>Ga0181535_10001629_pt1 | contig 28977 bp, 17 predicted proteins | sample PEATcosm2014_Bin_44_FD_119774 | JGI IMG/M metagenome (GOLD analysis project Ga0181535, IMG submission 119774) | Peatland microbial communities from MTU Mesocosm Facility, Houghton, MI, USA - PEATcosm2014_Bin17_30_metaG | ecosystem: Environmental > Terrestrial > Soil > Wetlands > Peat | place... | reverse complement strand
GGATGGATAGGGGTGCCGCCGCACGAGAAAAGAACGGCGCGAATAACCTCGCAGCAAATGACCGCGACAACCAAGTTCCAGAACCGATTCCTCCACCAGACCAAAACCATCCGTAGAAAGCCCTTCCGGGCTTGGGTGTGGACCGTGCGCGCAGAAAATCGCCAGGAGACCCTTGACACGAAAAACTCTTTCAGGGATGGAATTCCACGCAGCTCTCAGTTAACGTGGAAGGATTGTCGCTCGAAAACGTGTCCAAGCGAAGCCCGCCACGAACATTCCTGCCGAGAACCCCGCCATGCCTGCCGGAAGAACCCTGTTGCTGTTGGTTGCCGTACTTTTCGCCGGGAGGGCTTGCGCCGACGAGACGTGGAGCGTGAACCTCGTGCCGCAAGGGGGCACGCATCGCATCTTTACCCGGGCGACCGAGGGGCGGACGGCACGCGAGCCCAAAATCGTGCTGCTGCGGCTGACGATTCGCCCGGCGGACGATCGGGCCACCCGGGCCCATGCCGCGCTCGCGGCCGCCGACATCTTTGGCGCACCCGTCGCTTGGAAGGAAGAGGCCGAGATCGATGTGCCGGCCGGCGGCAAGCCGGTCGAGCGATATATTCCTTTTCTCGGCGGCGCGGGATACTACGCGATCCGCGCCGAGGTTCGTTTGGGCGGCGCGGTCCGCACTGCGTGGACCGATTTGGGAATCGTTCCCGTCCCGCACCCGGGACCGCGGCCCGATTCGCTCTTTGCTTCGAACACCTCGGGGCTGAAGAGCGGCGAAGACCTGGAACTGCTCGAGGCCATCGGCATGAAGGTCGAGCGGGTGCATTTCACGCCCGAGCTGGCGGTCCACGGCCAGGATTGGCCGCGCGAACTGCCGGCCGGCCAGGCCGTGCCATTGGATTTCACCCGCCAGGACAAGCTTTGGGCCGAGACCATGGCGCGCGGCCTGTGGGCCCTGCCGGTTGTCGGCTACTCGCTCTCTGGCGGCGGCGCGACCGACAGCGTCGAACTGGCCCGGCAGCTCGGCATGTACGGTCCCCCGGCCGATTACCAACGGTTCATCCGCACCTGGGAGGCGATTCTGCGGCACTATCCGGAGCTGACGACGATGGAGTTCTGGAACGAGCCGTGGATTTTTGGCTGGACCTGGGCGGCCACGCCCGGCGAGTATCGCCGCTTGCAGAAGCAGTTCTGCCAGATGGCCCTGAAGCTCAATCCGCGCTACCGCATCGTGGCCGGCAACAGCACGATGTTCGTCGCCGACAACATCGAGCCCGACCCGGCTTGCTGGCGGGGGCTGCTGCAAGGCATCTCGCATCATCCCTAGGCCCGCAGCACGGGCGAGGCGAGCTATCGGCCTGGCGATCACCTGCGATCGATTGACGAAACCGTGGTCATGGCCCGCCGCATGAAGCTGCCTTTTGCCTATCTGACCGAGGGCGGGACGGAGTACCGGCAGTATGCAACGCCCGAGGGGCAGCAGTTGCAAAAGCAGTTCGAGGCGGCCGACGGCGAACTGCGGAAGCTGAACGCCGCCGGGCAGCAGAGTGGCCCTCGATGGAAGGAGCTTCAGGCGAAGGTCCAGCAGATTCGGCAGCGGCTGGCCGTGCTGCCCGACCCTTCGAACAACAACCACAACGCGGCCAAGGTGGTGCAGTATTACGTGAAGTCGGCCTTGGCGGGCGTGTTCCAGGGCAACGCCCAGTGGCAGATCGGCTATGGTCCCGGCTGGACCCGCTCGAACACGACGTTTGCGGTGATGACGCAATTTTTGGAAGACCGCCCGCCGCTGGCCGACGTCTGGCCGGCCCACGAGCTGATTTGGGGGGGCATTTTTGCCAACCCCCGTTTCATAACCGACGCGGTACGGCAACTGCCGCGGGCGGCCGAGCTTTCCGCCCGCTGGCAGGTAGCCACCCCCAACGATCGGGCCGACGACAAGACCAAGGTCGCCGTGCTCTGGAGTCTTACGGGAACGTCGAACGATCAGCTCGACGGCCAGGGCACGCTCACCATCGCCGACCGCGGCGACCTGAAGGCGTTTGACATGACCGGCCGCGAAATTCGCCCCCAGGGCCGGCGGCTGATCGTTCCTTTCGGCTCGGCCCCGGTGTACATCACTAGCGAGGCGCTCGGCGTGGTCGAGCTGCGAGATCGGATCGCGTCGGCCCGCATCGAGAACGTCACGCCGGTGAACCTCTATGCCCTGTCGCTTGCCGCTGCCGCCACCGAGTCGCAAAAACTTTCGGTCCGCATCGAGAACCAGCTCAACCGGCCAGTCCGCGGTGTGCTGCGTTTGAAACGCGATGGCGCGGCGGAGACGAACTCGGCCCGCTTTGCGATCGACGCCGCGAAGCTGGCCGAGGTCCGCGTGCCTTGGCCGGCGACGCCCGCCGCGCCGAACAACCAGTACGGCGTCACGCTCACCGCCGAGATCGAGCCGCTCGCGCCCCTCGATGCGGCCGGCAGACCGATTATGAAGGCGAAGCCGCTCGCGCCGTTGATCGTTTCCCGGCGGCAGATCGTTTCCGTGGCCCGCTTCGTGCGGCGTACGATCGCGGTCGACGGCAGCCTGGCCGACTGGCGGGGCGTCACGCCGGTGGTGCTCGATAGCCGGCAGCTCAAGAGCGAGGTGGACCTCTCGCAGTACCTGCTCAATCCGCATCTCGACCGGCCGGCCGGCGAGGCCAACGACAAGCGGATCGTCGCCCGCGTCTACACGGCCTACGACGACGCCCACGTGTTTCTGGCGGCGGCGGTGCAGGAAGACGGCTTGCATTGCGACGCCGGCCAACCGGTCGTGAAAGGGCGTCGCGAGACCAAAATCACGCTGCCCTATAAGAACGGCATGCCGGCCGGACTCAACCACGTGGCCAATACCGGCGACGTGTTGCAATTCTCCTTCGGCTTCCGCGACCGCGTGCCGGGCTACGGGCGGCCGCTGGACGATCCTTACGCCTGGAAGGGCTGTTTCTACGACACCGACGCCAGCTACGTGGCTCACATCTCGACCGGCGGCGATCGGTTGATCCGCCTTTGGGGGCCCCGCACCTCGCGGCAGAACGGCTATCAGACCGAGGCGGTCCCCGGCCAGGGCTCCGTGCCGGGCGGCCAAGTGAAGATCGTCCGCGACGAGGCGAGCCGGCAGACGATCTACGAGATGTCGATCCCGCGGTCGGAGTTGCCGGGATTCGATCCGGTGGCCGGCCGCTGCCGCTTCGGCTTCATCCTCTACAACGACGAAAGGCTGGGCGAGGGCAACGGTTTGAACTGGAGCGACGCGGCCGGCGTGTTCGACCACTGGCGCAACTCCGGATCGTTCCCTCCCACGTGGATGCAGCGGACCGCCTGCCAGACGTTTTTCGGCATTGAGCCGAAGCCGTCGCCATGATGGGACCCGGCGGCCCACGTTGTCTCCCCTCTCCCGCCTTTCGGGAGGGGCCGGGGGTGGGGGCGGCTCGAATCGGCTTGTCGCCCACTACTTACGCTCGCCTGTCGCCCCCCGATGCGAGAACGGGCTGAGGGGGTTGTCTTTTTCGCAGTGGCAAATTAGCCTTTCGTTCGTCTCGTTTGCCTTGATTTTCCGGTGTGTGCGTGCAGGGACCGGCCGCGATAATCGACGGGGGGAACGAACCGATGAAAACGATCAGGTGCGAAGTGCTCCGCCAAGCCCTCCTGGTAGCCGCATGCGCCGTTATCAGCCTGCTGACGCCGCGCAGCAGTCTGGGCAGCCCGGAAGCCGTGTCGCTCGGCGGGTCGGTGGTCGATAGCGGCGGGAAAGCAGTCGCCGGCGCCGAGTTGTTCTTCCGGCCGGCGTCCTGGTGGCCAGGCCTTGGGAAGTGGCAGCCGCCTACGGCAAAATCGGACGCGGCAGGACGATTTCAACTCGTCGTGACGCGGCTTGCCGAGAACGGCCGACCAGCCTTTCCTGGCATGATCTGGGCCTTCAAGCCGGGATACCGGTTGCCCAAAGCGGCGAGGAACTGGTCACCGGCCACGTGTTGCGAACGATGATCCTCCCGCCGCCGATACAAAGGCTGGATCTTCAGGCGATCCATCGGGCCGCGGCCGCGCACCAAGCCGTCGAGCTTAGCGGCGACTGGCTCTATACGCCCGCGCCTTCCACGCCGACCGTGGCCGCCAGCATTGTCCAGGGGCGTTTCGACGCGGGCCGATGGGCGCCAACCCCGGTCCCAAGCCGTCGCGGCAGCGGCGACGACCATCTGCACAACCGTGTCGGCACGTTCTTCTACCGGCGAGAATTCACTTCCCCTCCGCATGGGCCGGATGAGGAAATGGTCCTCATCTTCGGTGCCGTCGACGATTTCGACGTGACCTACGTCAATGGCACGGCGATCGGCGCCACCGGGGCGGAAACGCCGCACCATTGGGAGACGGCCCGGATCTATCGCTTTCCCGCCCGGCTGCTTCGCCACGGGCGGCCGAACACGCTGTTGGTCAAAGTCGAAAACGGCGGCTACGACGGCGGAATTGACGGGCCGGTCGTCATCGGCCCGGCCGCGGCACTCGAGGGGGTGGAGCTCGAGGGATCGCCGTTGGTGGATCTCGCGGAAACTCGCGAGGGCCGGGCGGCCGTGTTGAAGATGACCACCCGCGCCGAAGGATACGAGTACCGCATCGATTATCTCCTGCCGGACGGGCAGCCGTGGTTCGCCCGCCAACTGACCATCCGCAATCGCGGTGCCGATGCGAAGCTGCTGCAAAATGTCGCTTTCGCCACGCCGCCCCTGAAGCTTGGACCGCAGCAGGCCGTCGCATTTCCCGGCAGCCTGCCCGTCGGCGATACGCCAATCGCAGGTCTTCAGAAATCCGCGTGGCTGCGTCCGCCCAGCGACGATCCGCTGGCCGTGCTGTGGGATGCCACGAAGCAGCGAGGGCTGGGCGCCTGGTACCATGACGAGGAAGAGTTCTCTCCGGTCACCGTGCGACAGTCTGGCGAAGGGGCCGAAATCCGGCATGTGCCGGCTATCGTGGCCCGATTGAAGCCGGGCCAGGCGGTCTCGCTCGGCAAGCAGTTCTTCTGGCTCACCCACGGCTCGCGCGATGAAGTGCTCGGCGGCGTGCAGCAGGCGTATCGTGCCATCGATTTGCGGGCTCCCGATCGCGGCCTGGCCAACCTGCGGGAAATGGTCCTCTACTGCGGCCATCCGGGCGGAACGTCCGAGCAGAACTTCCGCGGCTACGGCGGCTTTGCCGCAATGCGCCGCTACGTGCCGACACTGAGGAAGATGGGCATCGACCTGCTGTGGCTGCTGCCCATCTGGGAGCACGGCGACGGCCAGAAATGGAATCTTTACGCCCCGTTCGACCACTTCCGCATCAGCCCCCTGTACGGCACGCCGGAAGAACTCAAGGAGCTATCCACCGTGGCCGGGCGAAGCGGCATCCGGCTGATGTTCGACCTGGTGCCGCACGGTCCGCCGGACTTCACGCCGCTGGCCAAGGAGCACCCCGAGTGGGTCAGCCTCGATGCCGACGGGAAACGTCAGTACGCGTGGGGCGTATACGCTTTTGACAATGCCCATCCAGGCTGGCAGGACTACATGCGCCGCGCCGCCGAATGGGACGCGCGGCAGTACGGCGCCATCGGGGCGCGGGTGGACTGCGGGGCAGGCGGCCCCATGAATTGGAATCCCGTCCTGGGCGACCGCCCTTCCCGGTCGGGCCTGGCCGGTGGGCTGGGTATGAACCGGGCCATTCGCGAGGGCTTTCTCAAGGCCGGCCCCCAGGCCGTGCTGCTCCCCGAGGAATACAGCGGGGCCAACATCTTCTCGCGCGTGGCCGACCTGACCTACGACGCCCAGCTCTATTTCCTCCTGGTCGATCTGCACGCCCGCGGCGCATCGCCCCAGCAGTGGGCCTCGGCGCTGCAGCAGTTTCTCCACGATCAGCAACTGACGCTGCCGCCGGGTGCCCTGAAGATGCGGTGGCTTAGCAACCACGATACCGTTGCCTGGACCTTTCAGAAGCAACGGCCGATCCGCGTCTATGGGGTGGAGCAAATGCGGGCCTTGCTGGCCGTCTGCGCTTTGATCGAGGGCATGCCCATGCTCTATCAAGGCGACGAGGACCCGGCGGTCTACGGCGGACAGGGGGCTTCCAGCGTCGAGTTCCTCTCGCGCATCTACGGCCTGCGAAAGCAACTGCCTTCGCTCCGCCAGGGCAAGGCCGACTACGCCACGGCCCGCGCGACCGGCAGCGTCTTCGCCTGCTTGCGGGAAGCGCCGAGCCAACAGGCCTTGGTGCTGATCAGCCTGAATCCGCGGCCCGTTGAGAGCGTCGTCACTCTTCCCACCTCGCCCGCCGGACACTGGACCGACGCCCTCTCGGGCGAATCGTTCCGGACGGAGAGGCCGTTGAAAGTACCGATGGCTCCCTGGCAGGTCCGGGTGCTTGTTCGAAAGTAACTCGTCGCACCGAGGCCAACACCGCATCGGCGTGCGAAGCCGTGCGACGGACACCGACGCCGAGCACGCCGTCCATAAGGTCGTCCGACACGCCGTTATTATCGCTCAATCCAACGATGTGCCCCAATTCATGTTCCACCACGGTCAACAGGTCGATGTGATCCACGGCTTGCGGGTTGTGGCAGCGGGTGGCCTGACAACTCAGTTCATGCTTCTTAACCTCGATCTCAAAACAGCAAACTTGATCTCCAGGAAACAAAAAGTGATCTCAAGCAAGCAAAAGCTGAGCTAGCCTCGGTGACGGCTGAAAAAGCGAAAGCCGTAGAAGAAAAGACCCGTGCCGAGACAACTGCGGAAAAGGCAAAACGCGCCATCGACAAAGTGGGCAATACTCAGTTCCCAGGTGACAAGGTGTCCGCCGGCGCGCCAATAACGATCCAAGGCAGAGTGGTCGGCGAGTTCGCACAGCCGATTCCGGGGGCAACCGTTAGGATATTTACCGAGCAAATGGAGCCGATTCAATCAGTAAAATCAGACGCGAATGGAGCGTTTAGGACCTCGCTTCCCAGCCAGCCCAGATTTATTAGGGTGATGGCCGAGGTCCCGGGCTTGACCGGACCAGGCGTTCAGATGTTGGGAGACGTTTCACACTCGGTACAATTAGTGCTCCTTCGGCTTGCTCCTCCCCCCGCCACACTTCCGTGACGTCCGACGTGAGGGCGGGGGGCTGAAACGGGGACATCACTCATTTGCGCGCTCTCATTTCCTAAATATCAGTGACGTCTCCTATTCCTCCCTCTGTCAATTGCTCCTCAACCCCATTCCTCTGCCCCCTGAAGTGGTGCGGCGTCAAAGAATCAAGTCGACTCCGACGGCCTATTAGCCCGCTCTACACCCTCGCGATACGACGGAAGGGCTGCTATATGCCGCGCGAGATATTCGCCGACGTTCTGGTGCAATCCGCGAATCACAGGAACAATTTCTTCGGAACGGAGGACGTCAGTGAACTTCGATGGCTCTAGGTGTTCTTGAACGTGAAATGCTGCATTCCGAAATAACCGCAACTTGTTGCACCACGTGCGATAGGTCGGATCGATCTCCTCAGCAACGTTGACCTTTCCAGCCTGGAGCCCTTCGCACGTAGCATAAAGGAGGGCGTACCATAGCCACATACAGGTCCCAATGGAGCTCAGGAAAAAGTCCGACGCCATGATATCAACCTGCGGTTCTTCGTTGGCCAGGTAGAACTCGAAGAGTTCCTTCATCCGGTCTGACCAGATCCAGTGTCTGTACGTCGAAATCAAGAGCGCGTCGTTCACTGGTTCTCTCTCCTCTCCAATAACCGACTTGGCCGTTGACCCGAGCTGCGATTCCGGCATCCTAATCTGGCACACATCCTACCACAAGTGTCCTGGTTCAGCGTGAAATGGAATCCCGGGTCTGAAAAGAGCGATTGACGCGCGGAAGGATAGGCACTGTGTCGGGGGCGCATACCGATGATTCTGACTCAAACCGACATTGATGAGTTTACTGACGCATATAATTTGATGGTTAGATTAAGCCTGTATTGCCCACTCTTGCCGACGCGGGCCGCAGTTGCAGACCGAGCAGCGCGCTTCCAGGGCGATTCCTCTCGCGTGGTCGGCGGGAAAGTGGTTGTCGGATTCTTTTGGCCTGATCCCTCCACGCCTCAAGCCGGTTCGGTTGTCCATACGCGGCTGTGGCGGTAGACTGCTGGAATGAGGCGACTTGTTCCCGTCCATATTGCCGCGTCAATGCTGCTTGCAGGATGCTTCTACGTCCGTCACGAACGGGAGTATGCCCCGGCATGTTCCCACGAATGAAGTAGGCTAGCGCCCGGAAGATTCTCTCGGTCAGCCGCAATCTGCTCCAGCCCGCCAACGTCCAGGGATATTAACGGTGAGCCGCCCGCCGATTGGCCTTCTTGACCGTCTCCTTTAGGAGATCATTGTGCAGGTTGGCGTGGCCATAGACCTTGAGAATCATGGTCTTGTCTTCATGGCCGCAAACTTTGGCCAAGGCCGTTTCGCTGGCCCCGTTGCGCAGGGCCTCGTTGATGAAAGTGTGCCGCATCGCGTAAGCCGTTGCTCGATAGGGCAGCTTTTCCTTGAGACGCTGGAAACGGCAGTTGACGGCGTCCTTCGTCCACGGCCGTCCTCTGGTATTCCGCAGCAGTGGACCTTCCGGGTACTTGAGTGCCAGAGGCTTGAGGATCGCTAGCACCACGTCGTCAAGCGGCACCCGCCGCTCTTTCCGTTTCCCCTTCGCCAGTTCCTTGGGGATGCGGGCAACCTTCTCCTTGAACAGAACGTACTTGGCCTCCAGCACCCGGACTTCTTGTGGTCGGCAACCAGTACGGAGCGCCACCACCAGAAAGTCTCGAAATTCGTGATCCTCAATCCGCGTAAAGAGATCGTCCATCTGCTCGGGCGACAGATACAGCACGCGAGGTGTCTTGGGCGGCTTCGTATAGCCTTGCAGTGGCGAACCAAGGATGATCTTCTGCCTCACAGCCCAATTGAACACCGCGAGCACGTCGCTGGCGATGTCGTGGCGGGTGTTCTCGCTGGCTGGTTTCGAGTCGTCCTTGGGCTGCTTGGGGTATCGCTCGTCCAGCCAAGTTGTCAGGTGGAAGGACAGCAACTTGTTGATCCGCAGCCCGGGTGGAAGCGACTTGCCGAAACTGAGCACCGAGGCTCGCACCCGCCCGTGCGTGCTCTTGGCATGGTTCGCCTCACTCCAGTCCAAATAGAGGTTCAGCAAACTGAGCACCATCATGTCTTCGCCCGGCGCTTCCCGGCGGCCGATCAACTCAGCCCACATGCGTGTCGCCTTCGTCTTATTGGCGTCCAGCCGACGCTGCCGTCCGTTGTGCCAGCAGTAATAACACTTGCGCGACTTCCACCACCAGATTCCAGATTGCCGTGCCATGTTGTGGTGCTCCCTAAAGGAAAGCTAGGCCACAAGGGCACGCCACGCAAAAAGAGGTCGAGGAATTCCGTGTCAAAACCGTGTCAACTGACACGGAACAGAAAAGAGGTCGCCGAAAATGCCTGTTTTTCCGGCGGAACTGGCGGGGCGAGGGTAAGTCCTCAATGGTCCCGAACCAAGCGCTCTAGCCAGGCTGAGCTACGCCCCGAAAATCGTTAACGCGTTTCAGATCGATGACTTCGTGCCGTCGAAAGTTCTTGCCCTATCGTTCGCCATTAGAGCACCGTCACGGGTTCCATATGTTGACGGCCCGATGACTCGACCGAAACATCCAGCATACAGGGACCGCTCGCAGGCGTCAATCGGACCACAACGGCAAAGGCCCACGAAGCGCGCTCGCCCGTTCATAAGACTCCACCGACCATGACCTCAACCACCCAGCCCCCCCGCAACGGGTGGGATGGTCGGCGAGACGCCATCCGTGCGAGCCGGTGCGGGCCAACCATCGCATGCTACAAGCACAACGGAACCTCGACTCGTGGCCGGGGTTTAATATGGGGTGAAGCCCAGCCGTTTTGGATGTGCCGCGATCATCGGCAGGCGCCCGTTGCGGGCTGGCCGAGATCGGCAGGCTTGACTCCCGCCTCCCCTGCCCACACGCAATTTTTGTCAGCCTGCTGGACAGGGCCGAAGCCATTTTGGTAAGTTAACAAGTATCCCGAGGCCCGCCGACCTCGGCCCCACCGCAACGGACATTCTCGAAATTGAGATCACTCCATCGCTTGCCACCAAGCGCACCGAAGTGTCCCCCGCACGGAGTTGACAAAGCATGAGAGCCACGTGGCTGATTTCTGCGGCTGCGCTGTTGACGATTGGCGCCGGAGCCGCAGCGTCGAAGAAAACGCCCAACCTCTTCGAAAGCCCTGAGCGGCCGACGCCTAGCAGTCAAATCGACAAGCTCGTCTTCGCCAAGCTGTCGTCGTTAGGCCTCGCGCCCGTCCGCTGCTCCGACGCCGTGTTCGTCCGCCGCGCCTATCTCGACATCATCGGCACGCTGCCGACGGCGAAGGAGGCCCGCGATTTCATTTCCAGTCCGAACAAGAACAAGCGTCGCCTGTTGATCGACCAGTTGCTCGAGCGCGACGAATTCGCCGACTACTGGGCCATGAAATGGGGCGACATCCTGCGCATCAAGGCCGAGTTTCCCGTCAACCTTTGGCCGAACGCGGCGCAGGCCTATCACCGTTGGGTGCGGGCGTCGATCGTCGAGAACAAGCCGTACGACAAGTTCGTCCGCGGGTTGCTCACATCGAGCGGCAGCAATTTCCGCGTCGGCCCCGTGAATTTCTACCGCGCCTTGCAGAACCGCACTCCCGAGGGCACGGCGACAGCCGTGGCCTTGACCTTCATGGGATCGCGGGCCGAGTCGTGGCCGAAAGACCGCCTGGCGGGCACGTCGGTCTTCTTCGCGCAGGTCGGCTACAAGCCCACGCGTGAGTGGAAAGAAGAGCACGTATTCTGGGACCCCTTCTTGTCGGCGGAGACGGCGGCCAAGAGCGAGGAGAGCACGAGCGAACCGCCCAAAAGCAACGCAGCCAAGCCGAAGCCGGGCGCCGCACCGCCGGCGCCGCCCGCACCGCCGATCATCAAGCCGCCGCTGGATGCGGTCTTTCCCGACGGGACCAAGATCCACTTGTCGCCCAGCCGCGATCCGCGCGAGGTCTTCGCCGATTGGCTGATTACGCCGAAGAACCCCTGGTTCACGCGAAACATCGCCAACCGCATTTGGGCGTGGCTCCTTGGCCGCGGCATCATCCACGAGCCGGACGACATCCGCGCGAACAATCCGCCCAGCAATCCCGCGCTGCTCGCATACTTGGAGCAGGAACTGATCGCCAGCCATTACAATCTGAAGCATCTGTACCGGCTAATTTTGAACTCGGAGACGTACCAGTTTTCGTCGATGCCGCGGGGCAATCTCGCGCAGGCCGAGTCGCAGTTTGCCAGCTATCCGGTGCGCCGCCTGGAGGCCGAGGTCTTGATCGACGCGGTGAACAAGATTACCGGCACGACGGACCTTTATACCAGCCCCATTCCCGAGCCTTTCACGTATATCCCGGCGGAGAAGCCGGCCATCGCCATCGCCGACGGGAGCATTACCAGCCCCTTCCTGACGTTGTTCGGTCGCTCGGCGCGGGCGACGGGCCTGGAGAACGAGCGGGATAACAAGCCCGTTTCCGCCCAGTGGCTGCACATGCTCAATTCCAGCCATATTCAGACGAAGTTGAACCAGGGTGCCGCGATCAAGGCCATCTTCGAGTCGGGCCAGAAGCCGGAGCGAATCATCGAGGAGCTTTATCTGACGATCCTTTCCCGGCTGCCGACGCCCGCGGAGGTGGCCCGCGCCATGGAATACGGCAAGGCGTCTTTCGCGGCCAAGCCCCCGGTGGCTCCGGTTGCCGCCAAGGGAAAGAAGTCCGGCAAGGGCAAAGCGGCCCCCGTGGCCAAGCCGCCGAAGATCAACCCGGTTCAGAAACATGATGACTGGGTCGACATCGCCTGGTCGTTGATCAATAGCCCGGAATTTCTGTATCGTCATTGAGCGAGTTCGTTCCAACGGCAAGAACACAGGAAGCCGAACACATGAACGCGAACCACAATTCAACGGACGCCTCGGGCATGTCCCGACGCGAGGCATTATGCCGCGGCCTGTCGGGCGCGGCGGGATGGATGTTAGCCGGCAGCCTGGGCGGCGCCGCGCTGGCCGCGCCGGCGGAGGCCGTCAAAGCCTCGGCCAAGGGGAAGGCCAAATCGGTCATCCAGATCTTCCTGTGGGGTGGCATGTCGCACATCGACACGTGGGACCCCAAGCCCGCGGCGGGCCGCGAGTACATGGGCGAGTTTGCCAAGGCGATTCCCACCAACGTGCCCGGCATCCAGATCGGCGAGCTCTTTCCCCTCCTGGCGCAGCAGGCCGACAAGTATTCGCTGATCCGCAGTATGACCCATCGCAACAACGGTCATGAAACGGCGGCCTACCTGATGCAGACCGGCCACACGCCCGGCGAGCGGCTGGCGTATCCGAGCATCGGGGCCGTGTTCGCAATGTTCAAGCGGGCCAGCTACAAGGGAATCCTTCCGCCTTACGTGGTGCTGACGCGGGCCCAAGGCCGCTTTTCCGAAGAAGGCTTCTTGGGGCCGAAATACAAACCCTTCGCCACCGGCGGCGATCCGAACACCCCGCGGTTCGAGGTCGAGGGGATCGTCGCCCGCGGCATCACCGACGAGCGGCAACACGCCCGTCACGAGTTGCTCGCCCAAATGAACACGATGGGCACGCTGATGGCGGCCAATCCCCAGTTGGCCGCGGCCGAAGAGGCCAAAAAGGCCGCGTATGAGCTGATTCTGGGCTCGGGCAAGAACGTGTTCGACCTCTCGAAAGAGAAGCCGGCCTTGCGGACCCGTTACGGTCAGCACACCTTCGGCCAGGAGTGCCTGGTGGCGCGGCGGCTGGTGGAAACCGGCGTCCCCTACGTCGTGATCAACTATCCGGGCGGCTGGGACACGCACAGCAACCACTTCGCCACCATGCGGAAGCAGTGCCCGCAGCTCGACCAGGGACTGGCGATGCTGCTGGCCGATTTGAAGGATCACGGGCTGTTGGAGTCCACGCTGGTGTGGTGCTGCGGCGAGTTCGGCCGCGGGCCGAAGATCGATTGGCAGCCACCGTGGAACGGCGGCCGCAATCACTATGGCAACGTTTTCAGCGTGCTCGTGGCCGGCGGCGGATTCAAGGGCGGGCACGTGGTCGGTTCGTCGACCGAGAAGGCCGAGGAGGTCAAGGAGCGGCCTGTTTACCCGGTCGATCTGCTGGGGAGCATTTATCACCTGGCCGGCATCGATACCCATGCCCGGCTACCGCATCCGATGGGCTTCGAGGCCCACGTGTTGCCCGACGCGTCAGAGGGAGTAAAATCGGCCGGCCTGTTGACGGAGATCATGTAACATGCAGTGCATTTTGCAGACGGCTAAACGGCCATGGCGTCAGCTTGGACCAGCCCTCGTGGGGCTGGCCGTGCTGTCGATGGCATCGATCGCCCAGGCCCAGCCCAGGCCGTACATCGGCTTCGTTTATCCCGCCGGAGGTCAACGCGGCACCACCTTCCCGATCCGCCTGGGCGGACAAGGCATGGTGGACGAAAGCGAGGTATTCGTCTCGGGCAAGGGTGTGCGGGCCAAGGTCGTCGAGTACCTGCAAAGACTGAATCCCCAGGAACACTCGCTCCTGCGAGAGCAACTGGGCGAGCTGAAGCGTCCCCAGGCGAAGATGAACCAGGAATCGCGCGAGATGGCCGCCCGGATCGAGCGGAGAATGACCGAGTACGTGAACACGCCCGCCTGCAATTCGATTTCCAATCTGATGATAGTCGAAGTGACCATCGACAAGGACGCCGCGCCGGGTTCCCGCGAGTTGACCCTCTCCACCCCGCGTGGCGTGTCGAACCCGCTGGTCTTCCATGTGGGCCAACTGCCGGAAGTCTCGCGGAAGCCGATGGTTAGCGCCTCGCTGCAGATCCTCGGCAAGGAAGAGACGGCCTTGCGCAACCGGCCCGACGACGAAGTGGAACAGCAGATCACCTTGCCTTGCACGGTGAACGGCCAGATTGCTTCCCGCGAGATGAACCGCTACCGTTTCCAGGCGCGCAAAGGTCAGCGGCTGGTGCTGTCGGCGCAAGCGCGGCAATTGGTCCCCTTCATTGCCGATGCGGTGCCCGGCTGGTTTCAGCCGGTGATGGCGCTCTACGACGCCCGGGGGAAAGAGATGGCCTACGACGATGATTATCGTTTCAAGCCGGACCCGGTGATTCTTTTCGAAGTGCCCAAGGACGGCGAGTACACGTTTGCCATTACCGACGCCCTGTACCGCGGCCGCGAGGATTTCGTTTATCGCATCACCGTCGGCGAACTGCCGTTCGTCACGAGCATTTTTCCTTTGGGCGGCCGGGCCGGCCGGCCGGCCAAGGTCAAGCTCACGGGCTGGAATCTGGCCCAGGGCGAGTTGCACCTGCCAGCCGCGGAGGCAACCCTGGGCATCCACTCGCTCGTCGCCCGGAGCAACGGTTTCCTGTCCAATCCGCTGTCGTTCGCCTGCGACACGTTGCCGGAATGCTTCGAAAAGGAACCCAACAACGACCCGGCGCACGCTCAGAAAGTGACGCTGCCGGTGATTATCAACGGCCGCATCAACCGTCCGGACGACTGGGACTTGTTCCAGTTCACGGGCCATCGCGGCGAGACGATCGTCGCCGCCGTTTCGGCCCGCCGGCTCGATTCGCCGCTCGATTCGCTGGTGACGATCACCGACGCCAAGGGCAAGGTGCTGACGTACAACGATGATTGCGAGGACCTGGGATCGGGAACGAACACGCACAATGCCGATTCGTACCTGATGACCAAGCTGCCCGCCGACGGCACCTACTACGTGCACGTGGGCGATACCGCGCGGCACGGCGGCGAGGAGTACGCCTATCGCCTGCGCATCAGCCGGCCGGAGCCGGATTTCGCGCTCTTGGCCGTGCCATCGAGTATTTCGCTCCCCAGCAAGTCTGCCGGCGCGGTGACCGTTCAGGTGATTCGGAAGGACGGGTTCATGGGCCCCGTCAAGCTGGACTTGAAAGACCCGCCGCCGGGGTTCTCGTCCCTGCCCATCACCCTGCCGGCAGGGCAAACCGCGACGAAGCTGACGGTTAAAACCAAGCTGCTGGAAACGAAAAAGCCGGTAAGACTTACCATCGAAGGCCGGGCGACGATCGACGGGCGGGAAGTCGTTCATCAAGCCGTGCCGGTGGAAGACCGGATGCAGGCCTTTCTCTGGCGGCACCTGGTGCCGGCGCAGGAACTGAAGTGTCTGGTGTTTTCGCCCTCCTACGAGCCGCCGCCCAGGCGTGTGCTGCACGTCACCGCCGTGCCGCCGGTAGAGCCGAAGCCCGAAGTTGCCGCCGCTAAGCCCAAATTCAAGTTCAAGTTCACCAAGAAGCAGGTTGCCGGCCGTTTGCGGCAGATCAAGCAGCTTTTTGAACAAGGGCTGCTGACCGACGACTTCACCAACCGGAAGATCGCAGAATGTGAAGCCATGCTGGCGGACTAGCGAAACCACTCTTCCTCGGCAATTCTTTGAATCGCCGCGCGCTGCCCGGGCGAAAAGGCCATCTTTACCCTGTTTACGCAGAAGATCAGGTACTCGCACACCACAGCCGGGCCCTGGCAAATCGGGCTCTTGCCTCTTGACCTGAGGAAAGCGGCAGATGAAAATAATAAATCCGCGAAAAAAGCCGGATTATTTGCGAGGGACGGAGATGGCATGACCGGCCGGGAAGCCCAAGCGAACGGTTTGCGTCGCCGAGTGATAGCATAGACCGAAGCCTGCCTGAATGTTGATCCGCGTACTGCCCTAACCCTAGCCCTCTCTCCGAGGGAGAGGGGATGAAGTAATTGTCTGCCACCTGCACAATGAACGTTGAACTTTTGACTAGAATAATGGGAGAGTGCTGCTTCGTTTGTGCGATTCAAGGGGACATGCGTTGACACTGACCGATTCGAGCGACCCACTGCGTCCGACCGAGGTACCCCAAGGCCCGGTCGAAAAACAGCCAGCCATCGCCCCTTCGCAGCCTGACGGGCCTTCGCCGGTCGCTGCCACGGAGCAGCCCGCGGCCGAGTCGTCGGCCGGCACGGAACCAGGCAAGGCGCACCGCCGGATCCTGATCGGCTCGCAGCGCGATCCGGCCGCCTATCGGGCCCGGCAGAAACGCGATTGGACGCCGGTCGACGAGACCGGCGAGCCCAGCGAGAAGCCCAAGCGACGCCGAAAGCGGAAGGGGGAAGGGGGAAACAAGGCGGAAGGCGGAAGGGGGAAGGCGGAAGGAGAGCAACAGGCTCTGCGCCCGGTGGCCCAGTTATCGAGCCCGGCGGAAATATCGTCGCCTACAGTTCCCGCGGCCACGCCGCCCGCCCCGCGCCCTGCACCGCCCGCCCCGCGCCCTGCGCCGCGCGTCCCGATCCCCGCGCCCCTAGCCCCTAGTCCCTCGCTGCAGATGCCCGACTCTCCGCGTCTGGCCAAGATGGACGTCGAGGACGAACTGGATCGGGCCATGAGCGACGCCTCGATCGACGAGTTGCTGGGCGGCTCTCAGGCCGGCGAAGAACTGTTCGAGCCCGACTCGCTGCAGAGCGGCCGCGTGGTGGCTGTGCGGCGCGACGACGTGTTCGTCGAGTTCGCCGGCCGGCAGCAGGGGATCGTTTCGCTCCGGCAGTTCGATGTTCCGCCCCGGCCCGACGCCCAGGTGCAAGTGGTCGTGCAGCGGTTGAATCCCGAGGATGGGCTGTACGAGCTGTCGCTGCCGAACAAGGCGGTGCAGGTCGACGACTGGTCCGATCTGGTCGAAGGGGCGCTGGTCGAGGTCCGCGTGACCGGCCACAACACGGGCGGGCTGGAATGCGAGGTGAATCACATCCGCGGCTTCATTCCCATGAGCCAGGTGTCGCTGTATCGGGTCGAGGACTTTGCCCCGTACGTCGATCAACGGCTCACCTGCGTGATTAGCGAGGCCGACCCCGAGCGGCGGAACCTCGTGCTCAGCCGCCGCGCCGTTTTGGAACGCGAGAAGGAGCAGGCCCGGGAGCAGATGCTCAGTTCGCTGCAACCCGGCCAGATTCTCGACGGCGTGGTGCGGAAACTGATGGATTTTGGGGCCTTCGTCGACATCGGCGGCGTCGACGGCCTGCTGCACGTCAGCCAATTGGCTTGGGGCCGTGTCAAGCATCCCAGCGACGTGTTGAAGGAGGGGCAGGCGATCCGCGTGCGGGTGGAGAAGGTCGATCCCACCACCGGCAAGATCAGCCTGGCCTATCGGGACCTGCTGGAAAGCCCGTGGACCGCCGCCGCCCAGAAATATCCGCCGCAGACCGTGGCCCACGGAACGGTGACCAAGCTCATGGATTTTGGGGCGTTTGTCGAGCTGGAGCCGGGCGTGGAAGGGCTGGTGCACATCTCCGAGCTATCGCCCAAGCGGGTGTGGCGCGCCTCCGACGTGGTGAAGGAAGGCCAACAGGTGGACGTGCTGGTGCTGTCGATGGATGTCGAGGCGCAGCGGATCAGCCTGTCGATGAAGGCCCTGATTTCCCCGCCCGAGCCCGTCAAGAAAGAAGAAGGGGAGTCAGGGCCGGCCAAGCCGTCGAAGAAGCCGGCCAAGCCGACCGGCCCGTTGCGAGGCGGTCTGAGCCGATCGACCGGCGACCGCTTCGGGCTGAAGTGGTAGAGTCATGAGCATCGCACCTGCCACCCCCGCCTTCGCATTTGCCCCCTACAAGTCGCTGGAAAATGACGTGCTCACCGCGCGGATCCAGCGGGTGCGGGCGGAGATGGGCCCGCGGCTGCTGATCCTGGGCCACCACTACCAGCAGGACGAGGTCATCGCCCTGTCGGACCTCCGCGGCGACAGCTACAAGCTGGCCGAACTGGCCGCCAGGCACGAGGAGTGCCGGGCGATCGCCTTTTGCGGCGTCCATTTCATGGCCGAGACAGCCGATATCCTGGCCAACCGGCCGGAACAAGTCGCCCGCCGCCACGGTGGGCGGGTGACGGTCGTGCTGCCCGATCAGGCCGCCGGCTGCTCGCTGGCCGACATGGCCGCCATCGAACAGGTCGAGGACTGCTGGGACCAGCTCGGCGAAGTGATCGACACGGCCGACCTGATGCCGATTACCTACGTCAACTCGGCCGCCGATCTGAAAGCGTTTTGCGGGCAGCACGGCGGCATCGTCTGCACGTCGGCCAACGCGCGGGCGGTGCTCGAATGGGCCTTCCGGCGCCGCAGCCGCGTGCTGTTCTTTCCCGATCAGCACTTGGGGCGCAATACGGCCCGGGCGATGGGCATTCCCCTGGACCAGATGCCGCTCTGGGACCCGCGCCAGGAGCCGCTGGGCGGCAACCCGGCGGAGGCCATCCGCCGCAGCCGGGTGATTCTGTGGCGCGGGCATTGCAGCGTGCACCAGATGTTCCTGCCCCAGCACGTGGTTGCGTTTCGCCAAAAATATCCGGGCATCAAGATCTTGGTCCATCCCGAGTGCATGATGGAAGTGGTCGATCAGGCCGACGTGATCGGTTCGACGGGCAAGATCATCCGTGCGGTGGAAGAGGCCCCGGCCGGCACGCGTTGGGCCATCGGCACGGAGCTGCACCTGGTGAACCGACTCCGGCACCAGCATCCCGAGCAGGAGATTCACTTCCTTTCGCCGGTCGTCTGCATGTGCGCGACGATGTATCGCATCGACCTGGCGCATCTGTGCTGGGCGGTGGAGAATCTGGCGGCCGGCACGCCGGTGGGTGTGATCGAGGTCGAGCCGGAGACCGCCCGCTGGGCCCTCGAGGCCCTGCAACGGATGCTGGAAGTGAAGTAAGTTCTACATCCTCATCTCTGCAAAATGGAGCATGTATGAATAGCCGAATCGACCGCTGCATTTTCTGCGATAGCGACAAGATCACAAAGAAGAAAGGGTTGTTCTCCGCGAACGTTCGCGGAGAGACGGTGAAAATTCCGGGAATTGAGTACTACGTCTGCTCACGTTGCGGCGAGACCTTCCTGGATCTCGACAATGAGAGCAAGATCGATCGCTATCTCAAGGAGCGCCGACCGCGGACAGCGGCTTCTCGATCGTAGAACGGATCAAACCGGACTGAATCCAAGTGCCGGCACAAACCCGTCAGGCACGGGGTGCCTGACCTACGCCTGGCCGCGCGGCACAACATCCACCGCGGGGCGGCCGATGCTGAAGTAGATGAAGCCGGCGCCGCGGATCCGAGCGGGCTGGTAGAGGTTCCGCCCGTCGAACACCACCGGCCGCCGCATCCGCCGCCGCATCTCGTCGAAGTCGGGATGCACGAACTGCTTCCATTCGGTGCAGATGGCCAGCGCGTCGGCGCCCAACAGGGCATCGTCGCGCTGCTGGCAGTAGACCAGCCGATCGCCGTAAATGGCCTGCACGTTGCTCATCGCCTCCGGGTCGTAAACGCGGATCGTCGCCCGCAGCTTGAGCAGCCGCTCGATCAGCGACAGCGAGGGCGCCTCGCGGATGTCGTCGGTGCCGGGCTTGAAAGCCAGTCCCCAGATGGCGATGGCCTTGTCGGCCAGCTTGCCGCCGAAGTATTGTTCGATCTTCCGGCCGAGCACGTCCTTCTGCCGCTCGTTGACCACGTGGACGGCATCCAGCACCGACGGCTCGACGCCGTGGTCGCGGGCCACGGCCGCCAGCGCGCGGACGTCCTTGGGAAAGCAGCTTCCGCCATAGCCGATGCCGGGAAAGAGAAAGGCGAAGCCGATGCGGCTGTCGTGGCCGATGCCGCGGCGAACCTCGTTGATGTCGGCCCCCACGGCTTCGCACACGTTGGCCACCTCGTTGATGAAGCTGATCTTCGTCGACAGCAGGGCGTTGGCCGCGTACTTGGTCATCTCGGCGCTCTCGGGCGACATGGCCAGAAACGGCTTGTCGGTCCGCAAGTACGGTTGATACAAATCCATGAGCACGTCGACCACTTCCGGTCGCCGGGCGCCCACCACCACCCGGTCGGGCTTCATGAAGTCGTCGATCGCCATGCCTTCCTTGAGGAACTCGGGATTGCTGGCCACGTCGATATCGTGGCCGGTCAACTCCTTCAGCCGGGCGGCCACTTTGGCGTTGGTGCCCACCGGCACCGTGCTCTTGCACACCACGATCGTGCCGGGGGTGACATGCGGCGCGAGCTGATCGACGACCGACCAGAGGGCCGACAGGTCCACCGAGCCGTCGTCGGCGGGCGGAGTGCCCACGGCCAGGAACACCAGCCGGGCCTTCTTGGCCGCCGCGCCGAGGTCGGTCGTGAACGAGAGCCGGCCGTCGGCAACGTTGCGGGCCACCAACTCGGCCAGCCCCGGCTCATAGATGGGGATATCGCCCCGGTTGAGGATGTCGATCTTCTTGCGGTCGTTATCGATGCAGGTGACATCGTTGCCCGTCTCGGCCATGCAGGTGCCTGTGACCAGTCCCACGTAGCCCGTTCCCACGACGACGATCTTCATGACGTTTCCTTTCTTCCTGATGCTCCCGCCTAATTTCAGCCCTGACCTGCGGAGACGTTGCCGGCGGCTTTTCCGCCGCCGCCCGTTTGCTGGCGAAATTCATCCCACATGGCGAGCACGTTTTCTGGCGGGACGTCGTATTGGATGTTATGGACCTGTGTGAATACCAAGTGGGCGTCGGGACCGAACTCGGCGAGCCGCCGCCGCACGTCGGCACGCACCAGTTCCGGATCGGCGGCGCGGATGGCATGTTGGCTGTCGCAGCCGCCGCCCCAAAAGGCGATGTCCTTGCCGAATTCCCGCACCAGATCGCGGGGATTCATGCCTTGGGCGCTGACTTGCACGGGATTGAGGGCGTCGACCCCCATTTCGATCAGCAGGGGAACGAAACGCACCACCGACCCGCACGAGTGCATGATGACCTTCTTGCCGGCGGCCTTGATGCGGCCCACCAACTCGCTGATATAGGGGAACACCATTTCCCGATAGAGTGCGGGCGAGATCAGGCTCGATTGCTGGGTTCCCAAGTCGTCGGTCAGAAAAACGGCATCGATCGAGTCGCCAAAAGCCGCCAGGAACGCATCGGCCCGCTCGATGTAGACGCGGTGCAGCCGGCCGAGGAAGGCATGGGCCAGCCCGCGATCGCTCATCAGGTCGATGAAGAACTGCTCGAAGCCGCGGAGGATCTGGCCGGCCTGCAAGTAATGCATCCGCCACAGGGCGACGACCGCGCGGTCTGTCGATTGGTACTGTTGCCGCGCCCGAGCGGAAAGCGCCTCGATGGGCTCATCGTAGACGGCCGAGTAGTCCCACCGCTCGAGCAGCTCGTTGAATTGATCGAGGTCGCCGGCCGACTTGACCGCCGCCAAGGGCGGGGCGGCCGGATCGAAATAACAGGCGTTGGCCGCCCGGCGGGCGTAGACCGCCCCCCGTGAGCCGCGCGCGACCGAGGAGCCGTCGGGCAAGTCCTCGACGCCAAAAGTCTTCGGCACCACCAGCGTAATGCCGAAAGGCGTGTGCCATGGCTTCGTTTCTCGGGAGCCGAACCACAGAGCTTCGGCCTCGACGCCGAGGGCGTCGAGGAAGTCGGCGTCGGGCACGGCGACCAATTGCGAGAGGCAGCCGCAACGGATCGGCTTTTCGGGAAGTCCGAGCCGCTGCCGCAACCGCTGATACGTCAGCACGTGGATGCCCGAGCAATCGGTGCCGCCCAGATCGAACGCGGGGCGGTCGACCGGTTGCCGATTGAGTATTCGCAATACGCGTTCGCGACCGTTCATAGCAAGGTGCGGCATCAAATACCGCGAGCGAGGAATGTGGTAAGTTCGTTGCAGGCATGCCGAAGCGACGGCAGGTCTATTCCGCCAGCCTTCCGCGGACAGACGTCCGCAAAAGCGGCAACGGCCACCTTGATGTCGGACGGCAACGCTTGCTTCTTGTAGTCATCCTCTTCGCCTGCCGGATTTCCCAGAAGGCGGAACACCCACGTCTCGACGTTTCTCTTAGGCGATAACGAAGCGATGCGTTCCGTGGCGCCCCGGCCAGGTTGACCGTGTTGCACGAGTGAGTTTTCCAACTGCCGTAGTCGCTCCTCAACCGAAGAGTTGTCGGCATCGACTACCGTCACCAAGCCGGCGCGCAGATAGGAACGGCTGCGAAGGGCCTTGACCTCCAACGGATAGTTCTCGATCACATGTTGCGTGCCAGCCCCCCGGCCCGACGGGGACATATTGGCACGAATTCGCCGTGCGTGAACACCGCGATGAATCAGGTAGCGCCGCACGAAATTCAAGTGCGTCAGGTCTTCGCACAGAATCACGACTTCGGTGTACCGATCAGCCATGCAGCCATCCTCTGGCGATGAGTTCGGATACAGGCAGCCCGGACGTGTCTTGTTCGCTGATTCGCCTCACGCGGGTCGGCCCGCCGGATTGCCGCTCCAGCCAATAGCCCGAACTGGCGGCGAGCAGATTGATGAGTTCCGGGTGATGCGTGGCGATGATCGCCTGGCATCGCCCTTCTTCGGTCGCGTCGGCAAGCCGCAAGAGCCACGGCTGAATCTCAGGCAGCGCAAGATAGCTCTCGGGATGATCGAGGCACAGGGTGTTCTCTTCGTCCATGGCACAAGTGGCAAGTGCATAAAGGGCGATGAGCATCCGCTGGCCATCCGAGAGTTCGCTAAGACGATACTCGGCGACCCCTTCCGGTAAATCGTCGTTTGCCTGGACGCCAAACTCCACCAACAACGCCCGCGATTTCTCGCCAACGGCCTTTAGCCGCAGGGAACGGAACCCGTCGAGCACCCCGGTTTTCAGCACCTCCGTCAGCTTAGACACCAGAGCCGGTTGATCTAACACAAGATGCTTATACCATGCCGCAAAATTCGACATGTCTTCGTTGGGATAAGCACTCTCCACCCTGCTCGTCGCGGTCATCTTGTCTGGATTAATACGGAGCGACCACACCCTCTCCAGGCGCCTCTTGAATCGTGAGAGCAATGCGCCGTCGTCAAGGATACCGACGCCCGAACGGTCCTTAGCAAGAACAACTTTTGTAACGCCGTGGTCTCCATACAGTTGACCGTTACCAGCGTCCGAAGCATAGATCGGCCGCTGGTTATGCGCAAGCTGTTCGCCCTTCACGAAGGATTTGCCGTATTCGGCCGGGTGTTCAATCTCAAGTTTGTAGGTGTATATTCCTTCTTCGCCACGGAGATCAATCTCGATTGTCTGAACCCTGCGGGTCTCCCAGCGGCATAGACCGCTTGCCGGAAAGACGCCCGACGAACTCCTTCCGGCGCAAACGAACCCCCTAATCAGCCGGATCGTCTCCAAAACATTCGACTTGCCGGAGCCGTTGGCCCCGAGCAGCAGGTTCATCGCGCCCAGCCGCAACTCGAAGTTCACGAGAGTCTTGTAATTGTCGACGTAAAGTCGGGTGATCATCGGACGCCTCTCGGGCTATCGGGTGAGATTGCGACTGTCCGCGAACGGCGGGGATCCCGAAATATATCGCAACAATAGTACCTCATGATACCGCTTTCGGCGCCGCGAGGACGCGGCGGCTAAACTACCCTTACCCTTCCTCCTCTTTCCCATTCTCCTCTTCATGCGGCACGCGTTTCACCGCGATCAGCGTATCGTCCTCGTCGAGGCTCATGATCTTCACGCCCTGCGTGTTGCGGCCGATGATGCTCACGTCGCTGACGGCGATCCGCTGAATCTTGCCGCGGGCGGTCATCATCAGCAATTCGTCCTCGTCGGAAACCCGAACGATGCCCACTACCGGGCCGTTTCGCTCGGTCGTCTTGATGTCGCGCAGGCCCTTGCCGCCGCGGCGCTGGGTACGATAACTCCGCTGCGAATCGGGGTTCTCGCCCTCCTCGCCCCCTTCGTGCTCGGCCGGCTCGGGCTCCGCTTCCGCGACGTCGTCATCATGATCGTCGTGGTCGGGCAACTCCTCGTCGAACTCGGCGTCCAGGTTCGGACCGAAGGGAGTCCGCTTGCCGTAGCCGTGGGCGCAGACGGTCAACAGCGTGGCCGCCGGATCGGCCACGACCATGCCCACCACCGAATCGTCGCCCACCAGCTTGATGCCTTTCACGCCGCTGGAATTGCGGCCCATGGGCCGGGCATCGCTTTGCTTGAAGCGGATCGCCATGCCGTGGGCGGTGGCCAACAGCAGCTCGTCGCCCGGCTTGGCCACCACCACGTCGACCAGCGCGTCACCTTCGCGGAGCTTGATGGCGATGATGCCGCTGCGCAGCGGACGGCTATACGCTTCGAGCGGCGTCTTCTTGACCAGCCCGCGGGCGGTGGCCATGACGAGGAAATGGTCGGGATGATCGAAATCGCGGACGGCCCGGCAATCGGTGATCTGCTCGCCCTCGCCCAAGTTGAGCAGGTTGACGACGGCCCGGCCGCGGGCGTCGCGGGCCAACTGCGGCAAATCGTAGACCTTGCGCCAATAGACCTTGCCCTTGTTGGTGAAGAAGAGCAGATAGGCGTGGGTGCTGGCCACGAACAGGTGCTGGATGGGGTCTTCTTCCTCGGTTTTCGCCCCGGTGAGCCCTTTGCCGCCGCGCCGCTGGGCTCGGTAGACGGAAGCGGGGGTCCGCTTGATATAGCCGTTGCCGCTGATGGAGACGACCATGGTCTCTTCGGTGATCAGGTCCTCCAGATTGATCTCGCCCACCTCCTCGCCGCTGATCTCGGTGCGGCGCTCGTCGGCGTGCTTCCGCTTCAGCTCGCGGCAATCCTCGCGAATGATGTCCAAGATGTTTTGCCGGTCGGAGAGGATGCGGCGATACTCGGTGATCTCGGTGAGCAGCTTGCGGTGCTCGTCGGCCAGCTTCTCCTGCTCCAAATTGACCAACTGGCCCAGCGTCATGCGCAGGATGGCGTCGGCCTGGACGGGCGTGAGCGTGTAGAACTCGCTCGCGCCGCGTTCCTCGACGAACACGGCAAATCCGTCATCGCCCAGGGCCCGCTGCAGCAGCGCCGCCGGCGTTTCGATCTTCATCAAGCGCTCTTTGGCCTCGGCCTGCGTCGACGAACTGCGGATGACGCGGATCACTTCGTCGATGTTGGCGTGAGCCAGCAGCAGCCCTTCGATGGTGTGTTTCCGCTGGCGGGCCCGGCTGAGCAGGAATTGTGTTCGCCTGCGGATGACCGTCTCGCGATGGCGGACGAACTCTTGCAGCAGTTCCTTGAAGGAAAGCACGCGCGGTTTGCCGTCGACCAGGGCCAGAAAGATCAGCGAGAAGCTGTCTTGCAGCGGCGAGAACTGGTAGAGCTGGTTCAGCACGATGTCGGGATCGGCGTCGCGCTTCAGCTCGCAGATCAAGCGGACCGGCTCTTTCAGGTCGCTCTCGTTGCGGATGTTGGAAATGCCGGCGATTTTTCCCTCGTTCACCAGGGCCGCGATGCGTTCTTCGATGCGGTCGCGCGACTGCTGGAAGGGAATCTCGGTCACCACGATCCGATTCCGGTTGCCGTGCTGTTCGATGCGGGCCCGGGCGCGGACGACGATCGTGCTGCGGCCGGTGTAGTAGCCGCGGCGGATGCCCGCCCGGCCGCAGACCACGCCGCCGGTGGGAAAATCGGGGCCGGGGACGATTTCCAGCAGTTCGTCGATCGAGACGTCCGGGTCGTCGATCACGCGGATGAGGGCATCGCAGATTTCGCCCAGGTTGTGCGGGGGGATCGAGGTGGCCATGCCCACCGCGATACCGTTGGCCCCGTTCACCAGCAGGTTGGGAAACTTCGAGGGCAAGACCGTGGGCTCGGTCCGCCGCTCGTCGTAAGTAGGCACGAAGTCGACCGTGTCGAGCTTGAGGTCTTCCATCAACAGCGCGGCGATGGGCGACATGCGGGCCTCGGTATACCGCATGGCGGCCGCCGGCAGGCCGGCGATCGAACCGAAATTACCCTGCTTATCCACCAGCACGTGACGCATGTTCCACTCTTGGGCCATGCGGACCAGCGTGGGATAGATCACGCTCTCGCCGTGCGGATGGTAGTTACCGCTGGTGTCGCCGGAGATTTTGGCGCACTTCACCCGGCCGGCCCCCGGCGTGAGGTTCAGGTCGTTCATGGCGACCAGGATGCGCCGCTGCGAGGGTTTCAGGCCGTCGCGCACGTCGGGCAGCGCGCGGCTGACGATCACGCTCATCGCATAAACCAGATAGCTGCCCTTGAGCTCCTCCTCAATGGGCATGTCGATCAGCCGGCCGGAAGAGGGAACCTCGCCGCCCGCAGCGGGGGTTTCTGAAGCTTGAGGCTCCTCCGAGTCAGGTGGCTCGGGGGGGAGATTCGAATCAGTCGACACCACGAGTCCTTTCGAAAGACGAAACTAGCAAACGCCGCCACAAACCCGTCCGCAAACGGAACTTGCAACGCCGATCCTTCATTGTATCCGAGGAAGGTCACAGTATAGCGGTTTCGGCCGCCGGCCACAACGCCCAGATCGAGAAAGCACTTATTGTAAGCGTCGGGTACATAATGACTTGCGACGCGACTTTTCGACGGCTGCGCAGTCCTTTCTTAATCGGTCGAAAATCTGGCAGTTGCGGTGAAGACCATCGCCAAATCAGGCCCCATGACGTTCCGCGACGAGGGGCGTTCGCCTAGAATGAACACCTGAAACTCGGATCATTTCCTCCACCGCCTTTCACGCCGAGGGCCCAGATGCCGTCCGAACCGCGCCGCGAGCGGCACCCGGGGGATCAACTGACGGTCCACGCCGCCGTGAAAGGATATGTCGCGGCGGCCCTGGTCGGCCTGGGATGGATATGGGCCGCCACTCTGCTGGCCACCCGACGCCACCTGACCGGTAATTACGAGGTGATGCCGACCGCACCGCTGCTCTGGGGCAACCTGGGCCTTCCTGCTGCCGGCCTGCTGTTCGCCCTGAGCGCCGGCATGCTGGTGGCCATCCTTTGTGGTTACGTGGTCCGAACGAAGGGGCGCCTGTGCGTAGCGCCCGTGGCTTGGTTGGCCATCTCTTGGGCGATCCCCGTTCTCGATGGGTTCCGCGTCGTGGGTCTGCCCATTCCGATGACGTTCCTCGAGCCGCTGTTGCTGGCCAGCGTTACGGGAGCAGCCGTGGGAGAGCTGGCCGAAATCTTCCACACCCCGCTTTGGCGGGGGCGAGATTCGGGCACTGGCTGGTTTGCAGCCGTCGGGCTGGCGGCGATTCTGCTGGGCGGCTGGTGGTACCACCAGGGGCAACAGGCCTATGACAATTATCTGTTGGGTTACAACGATTTCGGCCATTTCGCCTGGCGAGTCGCCAATACCTGGGCAGGCCGCGGCTTCTTGCTCGAGACGCCCGGCCTGTCGCCCTTCTGGGATCACTTCAATCCCGGCTTGGCCCTCCTGGCGCCGCTATGGGGAGTGTGGCCCGATCCGCGGTTGTTTTTTTGCCTTCAGGCGATTTGCTTGGCGGCCCCGTCGCTGGCGATCTATGGAATCGCGCGGCAGTTGAGGGTACACGCCGCCGCGGCCGCCGCCTGGGCGGCCGCCTATCTGCTGTTTCCCGCGGTCGGCCAACTCAATCTGAACTACTCCTACGGCTGGCATCCGGTGAGTCTTGCGTTACCACTCATCTTGCTGGCCGTCTGGACCTGGCTGCGGGCATGGCGGCGCTGGGCGTTGATCACGACCCTGCTGGCTTGCAGTTTCCAGGAAGACATTGCCGTGATCTTGGCCTGCTTGGCGCTGGCCATGGCGCTGCGGGCTTGGCTCGGCCGACGGCCAGAGCAGTCCTCCGCAGCTCTGCCTTTGCCGCTCCCGCCATGGCCGGCTCGGGCCTGGCTCATCGTGGCGGCGATTTTCGGGATGATCTTCGTTGCCATGTTCACGTTCGAGCCGTTCGCCAGGTGCCAGGCGGGCCGATTCGCCGAATTGGGGCATTCCCCCGGCGAAATCGTCCTTGCCCCGCTGCTCCGGCCGGCCGTGTTCTGGGGCACGCTGTTGCGGCCGCGCTGCGGCTATTTCCTCCTCTGCCTGATGGTTCCCCTGGGCCTGCGGGCGTTATGGCGAGGGTGGTCGATGCTACTGGCTGCCGCGTTGCCGCTGGGCGTGTTGCTGGCGTGGAATTACCCGCCGGCCACGAGTATTGCCTTCCAGTACCAGACGGCCGTGATTCCCCTGCTTTTCCTGGCAGCGATGGTGGGGGCGGCAACGCTCGCAGATCGCCCACTTGCGCCGCGCGACGTCGACGCCCATGGCCATCGCTCTCCGCCGCTTTGGCGTGCGGGGATGACCGCGATGGCCGCGGGGGCGACGGCCTCGATGTGGATCGGCTCGCTGCCCTGGAGCAGCCCGACCCTGAACGACGTCATTTCCCACACGTACGCTGCCAGCGGCAATCCACGCGATCTCGAAGATCGTCTCGTCGGCTCGCCGGGCAACCGGGTCCTCAATCAGATCGTCACCCGGGTCGGCGGAAGGGAAGCGGCCGTTCTGGCCACCGGCCGAATCGCCGCGCACCTGCTCATGGTCCGACGGCTCGACACCGTGGGACAGGCCTGTCGCCGCTGGAAGGAGTTCGAAAAGGAGGTCGGTCCGGGCCGCTCGGCCATCGAGTTGTTCGATTGGGTCGCTCTCGACACGCACGAACAATTCTACCAGTCGCCTGAGGAATTGCGATGGATCAGGGACGAGGCCGTGAAGGCCGGATACCGAGTGCTGCAATCCGACCGTGGCATCGTGGTTCTGGCTCGGCCTTAGCGTTCCCATGTTGGGGCGGCCGTTGCACTGCCGCCCCGGGAATTGCCGTCAAGATAGGGATGGCAGTACAACTGCCATCCCAACCTATCTGCAACTGCCATCCCAACGTGGTTACAACTGTCATCCCAACGTAATGGGATGAAACGCTGCCTCGCCGGGGCTAGATTGGGTGGTTGAGACCCCTCAATCTCGACCCCAGGAGGCAGCCATGAATCCATGTGCATTGGGATGGGATAACCATCGCAAGTTCAG
>Ga0181535_10001628_pt1 | contig 28981 bp, 23 predicted proteins | sample PEATcosm2014_Bin_44_FD_119774 | JGI IMG/M metagenome (GOLD analysis project Ga0181535, IMG submission 119774) | Peatland microbial communities from MTU Mesocosm Facility, Houghton, MI, USA - PEATcosm2014_Bin17_30_metaG | ecosystem: Environmental > Terrestrial > Soil > Wetlands > Peat | place... | reverse complement strand
GCACCACCAGGATAGACCTTATGACCTCTTGCTGTCCCTAGAAATATTTTGCACCGTTGATTCTAAAACTACTTAGCTTCTACTGACCCCCACTGCCTCAAGCTCCATGACATTATTCATGTCATGGGAGATCCCGCTGGCCAGCCGCCCGATGCTCTCCAGGCGCTGGAGGTGATTGAGTTCCCCCGCCATCTGGCGCTCGTTCTCCTGGGCGGCGCGGGTCGCCGTGACGTCCAGGAAGAACCCCACCAGCACCCGCTCTCCGCCCAGCCGCACCTCCTCCGTGGAAAGTTCGGCCCGGCCCGTGGCCCCGGAGGCCCGCCGGAAGGTCATCTCGAGCTGCCGCAGACTCCTGCCCCCCAGGATGAGATCCCGGACCCGCGCGTGCTCCTCGGGCCGGACCCAGAACGCCAGGTCCCCGGTGGTGCGCCCGCGCAGATCCTCCAGGCCATGCCCGGAGAGTTCCTCGAACGCCGGATTGGCATCCAGGATGACCAGGTCGGCGGCCCGGACCAGGACGGTGGCGATGGGCGAGGCCTGGAACACCGCCGAACTGCGCTCCTCGCTGCTGCGCAGGGCGGCCTCGGCCGCCTGGCGCCCCCTGCGGACGCGCGCCTCCTCCAGCGCATTCCGCAGCGCGGTGGGGAGCCGTCCGGGACGGTCCTTCAGGACATAATCCCGGACGCCCAGGTGGAGCAGGTCAACCGCCTCCTCCTCGCCGACGCTGCCGGACAGGAGCAGCACCGGCAGGTTCGAATCCGCCGCCTGAACCGCCGCAAGGACCTCCCGGAAGACCATGCCCGGCAGGGTGTAATCCGAAAGGACCGCATCCCAGTGCGCTCCCTCCAGGGCGACGTACAGGTCCTCCATGCGGTCCACCCTGCTGCCCTCCACGCGCAGCCCTTCCTGCTCGAGGGCTCGCATGGCGAGGAGGAAATCCGCCTGGGCATCCTCCACGACCAGGAGGCGCAGCGCTGGGCTCACGGCTGTGCCCCAGGTTCCAGGGACGGATCGTTGATGAGGGGTCCAGCATTCATTTCGGGGCCTCACCGGCTTCCGGGTTAGGCAAGGTGAAGCTGAAGCTGGCGCCCAGGCCGGGCCAGGCCTGGGCCTCGATGGCTCCCCCATGGCGGTTGACGATGCGCTGGACCGTGGCCAGCCCGATGCCCAGCCCCGGGAACTCGTCCTGGCGGTGCAGGCGCTGGAACGGCTGGTACAGCTTGGCTGCATGGGCCATGTCGAAACCGGCCCCGTTGTCGGCGACGGTGAACCGGGCGGTTTGGCCCAGGACCTCACCCTGGAGGCGGATGGTGGCCGGGACGGTGTGCCGGGTGTATTTCCAGGCATTGCCCAGAAGGTTGCCGACCAGGGTTTCCAGCAGGCGGGGATCGCCCCAGGCCATGAGCCCCTCCGCCCCCTCCCAGGTCACCGCGCGTCCGGGTTCGCTTCGCACCAGTTCCTGGCGCACCTGCCCGGCCAGGGCGGAAAGGTCCACCCACTCCCGGCGCAGGTCGCCGCGCGTGGCGCGGCTCAAATGGAGCAGGCCCTCGATGAGAGCAGCCATCTTCAAGCTGGCCTGGTTGATCTGTTCCAGGTAGATCCGTTCCTTCTCCTCCAGGCGGGGCCCGAGATCCTCCACCAGGGCCATGCTGAAGCCGCTCATGGCGCGCAGCGGCGCCCGCAGGTCATGGGACACCGCAGAGGCGAAACTCTCCAGTTCCCCGTTGGCCGCTTCCAGCTCGGCGGTGCGCTCCCGCACCCGGCGCTCCAGATCCGCCTGCAGGCTGCGGATCTTCCGTTCGGCCTGCTTGCGTTCCGTGATGTCCTGCCGCGCCGCCACCCAGACCTCGCCCAGGTCCGCGTGGTGGAACGCCGCCTTGGCGACCAGCGTCCAGAACGGGCTGCCGTCGCTGCGGCGGCTCAGCACCTCGCCGGTCCAGGTCCGTTCCCGCGAAAGGCAAAGGGCGACCTCGCCGGGGACCCCCTCCCCCGAGGCATTCAGGATGGCAACCGGCCGGCCAGCCAGTTCCCCCGGGGCATAGCCGAACATGGCATGCAGCCCGTGGTTGGCGCGCAGGATGGTGCCGGCCTTGCCATCCACCAGGTAGATGCCCATGGAGACGTTGTCCATCATGGCGGCGTCCAGCTCCAGGGCGGCCTGGAACCGGGCCTCCTGGAGGCGCCGGGCGGTCAGCCCCTTGCAGCGTTCCGCCACCAGGGCGCCCACCCGGGCGAGCAGTTCATCCATGGAGAAGGGCTTGAACAGGTAGTCCCCCACCCCCAGGTGCAGCATCTTCACCCGCAGGGCCTCGTCGGCCTTGGCGGTGAGCAGCACGACGGGGACCCCGTCCAGCTCCGGATGACGGCGCAGTTCCTCCACCATCCGGTCGCCGGCCATGCCTGGCATCATCACATCGCTCAGCACCAGGTCCGGCGGGTCCGCCAAGGCTCGGCTCAGCCCCTCGGCGCCGTTGGCCGCGGTCCGCACCCGGTAGCTCCGGGCCAGGGCAGAGACCAGGAAGGCACGCATGTCCGGGTTGTCTTCCACCACCAGCACCACCGGGGCGTCCGGCTCCCTGGCGCCGGGGAGAACCGCATCGGGGGCCGGCCTCCGGTCCAGCAGTTCGGGAACTTCGGGCCCGGCGGCCTCCGCCGGCTGGAATGGACCTCCCTCCGGCGCGCGGAACGGCAGGACCGCCCGGAACCGGGCGCCGCCGCCCGGGGCTGCGCCCAGCGCCACGCTTCCGCCATGGAGCTCGGCGAATTCCTTGGCGATGGCCAGGCCCAGGCCGGTGCCGCCCTTGGCCCGGTCACCGCCCCCCTCCACCTGCCGGAACCGGTCGAACACCACGGCGCGCAGCGGTTCGGGCACGCCGGGTCCGCTGTCGCTCACCTCCAGGATCACGTCCTCGGCCCGGCGCTCCAGCCGTACCCGGATCCATCCGCCGTCCGGAGTGAACTTGAAGGCGTTGGAAAGGAGATTGGCCAGGAGGCGCCTGACCTTTTCCGGGTCCACCCGGAGCGGCAAGGCATCCGGAACCGCCGCGGTGAAATCGAGGCCCCGCTCCTCGGCCAGGCTCTCGAACCGGGAGACCTCCAGCCGGACCAGGTAGGCCAGGTCGGAATCCCGGAGCTGGAGCCCCATCCGTCCCGCATCCAGCTTGGCCAGGTCCAGGAGGTCGTTCACGCGGGCCAGGAGGAGCCGGGCGTTGCGTTCCATGCGCTCCAGGTCCTGGCGCAGCTCCGGTTCCAGCCCGGACTGGGCGAGCCGATGCTCCAGGGGGCCGAGGATCAGGGTGAGGGGGGTGCGCAGTTCGTGACTGATGTTGGCGAAGAAATCGTTCTTGAGGCGGTCCAGTTCCTGGAGACGGCCGTTGAGCCGCGCCAGTTCGGCCTCCCGGCGTTCCAGCTCCTCCAGGGCGGTCTTGAGGGCGCGGTTGGCGTCCTTCACCTCGGCGGCCCGGTGGAGCACCTCCGCTTCCATGCGTTCGGGCCGCGCCTCCACCGTGCCAAGCGCCTCGGCCGTGACCCGGCGGTCCCGTTCCCGGCCCAGGATGAAATCGGTGACGTCCTCCACATGGTGGATGATCCAGGCGACCCGGCCCTCCTCGTCGGTCACCGGGGAGTTGACCGGGCTCCAGTAGCGCACCTCGAACCCGCCGCTGCCGTCCCGCAGCGGGATGTCGTATTTCTGCACCCCCATGATGTCCGGCCTGCGGTCGCCCAGGACCCGGCCCAGGGAGGTGCGGAGGTCGCTCACCGCGGTGCCCCCGGATTCCGACGGGTTGTCCGGGAAGACCTCGAACAGGCCATGCCCGACAATGATCTCCCGGCGGGTACCGGTGGCCTCCAGGTAGCGGTCGTTCACCGCCAGGATGGTGAAGGCGGGGTCAGCCTCCAGGATCAGGTAGGGGTGAGGCGCGGCCTCGAACAGCCGCTGGAAGAAAAGGGGAGTCTGGTGAACAGGTGCATGAGTCATGGTCGGTCGATCCCGAACAGGCCTGGAGGGCTTCAACTGGCCGAGTTGAAAGATAGTGATACGACGATCCCACGAAAGGCAATGAAATCTTGTGCTTCGGCGCAGAAGTGCCGCAATGAATATCCAATTCAAAGCCCAGCCTACCGGCCACTGCCGGTCAGCATGAAACCGGCCCAGTAGTACGGATGCGGGCGCTGCTTGCGCACCTCCAGCTGTGCCAGGCGCAGGGCTTCCGCCTTGGAATGGGTGGCCAGGCCCTGGTAGAACGTCACCATGAGATCCCGCGTGGCCTGGTCATCCACCTTCCAGAGGCTGGACAGGATGGATCGGGAACCGGCGTAGAGCAGGCCCCGGGTGAACCCCACCACATCGTCGCCGTTGGCCACCTTGGAGAGTGCGGTTTCGCAGGCGCTGAGGGTCACCAGATCGGCGTCCAGGGCCAGATGGTAGAGATCGCCCACCCGCAGGGTCCCGTCGCTGCGGGCATCCTTGGCCAGGAGCAGGGCGGAATCCAGGGGCTTGTCCACATCGAAGGTGCCGTGGGCGGCGAAGTGCAGGAGATCGAAATGGGCCCCCTGTTCCCTGATGAAGGTGGCGGTGGCCTTGTCCCTGAGCAGCACGGTCGCCCCGGGGAATTCCCGGGCGATGGCAAGCGCCTCGTCCTGGGCGTAGGCCAGATCGAAGGCCGGGTCGCCCAGATCGGGGTTGCCCAGGATCAGGACCCGGTCCAGGCCTTTGCCGCTGCGGAGAAACCTCAAGACGCTGGCGCTGGGCAGGATCCTGAGGTTGTAGCGGTCGATCAGGCAATGGTCGCCGTCACCCAGGGCACCGAAGGGCACGTAGTGGAGCACGCCGTGGGGCACGATGATCAGGTTGGCCGTGCGCACCTGCGCTGCGACGGGCTTGAAGAGGGCGTCATAGAGGGCCCGTGCCGCCTGCGCGGCGTCCTCGCTCCGGGGCTGGGTGAAGGCGCGGCGCGCGGCGATCACCTGCTGGTCCAGGCCGATGGCGGGCAGGCTCGCCACCCGGACGGCATCGCGGGTCACCACGAAGGCATACCAGGCCGGTCCGGAGGCGTAGTACTCCAGGAGGGTCTCATCGGGTCCGATGCGGGCCTGGAGCTCCGGAACCGACGTGCCGGTCACCATGACCAGGGAAGCCAGTTCAGGCGCCCCTTGGGCCAGCTGCTGGCGCAGGGTCACGGCAATGCCTCGGGTCCGCTCCGGCGCCGCCCCGCCCGCGGGGTCGCTGGTGACGGCCGCGTCCTGCTCGGCCCGTCCCAGCTGCATCAGGGTGGACGCCAGCGAGTCCTCCTGGGAGGAGGGCGGCAGAAGCCGGTTCTGGGCGGCCAGCAGGTCCACCAGGGCGCGCCCCTTGGCCCGCTCCACATAGGCAAAGGCAGCCGCGGGCCGGTCCAGGCTCACCTGGAGCGAGACGGCCTCCTCGTAGACAGCCTGCTTGTCCCCCACGAAGCCGATCCGTCCCGCTTCGGAATGGATGGAGGCCCGCTGCCGCTCCACCACCTCCACGGCCTGGGTCAGGAGCTTTTCTGCCAGCGGGTCCTGCCCTTCCCGGCGGGCGATCCGGGCCCGGTCCAGCAGGACCGGCCAGTACAGGCCGCCGATCTCCTTGATCCGGGGGTGCTCCAGAAGCCGGTCGAAGCCGGACTTGGCGTTCCGGCTGTCGCCGGTTTCGTACAGGCACTTGGACAGGATGTACAGGTTGTTGAGATCGGAGAAGGTGCTGTTGGTGAACAGCGCTTCCATGCGGGCCGCCCCCTCGGCGCGGGCGTCCGCGGTCCGCACTGCGGCGAGGGCCTTGCCGAACTGTTTCCTGGCCATGTGGACCTTGGCGATGTCGAGTTTCTTCTGGGGGCTCAGCCAACTGGGGGCGACAAAGGTGCCCTCAAGGGTCCGGATGCACTTTTCCGCCTCCGGGTCATGGCCCTGGAGCGCATGGGCCACGCCCAGGTAGCTGGGGATGGCCAGGTGCAGCATCACATCGGTGGGGGACTGCAGGCCGCCCTTCTTGATCACCTTCTTCGGCACGGGAAATCCCGCGCCGGCGACCCGTTCCTCGGGTTGCTCGCCCAGCCTGCTCACCAGGAGGGCGTAAGCTTCCGCCAGTTCCTTTTCGGCCGTGGCGGGGTCCCCCAGGTCCAGGTGCGCCGCCCCTCGGAACATCCCGGGCGCCATGGATATGTCCGTGCCCCAGGGGCTGTCCGGAACCAGAACGTCCCCCTGGGCGATCCGCTGGTCCATGCGGTCCAGCACCGGGAACAGGTGGTTGAAGTCCCGGACCTCGTAATAGGCATTGGCCAGGATGTAGAGCTCCCAGCACTTGAGCTGCTGCTGCTGATCCAACCGGGGCTGGTAGATAGCGATGATCCTGTAGTGCTCCTGTTTCATGACGTGGCGCGCGGCGAACATCAGCTTGAAATTATCCGAAGGCGCCACCGGCATGTCCTTGCATCCGATGAGAGAGAACGCCAGCAGCAGGCCGAAGGCCAGCCGTTTCGGGACACGCCAGACGATGGGCATGGTCAAGCCTCCGATGGGAGCATACAGGTGTCGGATTTTCGGGATGACGATACACCTGGGGATAGGGAATGCAAAGGCTTCAAGCGGACCGCGCGCCTTTTCCCATGATGAAAGGGTTCGTGATGACGCCTTGCTCAACGGAGGTCCTCGGCCACCTTTTGCGGATAGGCCATCCGGTCCTCCATCCGTCCCGCCCCGGACCCCTGGGCGCGAGCGTGGTGACCGTGAAGCGCCAGGACACATGCCGGAGCGCCCGGTCCTTCCGCAGATCGGCTGCGGAATCCGCTTTCACTTTCTCCTGCTGGATCCGGGCATCGCTTTCGAACTGTGTCTGCTGCACAGCCAGCGTCCGGAGCCTGATGCTTTCCTCGGTCCGCACTTCCGCTTCGGCAATGGCCCGGCTTCGGTTGCCCTCTCCCTCCAATAGCAATATTAATGCTATTTTCGCATCACTAGTCGTTTCGCTTGCTATTTCCTCCAGTACCTTAAGCTTGAAGTGTAGATCGTCCTCCCTTTCTGGTGAACCCTGGGCTGATTCAGGTGAAAAGCAACGGATGGATCCACCGGGGATACCGGCGTCATTTCCCCCCGCAGCACGCTCTGGGCTCTCGCCTTGATCCGGAGTTCCACTTCCCGCTTCGAGTCCACCACGCATTCGAACGCTTCCGCCAGAAGCCTGAACATGCGAATCACCTCCAACCTGAGGATCATCCATTTGCCACTCCAGGGCCATGGGGAGCGCGGGCTATTGGGTGCTCAGACAAGAGCTACCCAGCTCTCCAACCAGTTGTGAATATATTTTTATTATTATATAAACGATACAAGCAAACATTCGGAGCCAAGTCGAGCCGAGCCATTCCCTCGCGTCCCAGTTGGACGAAATTTTTGAGTCGATCCATTTTCGCTTTTTTTCTGCTTTGCGCAAGGGGCAACGAAGAAATTTAGTCCAGCCGGCCTGTTCTGCCCGGGCGTCTTCATGCCGGCGTTGGTGAAGGTGCATACCAAGGAAATGACAGGCGGCCGGGCGGCCAAATTGTCCTCCCCGGCCCACGGGCGAGGCGGCCCGCGCACGATCAGATGAAATTCAAAAATCACCTCAAACAGCTTGGCGGCTGGTCCCGGATCGGGATTTGGAATAATCTGTTCGAAATTCCAATTCAACCTGTTGAGGAGCTGCCATGCCCACCGGAGTGCGGTCGTTGGCCCGGAGATATGCCCTTTGGTTCGCGGCGGCCCTGCTGCTGATCATCGTGCTGCTGCCAACGCCGGCGGGGCTCCCGGTGGCCGGCCAGCGGATGCTCGGGATCCTGGCGTTCGCGGTCATCGTCTGGATGACCGAGACGGTCACCTACCCGGTGAGCGCGGTGATCATGGTCGCCCTCATGGCGACCCTGCTGGGCACCGCGCCCCCGGTGGCCGGCACGGCCAGGCTGCTGGGCACCAGCGGCGCCCTGGGAATCGCCCTGGGCGGCTTCAGCAATCCCGCCTGGGCGCTGGTGGCGGCTGCCCTGTTCCTGGCCGCGGCCATGACCCGCACCGGCCTGGACAAGCGCATCGCCCTGCTGGTGCTGTCCCGGATCGGCGCCCGCACCAACCGGGTGCTGATCGGCGTGATCCTGGTGGGCTTCCTGCTCAGCTTCTTCGTGCCCAGCACCACCGCCCGGGTGTCCTGCCTGGTGCCCATCGTCATGGGCATCATCGCCGTGTTCGGGGTGTCGCGGACCAGCCGGTTCGCGGGCATGATGCTGATCGCCACGGCCCAGGCGGACAGTCTCTGGAACGTCGGCATCAAGACCGCCGCAGCCCAGAACATGGTGGCGGTGAGCTTCATCCAGAAGCAATTGGGCACGGACATCACCTGGCTGCACTGGTTCATCGCCGCCGCCCCCTTCTCGGCGATCATGTCCGTGGTCCTCTACTTCGTGTTGATGAAGATGATGCCCCCCGAGGTGGAAGAGATCGAGGGCGGCAAGGCCGCCGTGGCCAAGTCGCTGGCCGAACTGGGACCCATGAGCGGCCCGGAGAAGCGCCTGCTGGGCGTGTCCCTGATGTTGCTGTTCTTCTGGACCACCGAGGGCCTGCTGCACAGCATCGACACCTCCACCACCACCATCGTCGCGATCGCCTTCATGCTGTTGCCCAAGGTGGGCGTCATCAGCTGGAGCGAGGCCCAGGAGCGCATCCCCTGGGGCACCGTGGTGCTGTTCGGCGTGGGCATCAGCCTGGGTTCCGCCCTGCTTTCCACCCACGCGGCCGCTTGGCTGGCCAAGCTGATCGTGGGCTGGTTCGGGCTCGGGGGCGCCTCGGCCCTGGCGATCCTGGCGGTGCTTTCAGCCTTCCTGATCATCATCCACCTGGGCTTCGCCAGCGCCACCGCGCTGGCCGCCGCCATGATCCCGATCATCATCTCGGTCCTGCAGGCAGTGAAGACGCCCGGACTCAACCTGGTGGGCATGACCATGATCCTGCAGTACGTGGTGAGCTTCGGCATGCTCCTGCCGGTGAACGCCCCCCAGAACATGATCGCCTACGGCACCGGAACCTTCGAGGCCAAGGATTTCCTGCGCACCGGCATCCCCCTCACGATTGCGGCCTACGTGCTGATCCTGATCCTGGGCGCCACCTACTGGCGCTGGCTGGGGCTGGTCTAGTCGCGTAGCACTTCAACGGAAAGGCGCTCCAGGTTCTGGTCGTTGGCCGGGACGACGATGGGTTCAAGGCGGCTGGCCACCTCTGAACGCTCGAATCCCCGGACCCAGATGATCGGCCAGGAGAATGCATACCGGCTGGTGGACCACCGGGGTGTGGCCGGGTCCCAATTCTCCGCCTACACCTGGCAGAGCGACGGGCCTCTGCCGGCGGGATGGGAGGACGGCCCCTACATCGGCCTCAGGGTGTGGTTCGACGGCAAGCTTCCTGACTACCTCAACCCGATCGTCGAGAACAAGACCATCTTCATCATCGGCGACACGGTCGATTACGTGCGCCCCACCCAGGCGGGCGCCGCGGCCGCTGCCGGGGAAGGAAAGGCCCAGTAGCTGCCGGGCAGCGCCTTCCGGCGGGCCGCTTGCAACATTAAAATTAAATGTTTATTAATTTAGCAGGTCCCCAGCCATGCGCTTCCCCTTCCAGCACCCCCTGGTTCCCTGGACCACCTCCGCCCTGATCCTGGTCGTGGTCCCGGCGGCCCGGGCGGAATGGCTGCCTCTGGCCAACCAAATCTGCAACTATTCCAGCAATTACGCGGTCATGAAGATCCTGGCCCACATCCAGGACTACAGTCGGGGCTTGGCCGCATGGCAGGTGCAGGCTTCGCCGTTGGCCGCCTGGACCAGGTTGTGCAGGATGCCGCAATCCCCCGCCTTCTGGTTGGCATGACAACTGTCGCGCAACAGGCGCAACTGCCGTTCGAGCAGGCCAAGGGCCTCGACCTTCTGGTGGATGCGCTTGATCTGCCCATCGATCATCTGGTTGATCTCGCCGCAAGCCAGTTCGGGATCGGCCTGGAAGCTGCGCAACGTGCGCACCTCCGGCAGCCCCATGCCCAGGGAGCGGCAGTGGCGGATGAAATGGAGCTGCGCCAGGTGCGTATCGGCGTAGCGGCGATAGCCGTTGCGCTCGCGGGCCGGCGGGTCGATCAGCCCTTCCCGCTCATAGAAGCGCACCGTTTCCACATCACACTCGCAGCGTTGGGCCAGCTCGCCGATCCTCATCTGCCACCCCCCCCAGAAATCCCTTGACCCCGTAGCCGCTACAGGGTGTCGAATGATGGCAAAGTTCCCGCCGGGGCGCAACCATGACACCACAAGACCTTACCAGCCCAGTGAGCCACCTCGAGGCCGGCCGGGTCCGCTACCGCATCGACAATATGGACTGCCCCACCGAGGAGCAGCTGATCCGCCATCGGCTGGAGCGGATGGCGGGCATCGACCGGCTCGTGTTCAACCTGCTGGATCGGGAACTGACGGTATATCACCGGCTGGGCGATCCCCGGCCGGTGTCCGTGGTGCTGGCCGAGCTGGGCATGGCCCCCAGCCTGCTCGAGGGCCATGCGCCCGCGGTGGCGCCGCCGGTGCTGGCCGCCAGCGACAAGGCGCAGCTGGCCATCGGCGGCCTGACCGCGCTCATGGCCGAAATCCTTTCCTGGAAAACCGGCCAGGAGGGTTCCTGGCCAGTGATGGCCCTGGCGGCGGCGTCCATCCTGGTCACCGGGCTGCCGACGCTCAGGAAAGGCTGGACCGCCCTCAGGAATCTGACGATCAACATCTATTTCCTGATGTCCTTGGCGGTCATCGGGGCGGCCCTCATCGGCCGGTGGCCGGAGGCGGCCATGGTGGTGTTCCTGTTCGCCCTCGCCGAGGCCCTCGAAGCGTTGTCCCTGGCGCGGGCCCGCAACGCCATCAGGTCGTTGACGGCCCTGGCGCCGGAAACCGCCGAAGTCCAAGGGGGTGACGGTTGGCATGAGCGGCCCGTGGCCAAGGTGGCGATCGGCAGCCGCATCCGGGTCCGCGGCGGGGCACGCGTGCCGCTGGACGCCCGCGTGGTCCTTGGCCGGGCCGCCCTCGACCAGGCGCCGATCACCGGCGAAAGCCTGCCCGTGGACAAGGAGGTGGGCGACAACCTGTATGCGGGCAGCATCGTCACCGATGGCGTGGTGGAAGCGACCGTGACCGCGGTGGCCAGGGACAGCACGCTGGCCCGCATCGCCGCGGCCATCCAGGAGGCCCAGGCCCAGCGCGCGCCCACCCAGCGCTTCGTCGACCAGTTCGCCCACTATTACACGCCCGCCGTGGTCCTGCTGGCCATCCTGGTGGCCGCCCTCGGCCCGGCGCTGTCCGGCGGCACGTGGGCGTTCTGGCTCTACCAGGCCATCGTGCTGCTGGTCATCGCCTGCCCGTGCGCCCTGGTGGTCTCCACCCCGGTCACGGTCGTCAGCGGCCTCGCGGCCGCGGCCAGCCATGGGATCCTGATCAAGGGCGGGGTGTTCCTGGAAGGCGGCCGCCGGCTCAAGGCCATGGCGCTGGACAAGACCGGGACCCTGACCCTGGGCCGGCCCGCGCTCACCGACGCCGAGACGCTGGGTGACCTGCACCCCGACCAGGCCTTGCGGATCGCCGCCAGCATCGACGAGCACAGCACCCACCCGGTCGCCCAGGCCCTGGTGGCCGGGTGGCGGACCCGGCAACCCGCTGCCACGCTGCTCCCCGTGGGTGACTTCGGGGGTTTTGGCGGCCATGGCGTCAAGGGGCAGGTGGCCGGCCAGTTCTGGCATCTCGGCAACCACCTCATGGTGGAGGAGCTGGGCCTCTGCTCGCCGGCCCTGGAAGCCCGCCTGGCGGGGTTCGAGAACGCCGGCAAGACCGCCATCGTCCTGTGCTCGGCCGCGGGGCCGGCAGCGGTGTTCGCCGTCGCCGACCGCCTCAGGCCGGAAAGCCCGGCGGCGATCCTGGCCCTCAAGGCGCTGCGGGTCGAGCCGGTCCTGCTCACCGGCGACAACCCGGCCACCGCGCGGGCCATCGCCCGTGAGCTGGGAATCCAGGACGCCCGCGGCAACCTGATGCCCGAAGACAAGCGGCAGGCGGTGGCCGACCTCCAGGCCCGCCACGGCGCGGTCGGCATGGTCGGGGACGGGATCAACGACGCGCCAGCCCTGGCGCGGGCCGACATCGGTTTCGCCATGGGGGCGGCCGGAACCGCCACGGCCATGGAGACCGCCGACATCGCCATCATGGATGACGATCCGCGCAAGATCGCGGATTTCATCGGCTTGAGCCGGCGCGCGGGGCGGGTCCTGAAACAGAACATCGCCCTGGCGCTGGCCATCAAGGTCGCCTTCCTCGCCTTGGCCTTGACCGGCCACGCCACGCTGTGGATGGCGGTCTTCGCCGACATGGGGGCGAGCCTGCTGGTGGTGTTCAACGGCCTGCGCCTGCTGCGGTATTTCCCTTAAACCCGGCCTGAGTTGGCAGCACTCAACCGGGCAGGAGGCCATCATGGGCATGCTGGGTTCTTCCGGCGGCCTTCCGGCGGCCCTGGTCTTGGCCGCCGGGATGACGGCCGACGCCCAGGTGTCGGTGCAGATCCTTCCGGTCAAGCTGGCCGTCGCGGAGGGGCGGGCGTTCCCCCTGCTCGTCCAGGTCACCGGCCTGGAAGGCGTCGATGCCGACCGGGCCAGCGAGGACTGCGTCTGGACGGTGCTGGATGGGCAGGGGGATCGCCTCGGGGATCTGCCTGACGCGGGTCTGCGCAACCCGGGAAAGGTCCCGGGCGGGCGCACCTTCACCGCCCCCATGGGCAGCGCCGGCCGGACCTTCCGGGTGCGGGTCCACAGCGCCCGCGCCCAGGTTTCGGCTGAAGCCACCCTGCTGGTGCTCCCCTTCCAGCCGTTCGGGCAGGAGACGGTGGCTGGGATCCTGGACGAGCTGGGGACCGGGGACCACTGGTCCGAGGGCCGCCCCTTCGTGGATCTGGCCACGGGACGGCGGTTCGAGCCCGGGAGCGTGGACGGCAGGGGGGCCGAGGCCCGTTTCCTGGACCTGCAGGGCATGGCCGTCGACCGCGGCGGCAATCTGTATCTGGCGGACGGTCATAGCCTGCGCTGGGTCACTACGGAGGGCGTGGTCACCACCATCCTGGGCGCCCCGCTCACCGCCGGATTCCTGGATCGCCTCCGCGGGCCCGGGGATGCGGGCCTGGCGGGGATTCCCTGTCTCAACCGGCCGCTGGGGGCTGTTGCGGGACGGCATTCCGGGCCCACTGGACGAGCGCTACGCCACCCTGGACCAGCCCCGGGGGCTCAGCTACAACCCGGAGGGGCAGCTTTGCGTCACCACCGGCCACGTCGTGGCCCTGGTCAACTGGCCCCTGGAAGAGCCCCTCCAGGCGCCCCTGATCCAGGGGAGCGCCGAGGCGCAAGCCGGGGAGCCGTACACGGCGATCATCGGCCCGGAACCGGGTCCAGGCAACAGCCGGTGGTGGGCGGCGCGCCGGCGGCCCGTCCACGACACAGTGGAATTCCTCGATCCGGACGGCACCGTGGTCCAGCGGCATCAAGGTTCCCTTCCCAGGGAAGCCACGTTCCATGTGGCGGGGACTTTCGCCCAGGCAGGGGAAGGCAAGGTGCGCTACCGGGGCGTGACCGGCGAGGGCCTCTCCCACAGTGCCGAAAGACAGGTGAGCATCATTCCGGCGATTGCCCCCTCAGCAGGTCCGTGATCCCCGTGCCGGGCCGGGCGGCTCCTTGGGCAAGCCTGGAAACCCCGAGCACGGTCGCGTCGCCGGCTTTCCCCTGGACCGGAATTAAGTCATGGAGCCGTGAAGCTTGCGGTGGTCGAGGACTGGTTGTTCTGAGCGTCATAGACATTCAGGCTCCAGGTATAGGGGGCTCCGGAAATGAGCTGGCCCGTCGGCACGTTGTTGGGATCCTGCGGGTCCACCCCGAAGGTGAGCGAGCCGGAACTGGGATCGAGCACATCGGCCAGGCTGTTGGCGGCCGGCACCCTCCAGATGGTATCGCCGGACGAGTTCGTAAGAAAAAACTGGGCGGTATAGCCCGGCTGAAGGGCCAGGGGACTCCACATGAAGGTCAGGGGAGTTATCGGCGGAGGAGTAGGGGTGTTCAGGCCCGTGAAGGAGTAGGGCACGATCCCCGTCACCGGGGCGTTGAGGTTGTCGGTCGTCCCGTCGCTGTAAGTCACGAGGAAGCCATAGGAGTCCCCGAGCGAGGGGGGGGTGCTTCCGGAATTGAACCCGTTCATGAATTGCTGCTGCCCCCCGGACCTGCCGAGGTCCGCGGGGAGGTAGGGCCCGAGTGCCGAAACCAGGGGACCCGCAGTGGCCAGGGTATCCAGGGTGACCGCAGTGACGTGCTTGACGCCATCCTGGATCACGAAATTGAGGGAGTAGGTGGTGTTCGTGGGCGGGGCGGTTTGCGATTGGTTGGTCCGGACCTGGGCGAAACTGTTGTTCGTCGGCAGGGTGAGGTTCACATTCTGGAGGTTCCCGGACACCAGGAAACGGGCTATGCCGGGATCATTGGCGTTGGAAAAATCGCCCATGTCCAGTTGCCCATCGCCGTTCTGGTCGAGGATCCCGATCATGCCCACGGACGCACCAGAGGGCACGCCGCTGATGGAGTAGGTTTGGGAGGCCGTGGGGCTCGCAATGACCTGGGCATAGATCTGGCCGTTGCTCACGTCAAAGGCAGCCACGTAGAGGGGGCCGTAGGAGGCGCCCAGGAGCGGAAGGTTGATGGTCCCCGAAACGGTGTTGCCGCCAGCGCCCGCGCCGATGAGGACGGGGTTCGCCAGCGTGGCGGGGTAGTAGGTGTAGTCGCTGACGGTGCCGCCGCCTTCCGCCGAGATCCGGAAATAATAGGATAGGCCGTTCACCAGGCCGGCGTCGGGCCCCAGGAAGATGACCTGGCCGGCGCTGTTCACGAAGGTCCGGCCGGTCAGTTCGGCGAACCTGGGGCTTTCACTCCATTCCACCGTATAGCTCTGGGACTGATCGAGGCCGTTCTGGAGGATGGCGTCGAAAGTCAGGATCGCTCCGGAATCCACGGGGAAGACCTGCAGGTTCCCGGGCCCGGGATTCCCGCCGAGGTTGCCGTTGCCGGCCGGCGGGTCCGCCAGCGGCAGCGGGTTCGGCAGCACCACGCTGAGCGGAGAGCCCGGGGCCAGCGGGACGGTCTGGGTCACGGACCCGGAGGAGGGGTCGTTGGCGTTATTGCCGCCCCCGCCCATGATGTCCATGTACCCGGAAAGGTTGTAGGTCCCGGCCGGCAGGCCCCGGACGGTAAAGGTCCCGGGGGCGCCCAGGCTGGTGCCGAAGGTCCCTTCCCCGTTCTGCCCTTGCAGGATCACGTAGATCGTACCCGTATGGGTCCCGCCATAGCTGACCGGGCCGGTGACGCTGTAGCCTTGGCCCGCAAGCTGGAAGGTGCTCGGGTTCCCATTGGGCGTCGGCACGATGACGGGGACGGATGGGGGCTGGAAGGCCGAGGATGCCCCGGCGTAGGAGGGAGTGAGGATGTAGGTCCCCGCGGTCACCGGGGTGGGGAAGGCGTAGGAACCGTTGGAGCCGGTCGTGACGGTCTGGGGGGGCACCGAATTGAGGGTCACCTGGAGGGATTGCTGGGCGTTCGCATTGTTGACGACCACGCTGCCCGAGACCGGGTAGGTGGGGAGCACCGTCACATTGAAGGTGCTGCTGTTGACCGTGCTGATGGAATTGCTGGCCGCCAGGTAGTAGCTGCCCGCGTTCGTGCTGGCGATCGGGTTGATCGTCAGAGTCGTGGTGCCCGTTCCCACCGGCTGGGGTTGGGCTCCCGGTCCGCTCACAAAGAACCACTGGAGCGAGGGAGCGGGCTCGCCTTGCAGCTGGCAGTTGAGGTTCAGCGGGCTTCCGTTCACCACGTTGATCTGATTCGAGGGCTGGGGTGTGAACATCGGGGCGTAGTTCACCGTGAGCGTGGCGGAGGCGCTAACCGGCGTCCCCACCCCGTTGCTGATCACCACCTTGTAGACGTCCCCGTCATTGAGGTAGGTGGGGTTGGCAACCGTATACGAATTGCTTGTCACGTTCGTAGCATTGCCGTTCCGGTACCATTGCAAGCTGGGCGGGGGATTGCCGGAGGCCGACGCGGTGAAGGTTACGGAAGGAGCCCCGGAATCCACAATGATGTTTGCGGGGGTGGTTTGGAAGACCGGCGCCTGGTCCACGGTCAGGGTCGCGCTCTGGCTCTGGACCGGGCTGCCCACGCCATTCTGGACCACCACCGCGTACTGGTCGCCGTTGTTGGCTGGCGCGGTGACGGTATAGGCGGCCGACGCCGCCCCCGGGATATTGTTCCCGTTCAGGGTCCATTGGTAACTGGGCGGTGGCGTGCCCGAGGCCACCACGGAAAAGGTCACCGAGGTCGCAGGGGAGACCAGCGTGGCCGAGGCCGGCTGGGTGATGATGGCCGGCGCGATGCCCACGTTGAGGATCGCCGGAGCGCTGGTGACATGGCTGACCTTGTTGGTCACGGTAACGGTGTAGCTCTCACCGTTCATGGCGAGCGTGGTGGCCGGCACGGTGTAGTAATCCGAGGTCGCGCCGGCGATGTCGGTCCCATTGAGCTGCCATTGGTAGGTGGGGTCCGGAGTGCCGGTGGCCACCACCGTGAAGGTCGCCTCGGAACCCATGCTGGCGGTGATGGGCGCAGGCGGGGTGGTGATCGCCGGCGGCTCGTCCACGGTGAGCAGGGCCGGGTTGCTGGTGACTGAGCCCAGGGCATCGCTCACCACGACGGTGTAGCTCCAGTTTTCCATGGCCGCGGTGGCCGGCGGAGTCGTGTAGGAAGCCGCAGTGGCGCCCTGGATGATCTGGCCGTTCACCATCCACTGGTACTCGGTATCCGAGCCCCCCTCAGCCGAAACGGAAAAGGTCGCCTGCCCCTGGTCCATGACTTCCTGGGCCGTGGGTTGTCTGACGATGAGGACCGGACTTTCGCCGCCGCCGCTGTGGCACCCCACCAGCAGCCCCACCGCTGCCGCCGCCCAAAGGACCGGAACCAGTAACTTCATCCCATTGCGCATGCACGCCTCCGGCGAAGCTGCTGGGAGGCCGGAGGTGGGTCGCCTTGGGACGGGATCGCTGGGGTGATGGCCTACAAGCAGACAGGAATAATAAATAATTTCTGCCAATATCCGATCAAACCATGCCCCAGGCAAGATGCGAATGGCCATGCATGTATGAATTTTTTTTCATGAAAACTGAAATGAAATTATTTATGTTTAATCTACGAAGGGAGACACCCCCTCCAGGAAATCCAGTTCGTCGCCATCCAAATCCTGGAGCGGAAGGAAAGGGTCCTCGCCCTTCAACGCCCCTGCCCCGGCAGCGCCATCCCAGGCCACCGAACCTTCACGCCGGCCGTAGCTGCCCGAGAACAGCGCGGCTTGGCTGGAGTTCGCCGCTGGCACCGCATCCATGGACGGCTGCGCAACGGGAAGGGCGAGGTCCGGCCTGGCGACTTCCGGATCCAGACGCCAGATATCCAGGCCCCCTGTGTCCCGTCGGCGGGTGCCGAAATTGAAGAAGGGGACGACCGCCAGGGCCTGGAAGCTGGGTGCCAAAACCAGACCAAAGAGGATGGAATAATAAAACAGAATGAATTAATAACTGTTTAGCACGACGCCTAAACCCGGCATGGCAATCCAGATCGGCGGCATATCGTCATGTGTATTTAATTAATTATTATGTTCCCCTTTCATTAATCTTGGTAAAACCAAGTGCCCGCCCGGGTATTGACAAACACCTGCATTGGGAATGTCATGTACCCATCGATCTACCAATGGAACATCAAGCGCCCACCGGAAAGGTGGAACACGTAGACCGCCAGCCAAAAGAGCGGACGAGTGCATGGGGTGTCTTTCGGGTGAAAATCCCGCCGGCAGACCCGATTCCATGGCGCTCCCGGGTCCCTGTCCAGGTCCCCTTTGGCGGCGGATGGTCCATGGACTTTCCATTGACCCATGGATGCAAAGGGACCGGTCCAGTCGTTTTAAGAGGCATATGATGCAAGAGATACGTTTCCACGGAAGAGGCGGCCAGGGCACCGTGCTGGCCACCATCGCCCTGGCCAAGGCCTTCTTCAAGGCCGGATATGAGGTCCAGACCTTCCCGGTGTTCGGCTCCGAGCGGCGGGGCGCCCCGGTGGAGGCCTACCTCCGGCTCGACCAGCGCAAGATCCTGGTCCGCAGCAACCTCTACCAGCCCGACCACGTGGTGGTCCAGGACCTGCGCCTCCTGGAACTGGTCCAGGTCACCCGCGGCTTGAAGCCGGGCGGCTGGATTCTGCTCAACGCCCCGGGCCTGCCCAGGGACCTGGGACCTTTCGAAGGGTTCCGGCTCGCCTGGGTGGACGCGGCGGCCATCGCCCTGCGCCACGAACTCGGCGCCAAGACCCAGCCCATCATCAACACCGCCATGATGGGCGCCTTCGCGCGCATGCTCGGGGCGCCCCCCCTGGACGCGGTCACCGAGGCGATCATGGCCGAGATGCCGCGCAATCCTGAGCAGAACGCGGCGGCGGCCAGGGATGCCCACGCGGCGGTGGTCCTGGCCGGGCTGGTGCGGGGCGGCCGGGTGGCCCTGGAGGCGGTGGGCGCCGGCGCGCCCCAAGGGGCGGCCGAGCGGCAGGAGGTCGGACGATGATCAAGGCAGAGATGGATTCCTTCGAAGTGCCCCTGTACTTCTCCCGCTCCAGGCTCTCCACCAGCTCGAACCGGACCGGGAACTGGAGCTTCATCCAGCCCGCCTACCGGGACCGCACCGCCCCCTGCAGCGAGCGGTGCCCCTGCGGCACCGACATTCCCCGGGTCGAGTCCCTGGCCGCCGAGGGCAAACACGGCGCGGCCTGGGCGACCATCCTCATGGAGAACCCCCTGCCCGGCGTCTGCGGCCGGGTCTGCTATCACCCCTGTGAACAGGCCTGCAACCGGGGCGAATTCGACACGCCGGTGGCGGTCCACGCCCTTGAGCGCTTCCTGGCCGACCAGGCGCAGCGGGCCCGGGTCCCGCAGGACCTCAAGCCGAAAGCGGCGAACGGCAAGCGGGCGGCGGTGCTCGGCTCCGGACCCGCGGGCCTTTCTGCCGCCAGCTTTCTCGCCCGGCTCGGCTACGCCTGCGATGTGTACGAAACCGAAGCCGAACCCGGCGGCGTGCTCCGCTGGGGCATTCCCGCCTACCGGCTGCCCGGGGCCATCCTCGCCCAGGAGATCGAAGCCATCCAGGCCCTGGGGGTGACCCTCCATTGCGGCGCGGCCATGGACGAATCCCTGGCCGGCAGCTATGACGCGCTCCTGGTGGCCTGCGGCCATGGCCAGCCCCAGGGCCTCGGGGTGCCGGGGGCGGAACTGGCCCGGGACGGCCTCGCGCTGCTGCACGCCGCCCGGTCCCAGGGCGGCGGCAACGGCGCGGCTCCCGGCGCCAGGGTCGCGGTCATCGGCGGCGGCAACACCGCCATTGACGTCGCCCGCACCCTGCTGCGCCAGGGCCTGCGGCCCATCATCGTCTACCGCCGGCGCCGGGAGGACATGCCGGCCTTCGCTCCGGAACTGGAGCGCGCCCTGTCCGAGGGTGCCCAGCTGATGGAACTGCACGCCCCCGTCGCCCTGGCCCGGGAAGCGGAGGGGCTCCGGCTCACCCTCCAGAAAATGCGCAGCCTCGACCCCGGCCCGGATGGCCGCAACCCGGTGGCGCCGCTGCCGGACCCGCCCTCCACGCTCCTGGTGGCCGAGGTGTACAGCGCCGTGGGCGCCGAACCGGCTCCCGCCTGGATGCAGCTCATGGAGCGCACGCCCCGGCTGCGGCTCGCCCGTTGCAGCCTCGCCTTCCGGCCCACCCCGGTCGCGTTCATCGGCGACCTGGAGACCGAAACCAAGAGCGTCTCCGAGGCGATCGCCTCGGGCAAGGAGGCGGCCCTGGCCCTGGACACCTGCTTCCGGGAGGGCGCGGACGCCGTGGTGGAGCGGCTCGCCGCTTGCCGCATCGGCGCCGGTTCCGCGCTGTCCATGGAACTCTACCTGGGCGGCGCAAGGGCGCGGCGCAGCCCCCGGGTGGTGCGCTTCCCCGAACTGAACCGCGCCTATTTCCAGCTGAGCGATCGCGCGCGGCCGCGCGCCCTGCCGGCCCTGGCCAGCATCGGTTCCTTCGCCGAGGTGGAAAGCGGCCTGAAGGCCGCCGAGGCGGGCCTGGAGGCCGAACGCTGCTTCAGCTGCGGAACCTGCAACGGCTGCGACAACTGCCGGACCTTCTGCCCCGACTGCGCCGTGCTCATGGAGGGCGGTTCCCGCCGGATCGCCACCGAATACTGCAAGGGCTGCGGCGTCTGCGTGGAGGAATGTCCGCGCAGCGCCATGGCCATGACCATGGAGGATGGACGATCATGAGACAGGTCCTCGAAGGCAGCCAGGCGGTGGCGTTCGCCGTGCGGCTGGCCCGCGCCAAGGTGATTTCCGCCTATCCCATCACCCCCCAGACCCACATCGTCGAGGAACTGGCCAAGTTCTGCGCCGACGGCAGCCTGGACGGACGCTTCATCTGCGTGGAAAGCGAACATTCGGCCATGGCCACCATGATCGGCGCCGCCGCCGGAGGCGTGCGCACCTTCACCGCCAGTTCCTCCCACGGCCTCGCCTACATGCACGAAATGCTGCACTGGGCCTCGGCGGCCCGGCTGCCCATCGTCATGGCCGAGGTCAACCGCGCCCTGGGCCCCGGCTGGAACCTGTGGCTGGACCAGACCGACAGCCTCGCCCAGCGCGACACCGGCTGGATCCAGCTCTACTGCGAGGACAGCCAGGAAGCCATGGACACCACCCTGCAGGCCTACCTCCTGGCCGAGACGGTCAACCTGCCGGTGATGGTGGTGCTGGACGCGTTCTTCCTCTCCCACACCTTCGAACCGGTGGACGTGCCCGGCCAGGCTGCCGTGGACGGGTTCCTGCCGACGTTCCAGCCGAAGTTCCAGCTGGACCCCGCGGCCCCCTGCACCCTCTACCCCATGGCCGGGCCGGCGGTCTACATGGAGATGCGCCAGAGCCTCCAGGCCGCCATGGACCGGGTGCCCGCCGTCTACGCCCGCATCCAGGATGACTTCGCCGCGCGCTTCGGGCGCAGTTACGGCGTCGTGGAAGCCTTCCGCTGCGACGACGCCGAGGTGGTCCTGGTCATGGCCGGAACCACCGCCAGCACCTGCCGGGAGATGGTCCAGAACCTCCGGGCCCAGGGCCAGCGGGTCGGGCTGCTCAAGCTCAAGCTGTTCCGCCCCTTCCCCGCCGAGGCCATCCACCGGTGCCTCAAGGGCGTGCCCAAGGTCGCCGTGGTGGACCGGAACAACTCGGCGGGCGCCGGAGGCATCTTCGCCCAGGAACTCAAGGCCGCCCTGTGCAACCGGCAGGAGCGCCCGGCGATCTACAGCTACGTCGCCGGCCTGGGCGGCCGGGACATCACCACCGGGACCCTCGAGTCCATCTACTGGAAGACCCTCGAAGCCGCGGAGCCCACCCAAGATAGTCAGTGGGTGGACGTTCATGAGGAGCTTGCAAAATCATGATTGAACAATTTGATGGCGTTGAACTCATGGATTCCGGGCACGTGGCCTGCCCCGGATGCGGGGGCGCCTTGGCCCTGAAACTCGCCCTCCGGGCCCTGGGCGAAAAGACCGTCCTGGTGATCCCGGCAAGCTGTTGCGCCGTGTTCGCCGGCGGGTTCCCCCAGACCGCCCTCAAGGTCCCGGTGCTGCATGCCGGCTTCGCCACCACCGCCGCCACCGCCAGCGGGGTCCGGGCCGCCCTGGACTTCCGCGGCGAGCGGGACACGACGGTGGTCGGCTTCGCCGGGGATGGCGGCACCTTCGACATCGGCCTCCAGGCCCTTTCGGCCGCCGCCGAGCGGGGCGAGGACATCATCTTCATCTGCTACGACAACGAGGCGTACATGAACACCGGCGTCCAGCGGAGTTCCGCCACCCCCTATGGGACCCGGACCACCACCACCCCCGGCAGCGGCTGGAAGCTCACCGGCAAAAAGAACATCATGGAGATCATGGCCGCCCACGGCATCCCGTACGCGGCCACCGCGAGCATCGCTTATCCGGAGGACCTCATGGCCAAGATCCGGAAAGCGGTCTCCATCCGCAGCGGCACCCGGTTCCTCCATGTGTATGCCAGCTGCCCCACCGGCTGGGGCTTCCCGCCCCAGGACGCGGTGAAGGCGGCGCGGCTGGCGGTGCAGTGCAACCTGTTCCCGCTCTACGAAGTGGTCGACGGCCACCGCTACACCATCAACAGCCGGGGGACCGACCGGATCGAAGCCTACCTCCGGATGCAGACCCGGTTCCGCCACCTGGAGCCGGCCAACCTCATCGACATCCAGGTCCAGGTGGACGAAGCGTGGCAGCGGCTGCGCAGGAAGGCCAAGGCCTGAGGCGATCGCACCATCTCCCGCCTGGCGGCACCTGAGGGGTGGAAATGACCCTCCTGGAGTCGCCTTGGGCCGCCTCCGTAGCTCCACCATCTGCCTCGCGGCGATCGCGTTGGCCCCGGCCGTGCCGCTCGAGGCCGCCAAGCCCAGGCGGCCGCGGCCGCCCCTGCCCTGGGCCGCCCTGGAGCGCCGCAAGGCCGTCATCAGCCAGATCGACGTGGCGATCAGCGATGTCTTCGACCTCGCCAACCCGAAAGAAAACAACTTCGTTGGCCGGCTGGCCAACCACCTGCATGTTTCCACCATGGAACCGGTCATCCGCAGGGCCCTCCTCTTCAAGGAGGGCGATCCGGTGCGCACCCGGCAGATCTACGAGACCGAGCGCCTGCTGCGCGCGCTGCCGTTCGTCAAGGACGCGCACATCGATCCCGTCGTCCGGCCGGATGGCACCGTGGTGGCCCGGGTCCGGGTCCGGGACGCCTGGACCACCCAGATCAACGCCGGCTTTTCTGCCGTGGGCGGCCAGAAGGCGATGAACTTCGGGGTGGATGAAAAGAACTTCCTGGGCCGGGGCAAGAGCCTGGCCTTGGACCTGGCCAAGGATCACGAGCGCAGCACCTGGGGCCTCACCTACACCGATCCCCAGTTGCTCGGCAGCCGGTGGACCCTGGCCCTGCAGGACCTGCACCTCTCCGATGGCCAGGTGCGCAACGTCAAGCTCGAGCGGCCGTTCTACGCCCTGGACACCCCCTGGTCCACCAGCCTGACCCTGGGCCGGACGCATACCGGCCTCTACCTCTACGATCGCGGTGAGCAGATCTACCAGGCCCCCTTCGTCTGGAACCAGATCCGCTGGGCCGGCGCCGCGGCCTTCCACCGCAAGGCGGACCGGGTCTGGCGCGCCGGCCTGCTCATGGATTGCGAGGACACCCGCTACGGCGGCCTCGTTCAGACCGGCCCTTCGGACAGCCCCCTGCCGCCGCCCGGCCTGCCCAGCCGGCGCCTGCGCGGGCCGGCGCTCACCCTCGCCACCCAGAAGGACGCGTTCGAATCCTTCACCGACCTCCAGGGCATGGACACCCCCGAGGACTACAACCTCGCCTGGAACGGCACCCTCCACCTCGGAACCTACACCCGGACCCTGGGTTCCTCCATGGCCGCGCCGTTCTTCCTGCTGCAGGCGGCCAACGGCTGGTCCTCCTCCAGCGACGACCTCACCCTGTTCATCGCCCATATCAGCGGCCGGAGGCCAGCCAGCGGGCTGGAGAACGGCCAGTTGAACCTCGCCCTGGTGCGTTACCAGAAACTGGATGCGAACCGGATTCTCGCCGGCCTGGCGGCCGTCGACGTGGGCAAGCGGCTGGATCCCGAGAACTGGTTCTACCTGGGCGGAGACCAGGGCCTGCGCGGTTTTCCCAACCAACTGCACCCCGGCGACGCCCGCTGGATGGTCTCCGTCGACTACCGGCTGCTGACCGGGCAGCGCTGGTGGGGCATCGTGCGCCTGGGCACCAACGCCTTCGTGGACGTGGGTTCCATCCACCAGTTCGACGGCCTGGGGTGGTCCAAACCCTACGCCAATATCGGCCTCGGCCTGCGCCTGGGCAACCTCAAGAGCTCCATGGGCAGGGTGATCCTGATCAGCCTGGCCGCGCCCCTCAACCGGGAGCCCTACCAGTCCCGGTTCCAGTTCACCATCGGCAATGCCATGCGCTTCTGAACCGATTACGGTTCCACCGGCAGCGGCGCCCCGCCCTCCTCCCGATGGCCGGTCATGGCGGAGCCCGCGTTCACCGGCAGCCGGGCGCAGACCGGCGAAGCGATCAGGGAGATGACGGTCACCCCCAGGAAGGCCACGGAGAAGTCGGAGAGATGCGGAATCACATGCCCGTCCATGGCCATGGAAAACGCCAGCAGCCCCGACGAGATGCAGATCCCCATGGACAGCATCATCTGCTGGAAGGTGGCGTAGAAGCTGGTGGCCGAGCTCATGCGCGCCTGCTCGATATCGGCGTAGGCCACCGTGTTGAGCGCGGTGAACTGCAGCGACTGGAAGAACCCGCCCACCGCCAGCGTGAGATTGATGCACATCACCGGCCAGCTTGGCCGGAAGGCGGCGCAGACCGCCAGGAAGCAGGTGGCGATCAGCCCGTTCCACACCAGCGTGTTGCGGAACCCGAACCGGCGCAGGATCGGCGCGGTCACCGTCTTCATGAGGAAGGAGCCGATGGCGGTGGTGAACGTGATCATCCCGCTGCGCGCCGCCGTGTAACCGAAGCCCACCTGCATCATCATCGGCAGCAGGAACGGCAGCGCGCCGGCGGTGATGCGGGTCAGGGACCCGCTGATCACCGAGATGCCGAACGTCGGCACCCGCATCAGGCGGAAGTCCAGAATCGGGTTCAAGGTCCAGCGGGCATGCCGGGCGTAGGCCAGGCCTGCCGCCAGGCCGACCGCCAGGATCACCGCCGTGATCCGGGTCGATTCGCCGCCCCCGCGACTGACCATTTCCAGGCCGTACATCAGGCACGACAGCGAGATCGAGGACAGGCAGAACCCCCGCTTGTCGAAGTGCCCCGGGTCCGGCTCGCGCACGTCATCGATGAACACCGTGGCCAGATAGATGCCCAGGATGCCGAACGGCACATTGAGGTAGAAGATCCAGCGCCAGGACAGGTAGGTGACGATGAAGCCCCCCAAGGGCGGCCCCAGCACGGGCCCGAGCAGGGCGGGCACGGTGAACCAGGACATGGCCGAGACCATGTCCTTCCAGGCCACCGTGCGCAGCAGCACCAGCCGCCCCACCGGCACCATCATGGCGCCGCCCATGCCCTGGAACAGCCGCGCCGCCACCAGGACCCCCAGGCTTCCGGACTGTCCGCACAGGATCGAGCCCACGGTGAACACGGCGATGGCCAGGCGGAAGATCCGCCGCGCCCCGAACCGGTCGGCGAAGTAGCCGCTGGCCGGGATGAACAGCGCCAGCCCGAGCATGTACGACGTGAGCGCGGCGCTCATGTGCAGCGGCGAGACCTGGAAGCTGCGCGCCATGGTCGGCAGCGCGGTGGCCAGGACGGTGGAATCCAGCTGTTCCATGAACAGGGCGCTGGCGATGATGAGGGCCGTGGTCCGGAAGCTGTGCTTGGAAATGAACGGGCGCGGACCCAACTCAACCGGCCGGGGCATCCGGTGCCCGCGTCGGCCGCGATGCCAGTCCTGCCTGCCCAGGCGTGCCTGACTCAACAACCGATGCGCCAGGCGACCGCCCGAAGAAAGAACTAACATTGTCATAGCAACAAGAATACCGGATTTTTGCCGCTCCGGCCTCAACTCGCCCGCCCGCCAGCGCAAGGCAGTCCGATGGCCGGTGACCGGATAGGAGTATGATCGCGCCATGCGCCTCTCCGATCATGCATTCCAGCTGCTGGTGGACGAGGCCCTGGCCCAGGTGCCCGGGGAATTCCGCCCCTATCTGGAAGGCCTGCCGGTGATCATCGAGGACTGGCCCCCCGATGACCTGCTGGACGCGCTCGGAATCCCCGAGGACGACACCCTCTATGGCCTCTATTCGGGCCATCCGATCACCGGAGGCTCCCCGGGGACCGGCGAGCTTCCCTCACGCATAACCATTTACCGGGCACCGCTGCTGGAAGACTGCCTGGACGAGGCGGATCTGCGCGACGAAGTCACCACCACTGTCCTCCATGAGATCGCCCACCACTTCGGCATCAATGAGGCCCGCCTCAAGGAGCTGGGCTGGGATTAGAAAGGCTGGAATCGTTATTAATAAAAATTAGAATTTCACGCTTGTTCGCACGAAGGCCCGGATGACAGGGGAGCGCATGGGACCTCAGCACTTGATTCTGTTCGATGGTGAGTGCGATTTTTGCCGTCGGCAGGTCGAGCGGGTGAGCGCCCGGGATAAAGGCTTATTGTTCATCCCGATCGCCTACCAGGAGGCGCCCTCGCCACCCATGACGCCGGCCCTGTTCATGGCATGCCAGCGGGCAGTCCATGTGGTCCAGCACGATGGAACGATCCTCAAGGCGGGCAAGGCCGTGCTCTTCATCATGGAACATACCGGCCTGGGCGTTCCGGCCAGGATCCTGGCCCACCCGCCGTTCCTGTGGTTCGTGGAATTCGCCTATGGTGTGGTCGCCCGGAACCGCTCCTTTTTTGGGCGATTCATATAGAAACCAATGAACCGCCTGCGCATTCCGTGCGGGCTCATCAACTCCATGATTTTCAAGGTTCGAGTTAACATTCAAAAGCGTCCCGTGTTCACGTGACGATACCCAGGATGCCCCCGACCTCCCAGGCGCCTCGCCGCTTTAGGGAAAGGCCCAGTAGGATGGATCATGAACGTTAATGAAAAGACGCCTTGGCCCCAATGGATGATCCTTGTCGCAGTCCTGTTGTTCCGCTACCTGTGCCATGGGATCGCCCTGCTCCTGATCCTTCCCCATGAGATGCAACCCGGCAGCGTGCTCCCCGACATGCTGCTGCGGCACATCCCCTACGTGGACTGGCTGGCACGGTGGAATTACGTGCTGTGGATCCTTTGCTACATCCCCCCCGCCCTCTGGATCGCCCGGAAGAACCCGCAGGTTTTCCTCCGCCTGGTGATCACCGACGGCGTGCTTTCCCTGCTGCGCGGCCTCATGATCCCCCTCACCGGCATCGGTCCGGTCATCGGTACGGATATCAACATGCTCCATCCTTTCGCGGTATGGCCGGCGCTGCTCGCGCTGCTCAATCCCTTCAAGGCCATAGGGGACAATTCCGCGGCGGTCTATCTCACCAAGGACCTGTTTTTCAGCGGCCATATCGCGACGACCTTCCTGCTCTACCTCTTCGCCCGCCGGTTCGGGAAAGTGAGCCGGGTCTTCCTTGCCCTGAATTTACTGACCCTCGCGGTGGTCCTGCTGGCCCATCTCCACTATTCCATCGACATCATCGCCGCGTATTCCATCACCTACGGCGTCTACCGGGCGAGCGAAGAATCTACGGTGTCCTTCCCCTGGTTCTGGCACTTCCTCTGGGGCACCAAGGACCGCCAGAAAGTGGGCTTGCCCGAAAAGCTTATACCGCGCCGGGAACCTCAATGACGAACGCATGGCCGACCACACCCTGAGCCTAACGCTGGCTGGAGGTTCAAGGTTGCGGGCCCCGGCGGCAGCCCCACCTACCCCCACCGCTAGCAGCCGGTCGGCATTCCCACCTTGGCGGAGGCCCTGGCAGGAATCCCCGTCCAGATCCCGATCCTGCTGGACCTGAAAGCCGACCCAGCCGAGCCTCGGGTCAAAGCTGTAGCGGGGATCCTGCAGGACGCCAAGGCATGGGGCCGGGTGCGACTTTATTCCACCCAGGCAGGCCATCTGCGCCTCATGAAGGCCTCCCATCCCCAGGCCCAGGTTTTTGAAGAGCCCGACCTCACCCGCATGCGCCTGGTGGAAAGGCGGCTCGGCGGGAGTTGTGGCCAGCCCCCACCGGCGGGAACCTGGGTTGGCTTTGAACTGAAGAGAAGCCTGGATGTCACCGGAAAATACACCCTGGGAGAAGGCCGTTCCGGAACGGTTGCGAAACGCTGGGACAGAGCGGCGATGGCTTGTTGCAGGACCCATCCCGGCGTGAAGATCGTCCTGTTCGGCGTCGCAACGGAGGAAGACCTGGCGATCGCCGAGACCCTCGGGGTGGATGCCGTCATGACGGATTCTCCCCGGATCATGAGAGCCATGATGGCCGCCAAGGCAGCCAGGATGACCCAGCCTGTCAGGGGGCGCTGAAACCTAATTCTGCAGGGTGGCCCCCATACAGGGAGGCGCCTGCCCAGCCATGCACTTGGAAGGTTCTTCGCCCAACCTTCAAGCTTAAAGGAGTTCAGCATGCGATTCGTGCCGAGATGCGCCATATATGTCTATTTAATTGCGCTGTTCACCCAAGGGCTCGATCCTTGTGTCCTTCATGCCGTGCCTGCCAACGTAGACCCGGACGTCGAACGAGACCTCCTCACCAGGCCATCGGCCAGGCAGATGCGCCTGGATAAGTTCCGAAAAGACCAGGAAGAACTTCGCAGGCATCGAAAAGAGTCAAGAAGACAAAGGATTGAAGCCAAACGAGCCCGGCTTCAGGAGGCGCTTGAGCAGGCGAGGGATGTTGTTCAAGCATGCTCCCTGAAATGGACGGATTGTCCATCTAACCCTTGCGACTACGGCTCGCCAGCGCATTCTCGAAACCTTTTCATTGGAATGAGCTGTTTGTGCCTATTGGCCATTGCTCCCACCGCGCTGGGCAATGATGGCGCGGTTACAGCAGACAATACTCCAACTTCGGTCCTTGGTGGACTTATGAATGATGCCGATTTCTACTGGTCCGTCGCTATTTCGTGTGGGTAACCGGCGGTATAGGCCGGCCGGGATTCCAGCGCAGGGCTGAGGAGTTTGGGGCCAGTGAATCCCTTTCGGCCTGACTGGGTTTCCTGGAAAGAAGG
>Ga0181535_10001627_pt1 | contig 29003 bp, 29 predicted proteins | sample PEATcosm2014_Bin_44_FD_119774 | JGI IMG/M metagenome (GOLD analysis project Ga0181535, IMG submission 119774) | Peatland microbial communities from MTU Mesocosm Facility, Houghton, MI, USA - PEATcosm2014_Bin17_30_metaG | ecosystem: Environmental > Terrestrial > Soil > Wetlands > Peat | place... | reverse complement strand
TGCGAGCCTCATCTCGCATTGTCCCCTGCAGATCCATCTTTCCCACGGATTCGTGTCCGCTCGACTTTGCCGACCCGGAGGTACCAAAGAAGATTCCCGTGCGCATGCGTACTTTGTATAAATTCGGCGGGTGTGGTTTAGGCATAATTTCAATTTCAAATCGGCAATTTTGCGTTATTGAATTTATCGAGCGCTGATGGTTACATTCCGAACATCAACATATTCATTTCACGAGAATATCTCCGGCCTGTCACGCCATATACCGCGGGTTCAAGTCCCGTCTCTCTCGCCATTCGCTTACGCAAAAATCTGTAAGCGATTGATTTCCTTGGCGAGCATCCGCAAATCCTGCCATGCCAGCTTTTTTTGCGCGGGCTGGCGCAAGAGATAAGCCGGATGCAGCATCGCGATTGCCCGGATTTCCTTATCGCCTGCGGTGTAGGTGCACCAGCGTCCATGCATGCGCATGATGCCTTCCTTGCTGCCGAGCAGAGTCTGTGCCGCCGCCGCGCCGAGACAAACCAGAATTTTGGGGTCCACAAGCTCGATTTGGCGGCGCGTGAAAGGCAGACAGGCCAGCGTCTCGAGCGGAGTCGGCGTACGGTTTCCCGGTGGCCGCCAGGGCACGACATTGGCGATATAGACTTTGCTCCGGTCAAGCCCAATCGCCGCCAGCATTTTGTCGAGCAATTGGCCGGCGCGACCGACAAAAGGCACGCCTTGCCGGTCCTCGTCGGCGCCCGGGGCCTCGCCCATGACCATAATGTCGGCGCCGGGATTGCCATCCCCGAAGACAAGCTGCGTGGCCGTTGCCTTCAGGCCGCATCCCTCGAAACGCGAAAGCCTTTCACGGAGGTCGTTAAGGCTGTTCGCAGCGGCGGCGGATTCGAGTGCGGTTGCCTCAATGACGCCTGCCGGTAGGCTAGGAGCGGGTTCGCGCCTGTCCCGGCGGCTGGCTTCGATCGTCGGCGGTGGCGCGGCGGGAGGGGTTTCAGATTTCACTTGAATGGATGTGCGCGCTGGGGTCTCAGCGAACCGGTCATGCGGCGCGTCATCAACGGCGATATCGACGCCCATTTCCGCATACCAGCGCAGAAGCTCGGCTAAGTTCTCAGCCACGGTCAGGGCCTGATAAGATCGAGCCGGGAAACCGGTTTCTGTGCATAGGAGACCCTGTTCGAGCTGGCGACCTTGCCCATGCCACTAACACGCGGCTGGCAAGCAGTTAGGTTGCCACTTTCGGAAACACACTCTCAAGTTAAAACGCTTTTTAGCACGCATTGAAGTCCCAAGCGCAATCCTCGACGCCTAGAACGCTTTTCGATCGGATGGATTCGTCGGGTCGAATAGGAATCTATCCCCTTGAAATCGTGTGGGCTATTTATTCAGCCGCGACGCTGGACGATCAACCTGGCCATCAGCTGCTGGACCCCTTCGTTCCTCTGGTTACGCTACTTTGGCTCGGGTGATCGGCTCAATACTCAGATTTTGCCCAAGGCATACACGACCGCATCGATCTTTTGATCGAGCATGATACCGATCTCACTCAATTCCGGCTGCTCAAGCCCAGCAAGTTAGGAAGAGGGCCGGTCATAAGAGATCACCGCGCTGCCCACGGTGACGCTCTCGTAGAGGCAGCCCCGGAACGGCACATAAAAGCTCCCCCGGATATCGATGCTGATAATTTTGTTAGCGATGACCGGGTTGCCGACGAGATAGAGCGAGCACCGCTTCAACGTGCCAGAAAGAGAGATAATCTCGCCCTGGTTAATCCGTATAAAAATCATCAAACCACGCGGGCCCGCCATACGCTCGACTTCCCGTTCGACTTCACTCCACGACGCATTGGACTTCAGCAACCGATCAGCGGCAGCCAAATCCCATCGTCCCAGCTCGCGTTCGAAGCCACGAACCAAATCATCATAGGCGAGACCGGTCGCGACGCTTGTGTGCGCGGTGACGCGGGAACCGAGGAGACCGGCTCCTACCTTTTCATTGCCCTGCATGATATGCCTTGGGTCGGCATCCTTTCGCCGTAGTGTCTCGAGCGGCAAGATCGCTCACTCCGCGGCTTTTTTCGAGAGGTTTACCGGCCAATCACGGCCACGCCGATCAACACAGGATGCAGATATATCATCGCCACATAGGCCAGCGTCCCAGCCCCAAGCGCGATAGCATCGGCGCGCGTGAATGTTGTGATTCGGCGCGCCCCCAGGTCGCCGCGTTTCTTGACGGCAATGCGATCGAAGACCGCCCAGGCGAGAAACGAGCCGAACAGCAGCATGCCCCCTGCATCGCCATTGGCCAAAAGATGCGCAAGCGCCCAGATTTTGACGGCGACCAGCATGGGATGGCGCAGCCACCCCCTGATCCTCCCCGGCGCTGGATTGCTGCACGCCAGCGCCACGAACGCAAACCACATCAGCGTTATGGTCAGATGACGAGTCCATGCCGGCGGGGTCCACACTGTAATCAACCCCTCCGCCCGGTAACGGGAAAAGCCCCAGACGATGAGGGCGAAACCAGCGAGGGCCACCAACGAATAGAGGCGCTTGTATGGTCCCGGGCCGAACTGCTCGATCAGACCGGTTCGCCTCTCGCGAAAGGCAGTGAGACTATGCACGCCAAGAAAGACAATGATCCCCAGCACAAGAATAAGCATGCAATCCTCCCCCGCCCCTATTGTACAGGGAAGACATTAGCGCGTGATTCCCCTGGGGGCCAATATGTTTCAATAATACGTGAAAGAATATCGGCCGCCGTTCCGAAGGCCGACTGAGCCCCGAGTTAAAAATCGGGATCTTGGACGTGTATTGAAAGGTCCAGCGGCTTGCCCAAGGAAGCCGTTCTCGCCGTCACAGGCAGTTGGGGCAGCCGCATCGGCGATATGATGGCCTAGTGGTGACACGGCGTATCGAAGAACACACCGCTGATAACCGCGTTCCAATTGGTGTGGTCAAAAACTACTTGGAATTGAACGCTGCCCGTTACGCTCCAGACCAGATATTCGCCGTTGTGGAAGCTTCCAGGTGGCAGATACTGACTGTTCAGGACGGTGCCGGTCACCACATCGAGCACATTGATAGTTTGGGAGCGAGCCGTGGAATCCCAGTCGAGTGCATAGAACGATACTTGATGCGCGTTGCCATCGGTCAATTTCACATCGATCGTGAAACTGCTCGCCGAAAACCAAGTTGCGGCAATGCGCGTGCTCGGAGCCTCGGGCCTCTGCAAGGCAGGCAAAGCCGTCGTGGAAGACGCCCATATCCAGTTAGCATATCCGCTTCCGGTGACCGTGGCGTAGCTAGGGACGGCGTTGGTGTCTTGGCTTACGAAGTAGCCGTCGGCCCCATAAACGCCGATCCAACTACCCATGGTGGCCGTGTCCCTTTTGACGAAGGTCGCGGTCGCGGCGAATGCGGTGGTTGATAGCGGCCCGGCGAGGATCCCCCAAGAGATCGCGATAAGTGAGGCAAGCGCGACTTTTCTCATACAGGCTGACCCGGATGAGAGAGCGATAAACTGTAACACCTGGGGCAATCCTTCAACTGGCCCAACAATAGTTATTAAGTATTGACAATACTTGTAATTTAATAACACTCGTCCATGATCGCGCATCATGTCAACTCCCCCCTGTTCTAGGGTTCTGTGACGGCGTTTCCTATTGTGTACCAAATTATTACAGTCATGGCAAAGCTATAGAATATCACGAAGCGGTGCCGTTACAGTGACCCAGATCGATCAGGCTTTTGACGTCGATGAAGTTACAGGCCTTCGCGATAAGACAATGGCTGTCGCGATGTATCAGCGGCAAGCGATTTCAAACGAATGCCCTAATTTATGCTTTGCGAATAACTTATTGATTTAATTGGTGGGCGGTGACGGGCTCGAACCGCCGGCCCTCTCGGTGTAAACGAGATGCTCTACCAACTGAGCTAACCGCCCGCGAACAGTCTTGCGTAGCGAAAGGTGGTCGCACACTGGATTTCGAGCGTCAATGCCCTTGCGCGGGTGCCTTGAACAACCCCTATACCGCAATCGGCGCCGCGATCGAGGGATACGGGTCATAGGCCTCGAGAATGATGTCGTCGAACCGGAAATCAAAGAGCGATGTGATTTTGGGGTTGAACTTCAGACGGGGCAAGGGACGCGGCGTCCGGGTGAGCTGCAGGCGGGCCTGTTCGAGATGGTTTTGATAGAGATGTGCATCGCCAAAGCTATGCACGAAATCGCCTGCTTCGAGGCCCGTCACATGCGCGACCATCGCGGTCAGAAGCGCATAGCTTGCGATGTTGAAAGGCACCCCCAAAAACACATCCGCCGAACGCTGGTAAAGCTGGCAAGAGAGCTTTCTTTGGCCATCCGCACTCTCGGCGACATAAAACTGAAACAGGCAATGGCAGGGTGCTAGCGCCATCGCCGGCAGATCGGCGGGGTTCCAAGCGGAGACGATCAAACGGCGGGAAAAGGGATTCTTTTTGATTTCCTCCACGACACCGGAAATCTGGTCGATAACACGCCCGTCCGGGCCAGCCCAGGCGCGCCACTGCTTGCCGTAGACCGGTCCGAGATCGCCGTTCTGGTCGGCCCATTCGTCCCAAATGCCAACACCATGCGCCTTGAGATAGGCGATATTGGTGTCGCCGCGCAAAAACCACAACAACTCATGGATGATGGATTTCCAATGCAGCTTCTTGGTGGTGACGAGCGGAAAGCCTTGGGCCAAGTCAAACCGCATCTGATAGCCGAAAATCGAGCGGGTTCCGGTCCCGGTCCGGTCGGCCTTGACCTCGCCGTCACGCAGGATCTTGGCGAGAAGTTCGAGATAGTTTTGCATGGGTGATCGATTGATGCCCTTCCGTATGGCTGCGGAAATCTGTTTCCCCTGGTCGCGCGTCAACGCGGCCCCGCCGCGTGCGGGGCCCTTTATTTAGTGCAAAGCTTATTCTGCAGTCAGGCCGCGAGCCCGAGACTTGATGAGATCTGAGCCAGCGTCGCCTTTTCAGCATCGCTAATGGTCACGCCGCCAAATCCTAGGAAACCGCCCTCTGTCGAGGCCTCGGCGACGACTTGGCTGATATGCTGGAGCCAAGCCTTGAAAGCGGCAGCATCCGCCGGAGCCTTCGTGCCGACGATGGCCGCTGCTTGCTTCAGGATTTCAAGGGATTTCGCCACGATCTCAGGGGGCGTTTTCCCGGAGAGCTGCGTCCGCAGACCATCACGAGCGGCAGCCCGCCCGTCGCCTGTCTCGAATTCCCCTGCGATCGCCTTGATGAGCTCGGTCGCATTGGCATCGTGTTTCGCGCCGATGACCGCTCGCGCGCTGGCCATGCTTTCCTTCAGCGTTCCCCAAAGCCCGCTGGGGTCTGCCGCGGTCACGGCGAGCCCTGCCATCATTGCGCTTTCCAAAAGCGTTGTCCATTCTTCGGGGGTAAAATCCGTTTTGCCCGCCATTGGTTTTCCTCCTCTGCTGGCGCCCATTCGCGCACCGCTCATTTAAGCGTCTGCAAGCGCTTATTTCCAAAACCGCGATCCGAGCCGGAATGAATCCATCGTTCTCACAGTGGCGGCCGGTGCATCATAAGTTTTGCATTCGAAGCTTACCGCGCCGGCGGCACCCCGCCAAGGGACCGCACGTGCAAAAGGCCGTGCCCAGACTTGATATTTTGAGCGAAACAGGTTCGAGCCGGGTAAAGTGCCGCATTGCACATTCTCCACTCGGCGGCCACAGGTTTGTCTTTCGTCAACCTATGCCCCTATGAAAAGCGCGCTGTCATGCTATATTTAAGTTGCCGCCTCGTGCGGCTATGGCGATAAACGGCGTCGAAATAAGCTCTTCGGACCCGGGGGCGGTACCCGGCGCCTCCACCAAAGCCTACATCCAATGGACGAACTAATCCATTGCGCGGCGCGGGTTTTGGCGGGGGCGAAATAGGTTCGACGGGGAGTGTAAAGGACGGTCTTTTGCCCGGCATGGTTCCGCCGTCATCGGGCCGAAATTATAGTTGCCAACGACAACTATGCTCCGGTGGCTCTTGCCGCGTAATGCGGTAATGGTACCGAAATTAAGTCCTTGGAGGTAGCACTTTAAGGCGGGGTCCGGAGGCACCTGGCAACAGAAGCCTCCACTCTCGCCAAGGGAACATGGTCCCAAACGGGGCGGATTTTTTTGCCTGACACTATGCGAAAAAAAACGAAGAGAGACCGTAGACGATTGAATTTTAGAGAGTCATGGTCCGGTGTTTCGAATTCAATATTTTAGCCGGATTCTGGTCCGGCGGGCGGGCGGTTTGAATGGCGGTTGACCTGATCCGTTACGATCTTGTTGTCCAGGACGCCTTGCGCGGGGTAATCCGGAAAGTCCTTGCCAGCGCGGCGCGCGAGGGGCTTCCGGGAGACCACCACTTTTACATTAGTTTTCGCACCCATGCGCAGGGCGTGCGGCTTTCTTCCCGGATGCGGGAACTCTATCCGGATGAAATGACGATCATTCTGCAGCATCAATTTTGGGATTTGAGCGTCACCGAAGATGCTTTCGAAGTGGGACTGTCATTCCGCAACGTGCCGGAAATGCTGCTTATCCCTTTCGAGGCGGTGACCCGCTTTTTCGATCCATCCGTCGGATTTGAATTGAAATTCGCGGTCGCGGACGAAGCAATCGAGACCATATCCACAAAAACCGAAGCGCCCCGGCTGCAAACGGGGCCCGGGAACGGTTTGGAAACCGTGCCTCCGCCTTCCGTTCCGGTAGCTGGTACGCCAAAACAGCGGGAGGACGTAAGCGGCGTAGCGGCGACCGCGTCTGCAGAAGAGCCAGTTGCGCGCCAAAGCGAACCCAACGTCGTCTCGATCGACTCCTTTCGCAAGAAAAGCTAGAGTGAGCGATCCTCCGTTCCCTGGTACACGGGCTGGACGGCATAGGAACCGGCCACGCTCATCGCTTGTTCACAGGTAAAGCGCAGTGTCCGATAGGTAGCCCTTCCATGCGCTACGCTGGTCAATTCCATCCTATGCGCCAGAATAGCCGCGATGGCGGGCTGAAGACTTCAGAAACAAGTCTCAAACCAGGGCTAACTGGCCCAAGCTGCACAAAAATGCCTGTAAGCCCGATTCCCAACGCGCGTTTATGCCGCAAGGCGGCCTGTTGCGCTGAATCGGTGTTTGTGGTTTTCAACCGGCGGTCCCGCGCTCTTATAAAAAGCGAGGGAATAATCACAGACGCGCTATAATCGCCGCGGCCGGAGAGCCGAAATATGAAATTTGCCAGATCAGCCACCCGTCGCATCGCACTCTTTGGCGAGGGTTCATGGCCTCGAAGCTTTGGGCTTGTGGCGTTGATTCCGGGTGCCGCATTTGCCGATGGATATCCAGAGCCGGGGCAGATTGGTTTCCAGGAAGCCGTCACGCCGATAGCTTATGAACTTCAATTTTTCCACAATTGGATCTTGCTGCCGATCATCACGGCCATCTGCGTGTTCGTTTTGGGCCTGCTGATCTACGTCATTCTTAGATTCAACGAAAAGGCCAATCCGGTCCCCGCGCAAACCAGCCATCATTCCGGTCTTGAAGTGGCCTGGACCGTGATGCCGGTCATGATTCTCGTCGTGATCGCTATTCCCTCCTTTCGTCTGCTCACTCATCAGTTGACGATACCGCCGGCGGACATCACGGTGAAGGCGACCGGCAAGCAATGGTATTGGACCTACGACTACCCTAAGGATCAAGGCGGCGGTTTCGAGTTTGATTCCACAATGATCCAGGAGGCGGACCTGAAGCCTGGCGATATCCGTCAGCTTTCCGTTGACAACGAAGTTGTCGTGCCGGTCGGCAAGGTCGTCCATGTCCAGGTTACTGCGGCGGATGTCATTCATTCCTTCGCGGTTCCCTCATTCGGTATCCGCATCGACGCCACACCCGGCCGCCTGACCGAAACCTGGTTCAAGGCCGAACGCGAGGGCATCTATTATGGGCAATGTTCCAAAATTTGCGGCAAGGACCATTCCGATATGCCGATTGCCATTCGTGTCGTGAGCGAAGAGAACTATGAAGCGTGGCTGGCTGAAGCGAGCAAGAAATTCGCGTCGAGGAGCACCGCGCCGGTCCATTTCGCGGCCAATGATGCATCTGCCTCCAAGCCTTAATTCTCAAGCCTCAAAAACATTAGAGTTCGAGGAGACCCAAGTTGCCCGCGAACACATTTCAACGCACGATAGACAAGCATGAAGAGCTGGAGGCGCACGCCCATCCAACCGGATGGCGGCGTTTTCTTTTCGCCACCAATCACAAGGATATCGGCACCCTTTATATCCTTTTCGCGATCGTTGCCGGATTTATCGGCGGCGGCATGTCGATTTTGATGCGCTTGGAGCTGCAGGAGCCCGGCATCCAAATCTTCAACCATCTCGCCCAGATCATCAATGGCGCTTCGCCAGAGACTGCGATCGACGCGGCCAAGAACCTCTACAACGTCACGATTACCGCGCATGGCCTGATCATGATCTTTTTCGTGGTCATGCCGGCGTTGATCGGCGGCTTTGGGAATTGGTTCGTACCGCTCATGATCGGCGCGCCCGACATGGCTTTCCCGCGCATGAACAATATGTCGTTCTGGCTCCTTGTGGCGTCATTCGCGCTCGCCCTGACCTCGATGTTCGTCGAAGGCGCGCCCGGGATGCAAGGATTTGGCGGCGGCTGGGTGCTTTATCCGCCGCTTTCGGCCAATACGGGCCACCCCGGCCCGGCGATGGATTTCATCATCCTCTCTATCCATTTGGCCGGCGCTTCCTCGATCCTTGGGGCAATCAATTTCATCACCACGATCTTCAATATGCGCGCGCCCGGCATGACGATGCACAAAATGCCGCTGTTCGCTTGGTCCGTGCTCGTAACCGCTTTTCTCTTGGTGCTGACTTTACCGGTGCTTGCCGGGGCGATCACCATGCTTCTCACCGATCGCAATTTCGGTACGACCTTTTTCGATCCTTCAGGCGGTGGCGACCCGCTTTTGTTCCAGCATTTGTTCTGGTTCTTCGGTCACCCGGAAGTTTATATCCTGATCTTGCCTGGCTTTGGCATCATCAGTCAGATCATTTCGACATTCTCGCGCAAGCCCATCTTCGGTTACCTCGGCATGGCCTACGCCATGGTCGCGATCGGCGTCGTCGGTCTGGTGGTGTGGGCGCATCACATGTACACGGTCGGCCTGTCGCTCGATACGCAACGCTATTTCGTCTTCGCCACCATGGTGATCGCGGTGCCGACCGGCATTAAGGTGTTCTCTTGGATTGCGACCATGTGGGGCGGCTCGATCTCATTCCGGCCGCCGATGCTGTGGGCGGTGGGATTTATTTTTCTGTTTACCGTCGGGGGCGTCACGGGTGTCGTACTTGCCAATGCCGGCGTCGACCGCGCCTTTCATGAAACCTATTATGTCGTCGCCCACTTCCACTATGTGCTTTCGCTCGGAGCCGTGTTCGCCATCTTCGCGGGGTTCTATTACTGGTTCCCGAAAATGACCGGCTATATGTATAACGAGACAATCGCCGCGGCGCATTTCTGGGTGATCTTCGTCAGCGTGAACATCACCTTCTTCCCGCAGCATTTCCTTGGCCTTGCGGGGATGCCGCGCCGCTACATCGATTATCCGGATGCATACACGCTGTGGAACCGGATTTCTTCATTCGGCGCCTATCTGTCGGGTATTGGTGCCATTTTGTTCCTCTATCTGATCTACGACGCTTTTGCCAAGAAAAGGCTAGCCGGCAACAATCCATGGGGACCGGGGGCGACCACGCTCGAATGGACCGTGTCTTCTCCACCTCCCTTCCATACCTTCGAGACATTGCCCATCATTAGCAGTTCGGAGCATTAAAACGCCTCGCCCTTCGCGAGTGTCACAATGAGGTCTCTAGAGCGGGATGCGGAATAGTAGATACCGGTTTTCCGCCCGCATACCGTTTCTGAACTCTAAGAATTGATCACGTTCATGATTTTGGATTGACTCCTTCCAAAATCACGAACGTGATTTAGTTGTACCTCTGGCGCGAACACACGCCCTGAAACGGTCCCAATGAGCTTCATCAGCGAAAGCGATAGCGGCATTACCCAGGGTCTCCCGGTTTCGATCGCGAGCCCTTCAGACTATGTCGCGCTGCTCAAACCGCGTGTCATGTCGCTGGTGCTGTTTACTGCGCTGACCGGAGTTTTGATCGCTCCCGTACCGGTCAATCCGGTCATCGGTTTCGCCTCGCTTCTCGCCATCGCAGCTGGGGCGGGCGCCTCGGGCGCCCTCAACATGTGGTATGATGCCGACATCGACGCGCTGATGCGGCGCACCAGAAAGCGGCCAATTCCGGCCGGCCGGATGCTGAAAGAGGATGCTCTGGGCTTTGGCTTGGTCCTCGCCGTTCTTTCAGTCATGACCTTGGGCATTGTCGCCAATTGGCTCGCCGCGGCGCTTCTTTTGTTCACGATCTTCTTTTATGTCGTCATCTATACCATGTGGCTCAAGCGCTCGACTCCGCAGAATATCGTGATCGGCGGCGCCGCCGGAGCCTTGCCGCCGATCGTTGGCTATGCCGCCGCCACCGGCCAAATCAGCCTCGCGAGCCTCGCCCTTTTCGCCATCATCTTCATCTGGACTCCACCGCATTTCTGGGCGCTCGCTTTGGTGAAGGCGGGGGAATACGGTCGCGCTGGCGTGCCGATGCTGCCGAATGTGAAGGGCGCCGATCGCACCCGCCGCGAGATTTTCATCTATACGCTGCTGCTCGCCCCGCTTGGCCTTGCGCCATGGCTCATCGGCTTTGCCTCGCTGGCCTATGGTGTTTTCGCCATTGTGCTTGGTAGCGTCATGCTGGTGTTTGCGGCGCGGGTCTACGTGATCCGGACAGGCCCCAAGGCAGATCGCTGCGCGATGCAGCTGTTTGGCTTTTCGATCCTCTATCTCTTCTTGCTTTTCGCGGAAATTGCGGGCGAGCGGGCGATCGCCATTGTGACTTCAAACCTGGCAGGGTGAGTCCATGAAGACGAATAGCAAAATGCTGGGTCTCGTGCTGACGCCGGAGCAGCAAAAAACCAGACGTCAGCGCAATGTCGCGATCGCCCTCGCCATCGGTGGCTTTGTGCTGTTGTTCTATGTCGTCACGATCGCCAAACTTGGTCCGGGCGTACTCAACAGGCCGTTGTGAGTTCCGCGACGTGAGCATCGCGCCGTGAGTTCACAGGGAGTTCCCCCAACGCCCATGGTCAGGCGGCAACGTCGCATCGCCGCTTTGGCCGTCGCCGCAAGCCTCGCCATGCTTGGTCTTTCGTTTGCCGCCGTGCCGCTCTACCGCCTCTTCTGTGCGGCAACCGGATTTGCTGGCACGCCGCAGACCGCCAAGCTTGCACCGGCGTCGCGGGGCATGCGTGAGTTGAAGGTTCGATTCGATGCCAATGTCGCGCCGGGCCTGGCATGGAATTTCGCGCCCGAGACCCCCGACATCATGCTGCGAACTGGCGAGACCGCGACGATCTACTATAAGGTCACGAATATGTCTGACCACGCTACGGCGGCACGGGCTATGTTCAATGTCAGCCCGGACAGTGCAGGCGCCTATTTCAACAAGATCGCCTGCTTCTGTTTCAACGAGCAGAAGCTCGGGCCTCGCGAAACATTGGAGCTGCCGGTCGTGTTTTTCCTCGATCCGGCGCTTGAAAAAGATGCCACCATGGCGGGAATCCAGGAAATTACCCTTTCCTACACATTTTTCGCGGCCAAACCGATGCCAGGCGGCGTGGTCGCGGATCAGGAGAAACCTTTGTAACGAGACGTTTGGTCGCCTTGACCGGCGGCCGCAATCACGGCAAACGCCATTTTGCTAACTCTCGCGGTCAGTCAATGCGGCCGCCCGGTTTTGCGGCTTTTGTTAGATCAAGCTCAAGAGGCAAGAGGAAAAATATCCGATGGCGGAAGCGCACGTGAAACCGAATCACGATTATCACCTCGTCGATCCGAGCCCCTGGCCGATCGTTGGGGCGGTGGCGGCCTTCGTCTTGGCGGCGGGCGCGATCCTATGGATGAAGCACATTTCCTTTGGCGGTTTCAAACCCGGAAGTTACGTCTTCGGGGCCGGTCTCTTGGGCGTTCTCTACGTCATGTTTGTCTGGTGGAGCGACGTCATCAAGGAGGCCGAATACGGCGGCTTTCATACCCGCGTGGTGCAGATCAGCCATCGCTATGGCATGATCCTGTTCATCGCATCGGAGGTAATGTTTTTCGTTGCCTGGTTCTGGGCTTTCTTCGATGTGAGCCTGTTTCCGGGTGCGGCCATTCAATATTTAAGGGCTGACTTCACTGGCGGAATTTGGCCGCCGAAGGGCATCGAAGCCCTCGACCCGTGGCACTTCCCGCTCCTCAACACGCTCATTCTTCTCACCTCCGGCACAACCGTGACCTGGGCCCATCATGCCCTCCTGCACGATGATCGTTTTGGCCTAAAGGCGGGGCTCATACTGACCATTCTGCTTGGCGCCACTTTCACCGGGGTACAAGCCTATGAATATGCCCATGCGCCATTCGCATTCAAAGGCTCGATCTATGGCTCGACCTTTTTCATGGCGACGGGTTTTCATGGCTTCCACGTCATCATTGGAACGATTTTCCTCACCGTTTGCCTGCTCCGCGCCTTTGCCGGGCAATTTACGAGCAAACAGCACCTGGGTTTCGAATTCGCGGCCTGGTACTGGCATTTTGTCGACGTGGTGTGGCTGTTCCTGTTCGCCTGCATTTACGTGTGGGGATCCTGGGGGGCCGCAATCGAGCATTGAAGCCGCAGCACCCTCTCGGTGTACCAAGGGCGGCCCTGCGCCGCCCTTTTTATTGCGCATTTCGCCGAAAACGCTGTTAAGGAAAATAGATGATCCCAGAGGGAGATTTTTCGCCACCACCGTCGCCATTCGTCTGCGGCCTTACGGCAAGCTGCCCGCGTTGCGGCCAGGGCAAACTCTTCGCGGGATTCTTTGCGCTCGCAAAGCGCTGTGGCAACTGCGGCCTTGATTTCGGTTTTGCCGATTCCGGCGACGGTCCCGCGGTTTTCGTCAGTCTGATCGGCGGATTTCTTGTGCTCGGCGCGGCTTTATGGACGGAATTGCTCTATGAGCCGCCATTTTGGGTCCATCTCGTGATCTTTCTTCCTCTCACACTCATCGTTTGCCTCGGTTTGCTGCGGCCCCTCAAGGCATTGCTCATCGCCTTGCAATACCGCAACAAGGCGGAACCGGGACGGCTCAAAGATTAAAATAATGCCACGAACCCGGGCTCGTCTTCTTTGGCCTGCCGTCTTCACTTGCGTGGCCGCCGCCATTCTGGTGTCGCTAGGGGTGTGGCAACTCCACCGTCTTGGGTGGAAAGAAGCACTGATCGATGCCATCGAGACCCGGGCAAATGCGGTGCCGCAGCCTCTACCGCCGATCGCGGACTGGCCGCGGCTTCGTCCAGAGGATTACGAATACCGCCATGTCAAGGCTGCTGGAACATTTGAGCATGACAAGGAAACGCTGGTGTTTCGCGCTTCAGGGGGCATTGCTGGCGAGCAGCCTGGCTACCACGTGCTGACGCCGTTGCGGCTCACGTCAGGCGGCTATGTCATCGTCAATCGCGGCTTCGTTCCCCTGGACCGCAAGGGCCAGAGCAGCCGTCGTGCCGGGTTAATCCTAGGCGAAACGGAAATCACCGGCCTGATGCGCCAGCCTGAGGCGCGCAATTTCTTCACCCCGGCGGACGATCCCTCGGTCGGGACCTATTTCACCCGCGATCCTGGTTTACTGGCAAAACTTTTCGGTTTGGACCCCGCCGCCCCCTTTAGTATCGATGCCGACGCTATGGAGCTTCCCGGGGGCTGGCCGAAGGGTGGCGCGACCGGACGCGACTTACCAAACAACCATCTCTCCTACGCCTTGACCTGGTTCGGCCTCGCCATTGCGCTCATCGGCGTATTTACGGCGTTTGCTTGGCAAAAACGCTAAGAAAAATCAGCATAAAAGCGTGCCGCCCGGCAGACCTGACGCAAAACCGACAAGAGCGCAACATACCAGGCTCACGCAGGTTCCGATTTCCCATTTGCGGCATTATGTTAGAGAGACGAAATTCCATCGGCCGGGCGAGAGACGCAGGTTCATCCAGTGAAATATATTTCGACGCGCGGCGAGGCGCCATCTGTTCCCTTCGTTGAGACGCTGCTCGCTGGCCTCGCGCCGGACGGCGGCCTGTACCTGCCGCAAACCTATCCACGGCTCTCTCAAGCCACGATCGCCGGTTTCGCGGGACAGCCTTACGCGGATGTGGCGGAGGCGATCATAGCGCCATTCCTGACGGATGAAATCGAAACGCGGGGTCTCCGGGAGATGATCGCGGCGGCTTACAAGTGCTTCCGGCACCCGGCGGTCGCTCCCCTGACTCAGCTCGATTCCAATCTGTTCGTGCTGGAGTTGTTTCACGGGCCAACGCTCGCCTTCAAGGACCTGGCGATGCAGCTTCTCGCCAAGCTCATCGACCATGTTCTCAAGGCGCGCGGCGAGCGGGCGACCGTCATTGGCGCCACCTCCGGCGACACGGGCGCTGCGGCGATCGAGGCCTTTGCCGGGCTCGAACAAGTCGATGTCTTCATCCTTTATCCGCATGGCCGCGTCTCGGATGTGCAGCGGCGCCAAATGACCACGGTCGAAGCTGAGAATATTCACACGATCGCGTTGGAAGGCACGTTCGACGATGCCCAGGCCTGCGTTAAAACGATGTTCAATGATAGGGCCTTGCGCGACGAGCTTAACCTTTGCGGTGTGAATTCGATCAATTTCGCGCGCATCCTTTTCCAGACCGTCTATTATTTCACCAGCGCCGCCGTCCTTGGCGGCCCGCACCGGGACGTTTCCTTTGTCGTCCCAACCGGCAATTTCGGCGATATTTTCGCTGGCTGGATGGCCAAACGCTTAGGCCTTCCGGTCGGCCGCCTGGTCATCGCGACGAATTCCAATGATATTCTCGCGCGAACGCTTGGCAGCGGCCACTATGCGGTGCAAACGGTTCAGCCAACCCAATCCCCCTCGATGGACATACAGGTGTCATCGAATTTCGAACGGCTGCTTTTCGAAGCGCATGGACGCGATGCCGGTGCGCTTCGCCGCTTGATGGCGGGGCTGCGGCAATCGCAAAGGTTTTCCATCGATCCCGGCCCGTTGCAGGCGATTCGCGCCGAGTTCGATGCGGTCAGCGTTAGCGAGGCCGAAACCACGCGGGAAATCGCCCAAACCTGGCGCGAAGCAGGCTATCTCGCCGACCCGCACACCGCCGTCGGCATAAGCGCGGCGCGGCGGACCAAACCGAACGCCTCGGCAAGCCCGCTCATTGTGCTCGGCACCGCGCATCCCGGCAAATTCCCTGATGCGATCGCGCGCGCGTTAGGCGTGCGGCCTGAGCTACCCGGCCATCTTGCCGGTCTTCTCAAAAGAAAAGAGAGATTTTCGATTTTGCCGAACGACCAAAACGAAATCGAGCGTTTCATTCGTGACCGCGCTACGCACGCGGCGAAACGGGCCGCCTCATGAGTGTCGAAATCACCGCTTTGCCGTCCGGTCTTAGGATCGCCACTGAGCGGATGGCGCATCTTGAAACCGCCTCGCTCGGCGTCTTTGTCGGCGCCGGATCCCGCCACGAACGAACCAACGAGCATGGCCTGTCGCATCTTCTCGAACATATGGCGTTCAAGGGGACGCGGCGGCGCACGGCACGCGATATCGCAGAAGAGATCGAGACGGCCGGCGGCGATCTCAACGCGGCGACGAGCACCGAACATACAGCCTACTACGCCCATGTTCTGGCCGGAGACGTTCCCCTCGCCATCGATATCCTGGCCGATATTTTGACCGAGAGCACCTTCGACAGCGTCGAGCTAGAACGCGAAAAAGGCGTCATTTTGCAAGAAATTGGCGCGGTCGAAGACACACCTGACGATCTCGTCTTCGAATTGTTGAACGCAACCGCTTTTCCAAATCAGCCGATCGGGCGCCCAATCCTTGGCACCAGAGAACAAGTTTCGGGGTTCGGCAGGGATGAAATCAGCACCTATCTCGATGCGCATTATCGGGCTGGCGCGACGGTGATCGGGGCGGCTGGGGCCATTGATCACGCTTCGATTTGCGACGCGGCCGAGCAACGCTTCGGACGCCTTTCGTCACTTGGTATCGAAACCATGATCGCGCCGGCGCGCTACCAGGGCGGTGACACGCGCTTAAGGCGGCGGCTCGAACAGGCTCATGTAGCGATCGGCTTCGAAGGCACAAGTTACGCGCATGAAGATTTCTACGCCATGCAAATTTTCGCCAGCGCGGTCGGCGGCGGCATGTCCTCTCGCCTCTTCCAAGAGGTGCGCGAGGCGCGCGGGCTCGCCTATTCCATCCACGCCTTTCATTGGGGGTATTCGGACACCGGTGTGTTCGGTTTCTATGCTACGGCGAGCGCTCGGGACGTCGCCGAATTGCTGCCTGTCGCGATCGACTGTTTGGGCCAGGCGGCGCTTAATCTCAGCGACGCCGAAGTCCGGCGCGCCAAGGCGCAAATGAAGGTTTCGCTCCTCGCGGCACTCGAATCGCCCGCCGCCCGTTGCGAACAAATCGCCCGGCAATTGATCGCCTTCGACCGGATTCTTACCCGCGATGAAATCGTCGCGGCCATTGATCGCCTGGACGTTGCCCAAATCCGCGCCGCCGGCGCGCGCGCGCTCCGCTCGGCGCCAACCGTCGCCGCGATTGGTCCGGTGGCAAAAGTCTTTACACCCGAGCGTGTCGCCGTAAGGCTACGCGGGATCTGAAGGGGCGGCGCCATGGCTTTTTTCCGTCTCTATCCAACCATCCATGCACCAACGCTCGTGCGTGGAGAAGGCGTCTATATGCGGCCAGTAGATACGCGCGACTATGAATCCTGGGCGGAATTGCGTGCCCAAAGCCGCGCATTTTTAACGCCCTGGGAGCCGACCTGGCCGGCCGACGATCTAACCCGCACCTCATTCCGGAGCCGGGTCCGGCGAAACCAGCAGGAAATCGCCAGCGATGAAGCCTACCCTTTCCTGATCTTTCGTGACGACGATATGCTGGCAGGAGGCCTGACTCTCGGGCAGATCAAGCGCGGCGTTGTGCAGGCGGCGACGCTCGGCTATTGGATCGGCGTACCCTACGCCCGGCATGGCTTAATGTCCGCCGCGGTCCGGGCTATAACCCTCTATGCCTTCAACACGCTCCGGCTGCACCGGTTAGAGGCCTCTTGCTTGCTGCATAATGAAGCCTCGATGAAACTCCTCGAGCGGACGGGATTCACCAGGGAAGGCTACGCGCGGTCCTATCTGCGGATCAATGGGGTCTGGCAGGATCATTTGCTCTACGGCCTGCTGGAGTCCGATCCGGTGCCGCTTCGGGTAGGGCGCCCCAACAAGAAATGACCGGCGGATCATCTCATTTTTGGGCTCATGCTCTCATGATTTGACGCATGATCTGATCCAAAAAGTCTGCAACTTTTTGGGATCATGCTTTTGATCAGCGTCGGCGCGGCTGGCCCGCATGGCCAGCCTCCCAAGTCAAAACAAAGTAAATAATGATCAAGACAAAATTGACGGCGACCCAGAGCAGCGAAAAAAAGCCTGGGAGCACAAGAGCGACGCAGATCTGAGCGATCGCACCCAGAAGCCAAATTACGCCGCCCCAAGGGGCCGCCAGCCATAAGCCAACCGCCGCGACAAGATCAAAGATCGCAAAAAATATCACTGCGGCGCCGTGCAAGGCGCTCACCTTGCCGAACATCGGTTCCCGGGGCAGCAGGATCGCGCTCCATTGCAGAAGCCCTTGGATAACCCAGAGTGCGGCGAGAAGGCGCATGAACACAACCAAGTAAAGCCCCGCGCGGTTCTCCTCGCCGGGGGTATGTTCCGGTTCGCCAAGGCGAATGGCCGCCCCCGAATCCGGAGGCACCGCCACTTTGCTTAATCCGCGCGCAATCTTCATGAGGAACTGGCACCAACTTGCCCGTCAAAGTCGAGTTCGCCTTCGAGAAGCGGCGCGAAATAGGAATCGATCATGGCACAATCGACACTCTCGTTCGCGGCGGGATGCCAGCGCGGGCGATTGTCCTTGTCGATGATGACGGCGCGCACACCCTCGTAAAAATCATGGCCATGGGCAATGCGCGAGACGATGCGAAACTCGGTCCGCAATGCCTCGTCAATATCAAGCTTAGGGCCAATTTGCATCTGACGCAAAGCAATCGCAAGGCTCGATGGCGATTTGGAGCGTATCGCCTGCGCGGCGGACTGCGCGAAGTTCGAGCCAGACTTGCTCGCGTCATCAAGATTGGCGAGAATGGAAGCAAGGGTCGTGGCGGAAAAACAGCGTTCGAGCGTCTGGGCTTGCAGGGCGAGCGCCGAGTCTAGCGGAGGCGCACTTTCGGCGGCGATCGCGGTCTCGATCGCCTCGCCGCCGATCAGCCTTTGTGCGAGCCCCGCATGCCGTGCCGTAGGCACATGGGCGCAGGCAATCCCAAAGGCGAGTGCGTCGCCGCAACTCATCCGGGCGCCGGTCAAGGCCAGATAGACACCGGCATGCAAAGGCAGGCGCGGCAGAAAAAAAGTCGCGCCGACATCAGGGAAAAAACCGATGCCCGCTTCCGGCATGGCAAAAGTGAAATTTTCGCCCGCGACAACATGCGAGCCGAGCAGGGAAAGCCCGGCACCGCCGCCCATCACGATTCCACCCACCAAAGCGAGAATGGGCTTTCGATAGAGTTTGAGGCGGCGATTGAGCCTGTATTCCTCACGCCAAAAGCTGAGTTGTCCGGCATAATCTCCGGCCTTGCCGAGGTCATACAAGATCCTTATGTCGCCGCCCGCACAAAAAGCCTTGTCACCCTGACCCCTGACGATGATGCAAATTACCCTTGCGTCATTCTCCCACCGGTCCAGCGCGGCTGCCATCTCGCTCACCATGGCCAAGGTCAGCGCGTTGAGCGCCTTGGGGCGGTTGAGCGTGACGATGCCGCAAGAGCCCGCCGTTTCACAAATGATTTCCGGCTCACTCATGACCCCTCAAGCGCCCAAAAGTCGGGGTTTACCGGCGGCACTCTCATCATACTGCATACTGCGCGGCGGTGCTTAAAAGGCTACTGTATCGATCTATTTTGCACAGGAGGGCTCGCTAAGAAGCTCGAGACTGGACATCTCCCCTGCGAGAACGAAATCGCCGTAATCGAGTCTAAGGGCGCGCGAAATACCGTTCTCATAGAGATCGAACGACAGAATATAGCTTGGCGCGTCGTCCTTCTTTCCGGATTCGAAATAGCTGATGGAAACCGGCCAGCGCCTGACATTGTCGAGTTCCGGAATATGAGCCGCTTTCTCGACAGCGGGATCGGCAATCGGATGGCCGATATAAGTTGTCGTTTCATAAACCTTCTCGCCGGTCTCGGAGCCGTCATAAACCTTGACTTCAAGCAAATTCTCGCCTGCTTCCGCCGCCGCCAGAATGCGTTTCAAATGTTCGGTCGGAAACACCACGCCGGTATCAAGCTCGAACTTGCTGCGCTTGGGTTTGGTGAGGTTGATCGACAAATGCCCGGTTGCGGATTTCCAGGCCTTGCCATCGACGGACTCGGCGGTGTTGCTGTCTATGCTCGTTTGCATCTTGAAGTCGAAACTCCGGCCATCGGCGTCCTCATAGGTCGCCGAATGCATGTCAGATACTCGGGTCGGCCCTTCGGCTGGCTGCAATTCGGTTAATTGCCGGAAATTTTGGACATATCCATCGCAAGCGGAACCGGTGAAATCGAAAGCAATGCGTCCATGCGCGGCCGTTGGGCTCTTGCTGCCGACCGATTTCGCCAGTGTCAATTCATACACCGCGCGATGCGAAACAAGCGAGATTGCCTTTGTTAAATCCGTCTTCGCTTGCGGCGGCGGCGGGGCGTTGGCCGTCGCCGCATTCGTCGCCGACGCCATATGGAGCGAAGGATCGAATGCGGCAAGGGTCAAGGCGATCGCAGCGGCAAACAGCAGGCGGGCATGAAATGCAAGCATAGGCGTTTGTTCCTCGAACGATAAGCGACACGCGTCAAGCGAATTCAATTCAGAGCCTGAAAACGCGAAATCGCAGGTGGACTTGCGAATGGGGTGGGGCTAGGCACAGATTTTGGTCGTTGCCCATTTCTGGTCTTCGCCCATCCTCGACACCAGCGAAACCAACTCAGAACACGCTTGCCTCGCGATGAAGCCATGCCGTTCTTGGTCCGCTTTATGCGATCAGCAAGCCGCGCATCTCACTTTTATGAAGACCATGCTCCGGATATTACCGAAACATGCCCTCGCAGGACATGCGGCAATTTCGTATTGGTGCTGAGTTTAGAATTTCAAGGCGCCACTGGCAACCCTACTGAGGCGGCTAACCTGTTAATGCTTTACAATCAACTGGTTTTGCGCTTTTGGGTAGCCCATCGGAGATGCGGAGTTTCATCATGACGGCAGAAGACAAATTGGCAGCCTTGGGGATCGTGCTGCCCTCCCCGGCGGCGCCTGTCGCCAATTATGTTCCTTTTGTTATCGCCGGCTCGCTTCTTTTTGTCTCAGGCCAGCTCGCGTTTGGTCCGGATGGCAAGATCGCTTCCGGTCACACTGGCAAGCTCGGCGTGGCTGTGTCAAACAATGCGGGACAAGCGGCTGCACGCCTGTGCGCGATCAATATTCTGGCGCAAGCGAAAGCGGCTTTAGACGATCTCGAGCGGATTTCGCGCTGCGTAAGGCTTGGCGGTTTCATCAATGCCGCGCCGGGTTTCCTCAATCTGGCCGCCGTGATGAATGGCGCCTCGGATTTCATCGTCGAGGTCTTAGGCGATAAGGGCCGTCATGCTAGATCGACGATCGGCGTTGCTGAATTGCCTTTGGATTGCGCCGTCGAGGTCGAGGCCTTGTTTGAGATCGCCGGCGCTTGACGGGGCTTACGATCAATGCGCCGGACTGGCTGACGGCGCGGCCGATCGCTCACCGGGGTCTTCATTCCAAAGCGTATGGATTGGTCGAAAATACACCCGCCGGCGCTGCCGCCGCGATCACCAAGAACTATGCGATCGAATGCGACGTCCAAATCACCAAAGATGGCGAAGCCGTGGTGTTCCACGATTTCACCGTTGACCGTTTGATGCAGGCGGAAGGCCGTGTTGATGCTTTTCGCGCGGCCGAGCTTGACCGGTTGGTTTATAAAAAAAGCGATCAGAAAATCACCTCTTTATCGGCCTTTCTCGCGATTATCGGCGGCCGCGTCGCGGTTATCGTCGAGATCAAGAGCCGCTATGACCACGATATGCGTCTTGCGGACCGTGCCCTGGCCGCTGTCGCCACCTATCCGGGGCCCGTATGCCTCAAAAGCTTCGATCCGGCCGTCCTCGTCCATCTACGCGCCATGGGCATCATTTGTCCACTTGGCCTCGTCGCCCAAGCCGGCTACGACGACGAAGAATTTGGCCGGCTTCCGCCGGAGAAGCGGGCGGGTTTCGTGGATCTCCGCGACTTTCCGCTCGCCCGGCCTGATTTTCTGTCATGGAATCTGAACGATCTCCCGCATGCCGTCCCGATGCTCTGCCGGGCCGGAATTGGAATGCCCGTCATGACCTGGACGGTGCGTTCGCAAAAGGATTTGACGCACGCCCGTGCTTGGGCGGACCAGATTATTTTTGAAGGGTTTGAGCCCTGATCCCGCGCCAGCCACACGCCTGGCTGGGGCCGTGTCACTGGCGGCTCAGCCGCTCGTTGACGAGAAAATCGAAAGCCCGGACATAGGCCCGGTCGTCGTCGCCACGGAACTGAGCATCGACATGAGCAATGTAGGTGCCAGTGGCGACATCGGCGACATAAAGATTGACCGACGAGATCAACGTCGAAACTTTATGCACAACCGCAAGGACCGCGAGACTGGCGCCGGCCTCGCGCGCGATGCCTATCCAGCACCCATTGCAAGTGTAGCGCGGTTCGGACGCTGCGATTCTTGGGGCGAAGGAGGAAAGATCGACGCTGCGATAGCGGCCGGTATGCTCCAAAAGCTCGGTGAGTTTTTCCGTGGCAAGCTTGAGGCGCTCCGCCTGGCCGCGCTTGACGCCTTCGCCGCTGGTATCCATTAGCTCCACAGGGAATATAGCTGTCGCTTGCGCTTCACTAGGCAGCGCAAACGCGCGTTGCGGCACGATGACGAAAAGTGACGCCATCAGTACCGCTGCCATAACATTTCGCATAAAATGGCCGTTGGCGCAGGTGCGCCCCGCTTCGGAGAAAACCCAGATGTTCATTGCTATGAACCGCTTCAAAGTCATCAAGGAGGAACGCAAAGCTTTCGAGGATGTGTGGCTCACGCGGGACTCGCGGCTCAACGAAGTCAAAGGCTTCGTCGCCTTCCACTTGCTGCGCGGCCCCGAACGCGAAGACCACGTGCTTTATTCATCGCACACGATATGGGCGACGCAAGAAGATTTCATTGCCTGGACCAAATCCGAGCAGTTCCGTGCCGCCCACCAGCAGGCGGGCGAGCGCAAACCGCTCACCCTCGGACACCCGGAATTCGAAGGGTTTGAAGCGATCCAGACGATCGAAAAAAAATCGCCCACGGGTTAATACCAAGTCTCAAAGAGATTGAATCGTCGATCCGCGAGGAGAGTCACGAATAATGAGAGTTGGTATAAGAGCCTGAATACCGTGAGGCTGATGTTTCAGTCATCAGTTTTGTCCGGTTTTTCCTCTCAATCGGACAAAACTGTTTCACGTGAAACATTTTGGTACGATCGACGGTTTGCGCAATACACCAGGCGAATGCGGAGCAATGTGCGGCGCGGGGATTTGGGGATTGTGCGATCCTGAGATAGTCTTAGGCTTTGGGTTAGTGTTTTTTCAAATCCGATCCGGCTCATTCACGTCCCTATCGAAAATGCCGGTCAGCTTTTTCGGGATACGTTCAAGCGATCCCCGGCTTTGCGGGCAGCTTCGGCCAAGTCCCAACGGGTTTTGAAAACCGTGTCGCAAATCCCCGGAGAACCAAAACCGTCACTGAAGCTGACATTGCTGCGGCGATGATGCTCGCCATGCGCCTTGCTCGTCACCGCGGCGGCGAGCCAGGCCAGCGGTTGCAGCCGTGAACCAAACGCATTTCCGCGGGGCAAACGAACCGAAAAATCATAGCCCGAATGTTCATAGAGACCGCCGATCGCGCCGAGACTAGCAACAATAAGGTGAAATGGCACATCGGCCCCGGCTCCGATCAGCGCCAATGGGACAAGATAGGGGAGGACGATCTCAAGGAAAAAATCCGCCGGGCTCATGTAGCAGGCGCTGATGCTTTTGCTGGCGCCGGTCGAATGATGAACGCTGTGTCCGAGTTTCCGGATCAAGCCAGGTCTGTGCAACACAAAACGGTGGAAAACATATTGGACGATGTCGTGGCCAACGCCCATCAGCAGCATTCCGGCCACAAAATGCAAAGCGCTCAAATGAGGCGCCCCGATGAAGGCCAGCCCCGCATATTGAAACGCAAGCATGGCCGGCAGCAGGATAAGGATTTGATTGAACAGCACGCGCGGCAACAATTGGAAATAGGTTAGCCGCTCGATATCGCGCACCTTGAATGATGCGAGCATGCCGGTCCTGTCACTCCACTCGAAAAACAGCCCGACGCCGTGAAAGACGGCGAACTGCACAAGCCATGCGAGAACCGAGAGCGGCAGCCACCAGGGAAGAACAGAACCCATGTCGAGCATATCCCTATCGCGCCCTGAGAAGCGCAACCCGACCTTAAACTTTCCGGGCGCGTCACAGCAAATCTTTTGGAGAGAGGTTCCCCGGTTAAGCGGAGCCCGCATTGATTTGGATCACGGGCCTTGGATCACACGCGCAGAAAACCAAAGGCAGCGCATGCCTGAACGATGCAACTCAATTTATCTGACAAAAGATAACGCGCTCAAGTACTTGCTATAAAAATGGTAACTTTATTTGCGCATGTAAGCATGGCATCAATGTGTTACAGGATGAAACAGTTTTGCGGCTGCCTGCTCGCTGACTGTGCATAGAGGCGGCGCGGGTAAATCGGCTGGCCGGCTAGCGAGCGGGATTTTCACGCAAAGCGGAAATCACCTTCCACGGCACGAAACGCAAAGCCAGCCAAGCTTTGACCGGCCATTTCCCCAAAAGCGGCACGGCCAACTCAAAGTTTTTCACGAGTGCGGCGGCAACGCGCGACCGGAGCGCCCAAGGGGGACCGCCTTGATCCGGGTTTCGGCAATCCATTCGCCATAGCAGCCATAGAAATTCAATCCAAAGCCAGCCACGCCCGACGAACCGATCGGCCCGCGCAACCAAATGATCGGCCAACGCCGCTCTTGCTCTTGCATTGCTGTCGCCGGAGCCGCCCGGCTCATAGCAAAGAACATGGTTCAGTTGAGGCCGTTGCGAATAGATATTGCCGCCATGCAGGCGGTAGACCGCGACTGGCGCGTCGATCAAGACACTGCGGCTAACGGCGTTGATACCAAGACAGAAATAGAGGTCCGTTCCGGTTTTCATATTTTGCAGCGCGGGATTGTCGGCAAACAGGTTGAGCGCATCGCGGCGAAAGCAATTGGCCGACGTCGGCGCCCACACCCATTGTTGGGTTAGGCCCACGAAACGGATTGTGTCCAGCACACTGCTGTCGAAATCTTGGCGTGGCCAAGTCTCGCCGCCTACGTGCCGATAGGGCCGTGCCGCCCTGGGCTTAATCCCGCGGCCGGTAAGCATCACACGGTTGAAAGCATGTTCGGTTCCAAGGACCACCTGATCGCCGGAAACCTGGAGCATGTCGCCGGAGGTGAAGCCCACGTGAATACGCAATGACAGATGGACAAAGACATGGGTTTCGACGCAGTTGGGAAGCAGAAAATCGTCAGCGTCGAGAAAGATAACATAAGGGCCGGCCGATGCGGCGAACCCCTCCAGCGCCGCCCGGTTCTGGCCGCTGTTTTCGGCCCGGCGGATAATCTTCAAATTGGCATAGCGCGCTTCGATCACTTGCAATATAGCGCTGCTCTCGTCCGTCGAAGCATTGTCGACGACGATGCATTCCACATTGGGATAGGTCTGGCCAAAGACGGAATCGACCGCCGCGCGCAAGTAGCGTCCATAATTGAAATTGATGACGACGACACTGACCAATGGCAGGCGAAGAAGCTTTTTTTTATCACCAGAGTCTCGCCCGGAAAAACTCTCAGCCGTGCGCGCAGACTCCCTTATGCTTCCATGCAAAAGAGATCCATCGCCGGTTCCCTGCTCCAAATGCATGCCTCCCCTGTGCGGATCGAGGCCTATCTATACAAGCCCGCTGCGCAAGGTAACAGACATTTGATGGCCTCGATATCGCCTCGGCCATAAAGCAAAATCGGATAATTCTTGTAATCGAGAGTGCTTCCCGATCATGCGGAATCGCGCAAGCGAAACAGATCATCAGTCAATCGGGAAAGCGGTCTCGGATTTGATATTTTCCAAAGCGAAGCGCGAGGTCACCTTCTTGAGCGGCATGGTCTCGATCAACCGCTTGTAAAAGCCGTCGAAGGCCGCCGCATCGGGCACGACGACACGCAGGAAATAATCGACGTCTCCGGCTAGACGGTAAAACTCCATGACTTCGTCCATCGCGGCGACTTCGGCGGCGAAGCGCGCCAGAGTCTTGCCCGCATGGTCGCCCACCTCGATCGAGACCAAAACGGTCAGTCCCAATCCGAGCTTGGCGGGATCGAGCAGAGCAATGCGGCGCTTGATCACGCCCGAAGCATCGAGCCGCTGCAGCCTTTTCCAACAAGGGGTCTGCGAGAGCCCTACCTGTGTGGCGATTTGGCCGATCGATTGACGGGCATCCCTCTGGACGATGCGTAAAATCCGCTTGTCGATCACATCCATCATTTTCTTCCCATCAGAGCGCTAAGCTAACATATTATAGTCTATAGTCTTTATCATGTTTAGATGTATATGCGATAAGGGCCAGGCTTTGCAATAGCGGCATGACAATGATCTGACACAAGCCAGGGCGCGGCTATCAAAATTTAAGGAGAGAAACGGGTCACGGCGCGGCGGCTGGTTCGGTTCAGCGGACGGCTTTGACCGGTTTTGGCCGGACGGCTCGGGGTTTTTTTCCTGGCCAATCAACGATATGGCCGGGATAATCGGCCAATTTGACCTCTTTTTCCGAGACCCCGATACGCCCCTGCACGGAAATCCCCGCCTCATGCACGCTCAAAGCCGATCCCGAGACGAGCGGATGCCACCAGGCAAGATCGCGGCCCTCGGCAACCAGCCGGTAAGCACAGGTTGGCGGCAGCCAGCTCAGTGCCCTGACCTTGGCTGGGGTCAATTTGATGCAATCCCGCACCTTACGGCGGCGGTGCGCATAATCGGAGCAGCGGCAGCTCTCCTTGTTGAAGAGCTTGCAGGCGATGTCGGTAAAGTGGATTTCACCGCTATCCTCGTCTTCAAGCTTGACAAGACAGCAGCGGCCGCATCCATCGCACAGACTTTCCCACTCGGCGGGGCTCAAGGCTTCGAGCGTCTTCTCTTTCCAGAACGGCGTTTGCCTGGTAAGCGCGCGCTGCCCCTCGGGTTTTGCGCCACGCTTCGCGCGTGATTTATTATTTTCAGCGCTACCGCTGGGCGGGCTTCGCGGCAAGGGCACTGGCGTCACTTTCGTCCCCTGATTCGGAGCGGAGCTTGGCGAGCCCCCATCAAAGGAAATCCTTTGATCGATAAAGGCGCCGCGCGCAATCAAAGAGTTGGAGCATATCAAAACCGGAAAATCCAGGTAACGGATTCGGGATAGGCGCTAAGGGGTGGCGCTAGGCTTTGGCAATCGTCAAGAGGGTTGCTAAACTGCCGCCGTCTTCTTTATGGTCCGCCTTCTCATTCGAAGGAGCAACACAAATTGTTCGATGGGCCGCGCACATCGCGTCTTCGCCAGAAAATCGGGCGGGCTTTGCTCGCTTTCGACGCCTTTGTCGATTCCTCGCTCCATGCGAGCCAGGAGCGCTTCCGTGAAAATTACGCTGCCTTTGCCGCTTTCATGGACGGATTCCATATCACCGGCTGGCGGCGTGTTCTTAACGAACTCGCCTGCGAGACGCTGACCATCGGCCTAGGCATCGGTATCGTCGCCCTCACGCTTGGCGGTCTCGCGTTCCAAGAGACGTCCGACGATTGGCTGAAAAAAACCGACCTCGCGGTGACGTTTCTCGACCGCTATGGCCAGGAGGTCGGGCGGCGCGGCATCATGCACGACGACAGGGTCTCGTTCGACGATCTGCCACCAAATTTGATCCATGCGGTGGTGGCGACCGAAGACCGGCGTTTTTTCGAGCATTTCGGGATCGATGTGATCGGGACGATGCGCGCCTTGACCGTCAACGCGCGGGCCGATTCGGTCGTGCAAGGCGGTTCCTCCATCACCCAGCAATTGGCTAAAAATCTATTTCTCTCGAACAAGCGAACGCTGGTCCGCAAGATCAAGGAGGCCTATCTCGCCCTCTGGCTCGAGTATCGCCTGCCAAAACGCGAGATATTGCGGCTTTATCTCGATCGCGCCTACCTCGGAGGCGGCGCCTTCGGCGTGCAGGCGGCGGCGGAGTTCTACTTCGGCAAATCCGTGCGTGACCTCTCGCTCGCCGAAGCCGCCATGATTGCTGGACTCTTCAAGGCGCCAACCAAATATGCGCCGCATATCAATCTGCCGGCCGCCCGCGCCCGCGCGGCCGATGTCTTGAACAATATGGTCGAGGCGGGCTTCCTTACCGAGGGACAGATTTACGCGGCGCTGCGCAACCCCGCCACCCCGGTCGATCGAAGCCAAGACCTCACCCCGGACTGGTATCTCGATTATGCCTATGACGAGGTGAAAAAACTCTCCGAGGAGAAGAAACTCGGCGACGATCGCGTGCTGACCGTGCGGACCGCGCTTGACAGCAATCTGCAAAAACATGCCGACACCACAATCGAGACCGAGTTGCGCGAGCATGCCCCGGCCTATCACGCCAAACAAAGCGCGATGGTGATACTCGAACCGCTCGGGGCGATGCGGGCGATGGTCGGCGGGCGTGACTATGGTGCAAGCCAGTTCAACCGCGCCACCGATGCACTGCGCCAGCCCGGGTCTTCGTTCAAGCCTTACGTCTATCTGACGGCGCTGATGACCGGCAAATTCAAACCCTCGACGATCGTCGTCGATGGGCCGATTTGCATCGGCAATTGGTGCCCCCACAATTACAAAAACTCCTATGCGGGCCGCTTGCCTCTCGTTGAGGCCTTGGCGCGGTCGCTGAACACGGTCGCGGTCCGGCTGTCGGTTGCCATCGGCGAGGCGGACTCGGTCCCAGGGCACAACAATGTCTTCGAGGCCGCCAGACGCGGCCGCGCCAAAATTGTCGAAACCGCGCGCCTGATGGGACTGACGACGCCGCTGCCCGATACGGTCTCCTTGCCAATTGGCGCCGACGAAGTCACTATGATCGATCATGCTTCGGCCTATTGCACTTTCGCCAATGGCGGCATGCGGGCGCCGCCTTATACGGCTGTGGAGATTACCAACAGCCGCGGCGAAGTGATCTACCAGCACGACCGCGACGCTCCGCCGCTCCGCCAAATTATCGATCGAGGCACGATCGAGACGATGGTTTCGATGATGATGCAGGTTGTCCTGGTCGGCACCGGAAAACGCGCGCAGCTCGACAATATCGAAGTCGCCGGAAAGACCGGAACAACCAACGGCTACAAGGACGCATGGTTTATGGGATACACCGGCAATTATGTCGGCGCGGTCTGGTACGGCAATGATGATGGTGAGGCAATGGACAATATGACCGGCGGCACCCTGCCCGCCGCCACTTGGCATGAGGTCATGGCTTACGCCCACCAGGGGATTGAATTGAAGCCGTTGCCAGGCAGGCC
>Ga0181535_10001626_pt1 | contig 29011 bp, 16 predicted proteins | sample PEATcosm2014_Bin_44_FD_119774 | JGI IMG/M metagenome (GOLD analysis project Ga0181535, IMG submission 119774) | Peatland microbial communities from MTU Mesocosm Facility, Houghton, MI, USA - PEATcosm2014_Bin17_30_metaG | ecosystem: Environmental > Terrestrial > Soil > Wetlands > Peat | place... | reverse complement strand
TGCGATCGAAACCAGTTCGCTTTCCAGCCCCAGCTCCATCACCCTGCCTCCGTACTCGGTCACAGCCCTGGACTACACCACGGGAGGCCAGGCGGCCGCTGCGGAGCCCACGTTCACCCCGGCCGGCGGCACCTACGCCAGCGCGCAGACCGTCACCCTGAGCAGCGCGACCAGCGGCGCCGCCATCCACTACACCACCGACGGCAGCACTCCGACCACTTCTTCAGCCGTCTACAGCAGCCCGATCACGGTGAGCGCGACAGAAACGCTGAACGCGATTGCTGTCGAGACAGGCTACGCCAACAGTGCAGTCGCCACGGCAGTTTACACCGTCAGTTCAGGGGCATTACCTGCGCCGATGTTCTCGCCAGCCGGTGGGACTTACACTGCGCCACAGACGGTGAGCATCAGTGACGCAACCGCGGGCACAACCTTCTACTACACCACCAACGGCAGCACGCCGACCACCTCCTCGGCTGTCTACAGCGGCCCGATCACGGTGAGCGCGACAGAAACACTAGAGGCCATCGCTGTCGAGACAGGCTATGCCAACAGTGCGGTAGCCACGGCAGCTTACACCATCAACACGAATATACCTGCACCAACCATCACCCCGGCCGGCGGCACCTACACCACCGCCCAGTCGGTAACTATCGGCGAGGCCATGTCCGGCAGTTCCATCCACTACACCACTGACGGCACCACCCCGACCACGTCCTCGCCCGTCTATAGCGGACCGGTCACTGTCAATTCGTCGGTCACTGTAAAGGCCATCGCGGCAATGACGGGTTGCAACCCCAGCCCTGCAGCCGTAGCGGCTTTCACGATCAAGCCAACATTGCCCGCGCCGGCTTTCTCGCCAGCGGGTGGAACCTACACTGCGTCACAGACGGTAAGCATCAGCGATGCAACGGCAGGCACGACCATCTACTACACCACCAACGGTACAACGCCAACCACTTCGTCGACCGTCTACAGCGGCCCGATCACGGTGAGTGCAACAGAAACGCTGCAAGCCATCGCGACAGGCAGCAGCTATACCACGAGCGCCGCAGCATCGGCAGCTTATACCATATCCTCAACCACCAAGGCGACGCCTGTGGTGAGCATCGCGTCAAGCCTTAACCCGTCCGCCTTTGGCAACTCTGTGACCTTCACGGCTGTCGTAACGGGTTCCGCCGGAAAGCTAACGGGATCGGTGACTTTCCTTGACGGGACCACCACTCTAGGTACCGGTACACTGAGTGGCGGAAGTGCGAAGTTCATTACTAGTTCGCTGGGGGGAGGATCGCACTCAATCACAGCATCGTATGGTGGCAACTCAAACTACAACACAGCAAAGTCCAGCGTGCTGACACAGACCGTGAACAAGACAACGCCTACGGTTGCGCTAACGTCCAGCCTCAATCCATCCACCATCGGCGCATCAGTCACCTTTACGGCCACATTGAGCGGTTCCGGCGCTGCGCCCGCTGCTGCTGTGACTTTCATGGACGGGACGACTCCGCTAGGCACGGTAACTCCAAGCGGTGGAGTCGCGAAGCTTACCACCACGGCCCTGGCGTCCGGATCACACTCAATCTTGGCGTCATTTGTCGGCGGAACTAACTACTATCCAGCTAACTCGAGTGTGTTGACGCAGACCGTCAACGCAGTAAGCTCGACCTACTACATCAACTACCCCAGCAATGGATTCACAACTACAAACCTCTCCATGAACAACGGTGCATCTGTAGTCGGTGGGGTACTGCAAGTTACCGACGGGGGGGCTAGCGAAGATCGCAGCGCGTGGTTCACAACGAAGGTTCCCGTAAGCTCCTTTACTACCGATTTCACCTTCCAAATTCTGAATGGGGTCGCTGATGGATTTACTTTCACAATTCAAAACGACCCCAAAGGGATATGGGCTCTTGGAAATGGTGGCGGCGGACTTGGCTATCAAGGGATTCAGAATAGTGTGGCTCTGAAGTTCGACATCTATAACGATGCAGGTGAAGGCACGGATTCCACTGGGGTGTACACAGATGGTGCAGCACCAACCATGCCAGCGACAAATCTGAGTTCGACTGGTATAACCCTGACGAGCGGCGATCTAATCCATGCGCATTTGGTCTACAGCGGATCAACGCTGGCCGTAACGCTCACTGACACGAAGACCGGAGCCACCGTCACAGAGCAATTCACAGTGAATATTCCAACCGTGGTAGGAAGCGGCACGGCTTACGTTGGATTCACCGGAGGCACCGGGTCTTACACAGCAGCGCAGGATGTTACTTCCTGGACCTACGTATCTCAGTAACCAGTATGTAGCTCAAATTATTAATGAGGGCGACCGACCATTCGATTGGTTAGTCGCCCTCAATTTCGCTTACGAATCGGGCCTCTTGGCCAAGGGGTATGCTGCTCGAAATAGTGACTGCAAGAACGCAGTCCGTGACTTGGCTCATTCTCTTAGGTTCACATAATTACACGGCCTTCGGCAGGTCTCTGCGAATCTGATCTCACAAATCCCACCGGTAGAAGATATTTGCTCGGCAATTCGGACGGACCCTGATAAGTAGCCACGGCAACACTCGATGGGCCCGGCTCCCATCAATTGACACAGCTTGGGGGCCTCCACCTGAAGATGGAGAATCTCATCCACCTTCCAGTCGAAGACGCTGGCAGATTGCTCCAATAGCATTCGTATGCCGAAGACGGCAGCCTTTTCCACAACTTACAAGGCTAAGGAGAGCGCTCATCATTCCCTGGGAGTCGCTCAGCGGCGAACTGCATGTCGAACTTTTCGGAGGTCTTCTGGTGTGTAAGTTCTCTTCCCGCCCAAACTGGGCGGTTGTATTCATGCTCTTGACAATATTGGGTCTGATTCATGCACAGGTCCCGACAAGTACGCTCAATGGGATTGTCACGGATCCTCAAGACGCTGTAATCGCAGGAGCCCTTGTGACCGCCGTGTCTCAGGCTCAGGGCATTTCTCGTGAAGCCGAAACAAACGCAAGCGGCGTATATGTTTTTTCCAATCTGCTCCCGGGCTCATACAATCTGCGCATCGAAAAGACTGGATTTGCGCCTTCCGAGCGCAAGGATATTCAACTTGAGACTGGCCGGATTACGACGCTGGATGCAAAGTTAAGTGTGGCAAGCCAAGGCACGACGGTAAATGTCGGTACTACTTCGCAGAGTATCGAGATGACGCAGTCGATGCTCCAGGGAGAAATTACGTCCACAACCATTGACAGCATTCCCCTCAACGGCAGGAACTTTCTGGAACTCGCATATCTTGTGCCGGGCAATCGTCCAGCACCAACGTTTGATCCAACCAAGACGAACACGCTCGAGGTAAGCTCAGCGGGCGGATTCGGGCGCGGTGGCAACATCACGGTAGACGGCGGCGACAACAATGATGAAGTGGTTGGCGGTACACTCGCCAACTTCCCTGAGGATTCGGTCCAGGAATTCCAGATTGCTACCGGACGATTCACAGCCGAGGTAGGTCGATCTGGCAACAGCATCATCAATATCGTGAGCAAGGGTGGTACGAACAGCTACCATGGATCGGCGTTCTTGTTTGAGCGCAACCGCAACCTGCAGGCTCTCCCAGCCACCTTCAACCGCAGCCTTCCTACGCCACCGTTCGATCGGGAGCAGTATGGCGCTTCGATCGGTGGGCCGGTGCTTAAAGACAAGGCATGGTGGTTTTCCTCCGCCGAGTATCGGGATCAGAATGCGTCACTACAAACAGGCACTCGCGACTTCTCGTCCAATCCCCCACAAATTCTTCATACAGCGGCCCCTTCACCCCTCCGAGACGCGTTGTGGTCCACCCGTTACGACGAGCAGATTGGGCCGCACAACAGTGTGATGGCGCGGTATTCTTTCAACCGCTCCACCGACACGGCCGAGGCCACACCTTCACAGAACACGCCTTCCTTTACGGCCGCAGAACGGCAGAACTCCCTTAACCGCTTCAACTCCGTGATCGCAGGTTTGACGACGGTGTTCTCCGCGACCAAGGTGAATAACTTCTCCTATCATTACGATAACTTCTACAACGACATTCCGCCCTTTGGGCAGGATGCGCCAACGACCAACCCCAAGCTGAATCTGACCAATGAACTGATTTTTCCCGATCTGGCCGATGGAGCAAACTTCAACCTTCCTCAGGCAACATTCCTTAGCCGGAACCAGCTTCGCGATGCGTTCTCCTGGACAATCGGCAAACACACTCTGCGGTTAGGGGGTGAGCTCCAGCACTATACTGCGCACGGCTTGATCAATGTCTTCGGCTCCGGAACAGTGATCTTGACTTCAGACTTTGGTTTTGCCGACTTGAACGGCGACGGCGAGGTCAATGATCTCGACATTCCCATCGCAGTGGCCCTCAAGAGCAGCGCACCTGTCACGCCCGTACCCATACCGACGGTATTTGATAGCTATGTGAGCGTGTACGTTCAGGACGACTGGCGCGTCAATCCGCGCTTCACGGTCAACCTCGGCTTGCGCTGGGAGTACGATTCGAACCTGACCGGGAACTCCAGCGCCCACGATCCATGCCCCAGCCTCACGCAGGAACCAACGCAGCCATGCACATGGATGGCAAATGTTATCAATCTCAAGAAGTATCCAGATAAGAAAGATTTTGGTCCGCGCATTGGCTTTGTATACGACCCGATGGGCAAGGGACGATCCGTGATTCGTGGCGGATACGGGATCTACTACGACCGGATTATTCTTGAAGCCGGCGCGGAAGAGCTTGTTCAGAACGACCGCGCGCTGACGGTCTCTCAATTCGCTGGCTCTTCCTGCACCTCTCCCTACGTGCCTGGTGGGCCAAGCCTCGATGCATGTTTTGCGCCGCAGGCAACATTTGCTCCCGGAAGCCCGACGCTTGCCAGCCCGTTCAGCGGACCAAGTGGTGTCGGTGGCGTCGGTATTCTGGCCATGGGCCCAGATGCTCATCACCCGCTCTTTCAGCAGTTCTCGTTGGGAGTGCAAAAGCAAGTCGGCGATAACTGGCTGATCTCGGCCGATGCCCTACATGTGTTTGCCAATCGCCAGATCACGGGTCATTTTCTTCGCAGCACCGACTCCACCTCGCCCTACGTAAATTGCCCAGGAGACAATATTCCGTGTTCGATTACTGATCCGATGAGCGGTATCTCGGATAACATCACGCTTCTGCAATCTCAGGCCAAATCATGGTACGACGGGTTAATTGCCAGTGTCGAGCACAGCGCTGCCAAGATGGGACGCATCGCCTACCAATACAACATCAGCTATACGCTTTCAAAGACTTTCGACTACTCCGATGATGATCAGCTTGAGGCCAATGGTGAACAAGTAGACCTCGTGGAAGGCATCAACAACCTGCGCCTGGAGAAAGGCTATGCGGTGACCGACGAGCGGCATCGTCTCACGCTTTACGGAGAAGCGCAGTTGCCATGGAAGTTCTCGGTCGCTCCTATTTACACATTCGGTTCAGGCGTTCCCGGAGACACATTCCTGCCCGGAACCGCAAACCAGCAAACCGGAGCGAGTGGCTCACGTTTGCCTTTGCTGCCTCGTAACGCGCTCGCCCGCGAGGTGAAAAGCAGCAGCCAGTTGAACGCGGTGATCGATCGTTGGAATGCTCTGCCTGCGTGCCCGACAGCGTTTCCATGTCTTGCGGGCGGTGCATTGCCGCATGTTCCAGACGGCATCAACTTCTTCAGCCCATTCAGCTCACTTGACTTCCGCCTGAAAAAGGACATTCCAATTCGCGAACGCATGACCCTGAGCATGGTTGGCGAAGGTTTCAACCTGTTCAACGAGACCAACATTCGCGGATCGAACAACGCCAACTACTCCGGACGCAACATTGCGATCGGTTCGAATGTCGCGCCTTTCTATTCAGCCGTCAGCACAGCAGGTGGATTCTTCGGCTCGGGCGGTCCCAGGGCATTTCAGTTTGCCGCGCGGCTTGCGTTCTAAGCTCCCTTCGCGCCAGCCGAAGGATTTGCCGATTCGGCTCCTCCTTCTTATTCAACATCGGAGTATGTATGACTAGCCCCGAATACGAGCTCCTTGCCCAACTAGCGCGGCCCAACCACGAGCAGATTTGCACAAACATTCCGGTTGTGGAGGAAGGCGAGGCTGAGGGCGCGCTGCTGGAGGCATACGAGTCCTTCCGCAAGAACTTTGGGCGGCCGCATGTTCCCGGGATTCTCAAGTGCTTCAGTTCGTCGCCAACACTGCTCAGAGAGATCATGGCGATGTCATCCACCCTCCTCTTTTCTGACGGCCACCTGGGCCGGCGGCGGAAGGAGATGATTGCCACCTATGTGTCGAAACTGAACGACTGCCCTTACTGTTTCGACAGCCATGCGTTCTTCCTTTGTGTGCATGGTGGTGGCACGACGGTGCAACCCATTCTCGACGATCGCCTGGATTCAGTCGAAATCAACTCTGCGGAGCGGCTGCTTCTCGAGTTTGTGTCGAAAGTGAACTGCGCATCAAACCTCATTGCAATTCAGGATGTGATGGCGCTTCGAGATGCGGGATGGAGTGACGACCAGATCGCGGAGGCTGTTCATGTTGCTGCCATGTTTGCTTTCTTCAATCGTGTGGCGAATGCATTCGGATTGACCTCTCAAGGCCTGCTCAATCTCAGGCCGGTGGCAGTCCCTGGAAACGACGCCGACTCGTTTGAACATTGATACCCAGGGTCCGACTCACCGAAAACAATATACAGTCATCGGAAGACCAACTCTTGAGCCGATCTATCTCTCAGTTCCTACTAAGACCCTTCACCGCTGCGTACAGTGAATGGCAGACAAAGGCCATGGGCAGGGTAAGTCGGATTTAACATCCATAATGAGGCAGACTCGATGACAGCTTTTTCCGGCAGGTTTGGACTTGGCGTTCTAACTGCTCTTCTACTTGCGATAACTGGACTTGCCCAGAAGGCCACGCCTCCGGAGCATCTATTTTTTCACGTTAAGCTCTCCGCGAACTTTGACCGCCCGGCGTCAGGGCGGCTCATGGTCTTTGTGCAACATGCAACGGGCGCGAAACAAGTGGACATGAATCAGATGGACCCAACCTCTGTCTACATTGCGGCAAGGGATGTGGAGGCTTGGACGCCCGGTGCAACGGTTGACATCGATGTTGACAATATGGCTTTCCCTGAGCCGCTCTCCACTGCGCCAATAGGAGACTATGAGGCGCAGGCAGTTTTGGATGTGGATCACACGTATAACTATGTAGGAAGGGCCCCTGGTGATCTCGTCAGCGAGGTCGTGCGATTGGCAGCCTGGAACCCTCGCCGGGACAGCGGCCCAACGATGAGCCTGAGCGAAACGCAGCCTGATGTTTCGTCTGTATCGAATCTGGCGGCGGAGGAGAAGACGGGCTTCGATACGTCCCTTCACTCTGTCGACTTTGTTAGCCCTGTCCTGACGGCATTCTGGGGCAGACAGATCCATATGAAGGGTTGGGTCCTAACGCCTCCGGGTTACGGTTCGAGCGGCCAGGCACACTACCCGACCGTCTACTTTACGCATGGATTCGGGGGCACGTTGAATGGTCTGCGTGATCGATTTGCGCCAGTGTTTTACGACCGGATGATTCATAAGCAAATGCCGGAAATGATCTGGGTGTTGCTCGATGAAAGCAGCCCAACTGGGACACACGAGTTTGCCGACTCGGTGAACAACGGTCCGTGGGGCGTCGCACTTACTAATGAACTGATACCTTCCCTTGAATCGCAATATCGCATGGATGCCCGCGTGTCTGGCCGATTTCTCCAGGGCCATTCTTCGGGCGGCTGGGCAACGCTCTGGCTCCAGGTTACATATCCGAAGATCTTTGGCGGAACTTGGTCCACGTCTCCCGATCCCAGCGACTTTCACGCATTCTCGACAGTCGATCTTTACGCCCCGCATGCCAACTTCTATCGCAGCCCAAGTGGCGCGGCTGTTCCGATCATCCGCGACCATGGGCAGGTTAGAGCCACAATGGAGCAGTTGGCAAAACTTGAACAGGTTACAGGAAGCTATGGCGGCCAACTCCGCTCATTCGAGTGGGTCTTCTCACCCCGCGGCGCTGATGGAACTCCAATGCCGATATTCGATCGAGGCACGGGCGAGGTGGACCCAGCAGTTGCGGCCTACTGGCAAAGTCACTACGACATCGCTCATCGCATCGAAGAGAATTGGCCCTCTCTCGGTTCTGACCTCAGAGGGAAGATTCACCTGATAGTCGGCACCGAGGACACATTCTATCTCGACGGCGCTGCTCATCGCATGGCGCAAGTCCTAGATAAACTGGGTGCGGAATCGCATGTTATCTTCCTGCCTGGCAAAACCCACTTTGATCTGTACCAGACTGGTAACGACCGGTATGCGCTCTTCGATACCATTGCGGCAGAGATGTATGCCATTGCACGACCGGGCCACTGATCCTTAGCGGCGTTCTTGATTCTGCTGTAAGGTGGGTAAGCATGAAATCAAGCGGTCAGTGACCTGGTATAGGGGAACATGCCGGGCAAAGCCAATCGTGACGATGATGGAAAGTGTTCCATAGGGTGGAAGGAGTTAGTTCAAATCCTTTCTCCTGGAACCCCCGGATTGGCCTTGCCGGTCACGCTCTGAACTATAGTCTCGAACCGATTGTCTTCAGGAATTGAGAACCTGTCACTAGCGCGTATATTTATTTCGTGGCCAATAAAGCAAAATGGGGGTTCCGGACTAAATGCCAATTTGCCGACCATCGGCATGATTCGGCTGCACACAAGCCATGCGCGATTTAGCTCCATCGTTGCCGCCCGGTCAGCCGGACCCGGAACTCGTGCGCGGTCTGCTCATCTTTCAGCGCGTGTGTCTTGTGCTGGTTGGGCTCATCGCAACCTCTGCGTTGGCCGTTGGGATCTTCAATCCGCAGGGTACGCCCTTGCCCGCCATTGCGATGCACTTGAGCATTCCCATGGAAGTAACTACGCTCATTTGCACACTCGGCCTTGCACTCTCCGAGCGGGGGCTTCCCGGGCCTATACTCCGCCTCAGCCGGCTCCTTGAGACGCTCGCGGTGGTGGTTGCTACGGCTGTCCTTGTAGACCGGATCTTTCACCTTTCCCAAGCGACAAACGCGTTTCTGGGCCTGGAACAAGGGTCTTCAACTCCCGACAACTTGCCCCTACATGTGCCTGCCGCATTCATCTTTCTGGCCCTGGTCATGATTCTTATTCAGGAGACCGGCCCATTCTTCAAACGCGCTGCCGACCTGTCTGTTTCGTGTCTTTGCCTTCTGGCGATGATTCTGGTCTCTGAGAGCCTCTTTGGTGCTTGGCAACTGTTCGGCGTGTCTAACACAGATCCAGTTCCAGCCCATACTCTCGCTTCATTGGTGCTGCTCACGGTCGTGGTGGCGCTTCGCCACGCGCCAGATGGCGTGTTCTCGATCTTTTTGGGACGTGGCATCGGTAGTAGAATCGCCCGGGGATTCGCTCCGATTCTCTTTCTGCTGCCGTTTCTGTGGGAAGTGGGTAGAGAGACGGTCTTCGCACGGCTGATTCCCCCGCACTACGCCACCTCTGCTCTAATCTCGCTAGTTGCCGCGTTGTCGATTGTTCTACTGGTATTTCTTGTCTGGCAAATCAACGACATGGAACAGGAGATTCATGACCTAACGATTCGCGACGACTTGACCGGCCTTTACAACATGCGAGGATTCAACCTGCTTGCCGAACAGACCCTCCGTCTGGCGCAACGAGCGCAATTGCCGTTCTCAGTCCTATTCATTGATCTTGATAACCTCAAGCAGATCAATGACAAGATGGGACACAGCACGGGATCTGCCTATCTTGCAGAGACAGCCGAGCTCTTGAACGCATCCTTTCGCGCCGGAGACGTAAAGGGGCGGTTCGGCGGAGATGAGTTCGTCGTCGCGGGCCAGTTCAGCGTTCTTGGGATCGAGCTTGCGGCACATCGGCTTGCTGAAGCCGCGGCACAGCGGACTGCCAGCGATGGCCGTCGGCTTCCCTTGAGTTTCAGCATCGGCTATGTCACCTGTGAATACTACTCTGAGGAAACCCTCAAAGAATTGGTCGTCAAGGCGGACGAGAAGATGTACCAAGACAAGCGACGCAAAAAGATGCAGGCTGCCAGGTAACATCAATCTAGATGAGAAGAGACGGTGCTCTGTGCCCGTACACTGCCCCGTGCGATCTGAAGCTAGTGACCAATGCTACACTAAGCGTTCGCAAAGACTCTCAGCCGCAATCGAGTTATACCTCCGGGACCGGCGGGCATCCCGGAAACTCCGTCAAATACCTGTTTCAGTTGTAACCAAGGTACTTGATGCCTATCTTGCTGGTGAGGAATCCAGCCGCGATCAAGTTCCTCAACAGCGAGAAGAATTCGACGGCCTGACTCATGCTCCCGTCCGATTCGGCATTTTTGCGATACGCAACCAGATCAAGAGTCTCTTTCTGTTGCTGCGGCGTGCAGTCTAAGCAGGATCTTCCATACCGGCTCGTACACGCGGAGTCAAGCCATTTCAATCCGCCTTCTAACTTCGATTGGTATTCTGCATTCTCGCTTGTCAGCAGATCGATGAATCCCGCCGCGCTACACTAACGCTCATGCTGGTATAGAACATCGGGCAGACCACCAAGCAATCTTCTCCCTCGTGCTCTCCCGAAGGCTCGAGCACCTGCGTGAGCAGGAATGAGTGGTAAGATTCGGAATCGGCGCGGGAAGTTGTCCGGCGGGTGAGGTCCGAGTGTTGCGTCAGTTAGCTGAAGATTGCGTTAGATAGAGCTTCCGGCATGTACTTGTGAAGACTCGATCTGGCTGCAAAAAGCCATTGTTCAATGCGATGAGCAGCCGAATCGGCTTGGAACGCCAGAGGTTGCGCGATAGAGACGAATTAAGGAATCGCGGGAAGAACCTGATTCCGAAGCATCAAAATCTATAGCGCAGAGCCAATTGCGTAAGTCGCGGGGGCATGGCGCTTACAGCCTGACCGAAGCTCCCACTTGAAATGTTCCCGTCTATGGCAGAGGCTCCGAAAAACTGTGCGTGATTAAACAGGTTGAAGGCCTCGACGCGAAATTCGATTGAGCGATCGTCTTTCACCAGGAAGCTGCGCGAGAGCGTGGCGTCGAAATTCTCAATACCGGGTCCTGAGAAAAACCGACGCCGCGCGTTGCCCATTGTGCCGAGCAAAGGCAACGTGAGCTGTGAGGCCTCAAACAAGGGCACTCCGCCGCGAGGATTCGTGTGTATGTTTAGCGATTTTCCACTCCACTCAGGAGTATCTACACCATTGTTGTTAATCCCGTTTGGAATGGTGCCAAGCAGCGACGTGTCGTTGTTGTTGAGCAAGGTCACCGGCAGCCCCGACGTAAAGCGCGCAATGCCGGCCACCGACCAACCGGAGGCCCCTGTGTGCAACGGCCCTGTCGCAATCATCGTCGGTAATTGATAGTGAAAGCTGCCGACCAGATTGTGCCGCATGTCGAAGGCTGAGAGCCCTCGGCTGAGCGACGGGTCCACTGGATTGACGGGTTCTGGCAGCCCGGCAGATTGGTCGATGGATTTCGACCACGTGTAACTTGCCAGCATCTCCAACCCGTGCGACCGATGATTGACTGTGGCTTCAAGCGCATTGTAGCTCCCATTGGCAATGGTGCGCTGCAACTCGACGCTGCCGAACGCCGGGCCGAATTCAGTGCGTGCGGCCTGCTCATTGAATGGTCCGCATGCAGACCCAAGACTCAGGCAGAGATTCGGATTTGCTGGGTTAGCCTCTTCCAGCGCCAATAGATGATGCGACGAAGCTCCGACGTAGCTGAGCGTGACCAGTGAGCCGGTTCCGAATTGCCGCTCCACGCTTGCCATCCAATGTTCTGCGTACGGAGTGACATCATTCGGATCGACAGCAGGAATGCCGACAAGAGGCTCAAACTGGCTCCAGTCCACGCTCGAATTTGGGCGCGCGCGACTGACCCCGTAAGCCACCTTTTGCAGCGGAAAGCGCTGTCCGGCATTCGCGCCCGTTGCCGCAACTGTGAAGGGCGACTCGAACAATGGCGGCGCCGCTGAGGTGTAGGTATAGCCGTAGGGCGGGTTGGCGCTCATGATGCCGGCGGAGAGCCCCTCGTATGCGGTGTAGAAAGTGCCATATCCGAGCCGAACGCTCGTTTGCCCCATCGGCCCAGTGAGCCCGTGCAGCCATGGCGTTGAAAGCGAGGGTGTCCACGCTACGCCAATGCGCGGTGAAAAATTGTTGCGCGCCGGGGCCAGCGAATCCGGCACGCCAGGATCCCCGGGAAACACCAACCCCTGCGGCGCTCCCGGATACACCTGCGATTGCTCACCTTTCACCAATGTCTGCAACTGGTTAAACTTCTCCTGCCACGGGCGGATGCGGTCCCAACGCACGCCATAGTTCACTGTGAGCTGGCTGGTAGCTTTCCAACTGTCCTGAACAAACGCGGCCGCGTAAAGATTGCGGTTGTAGAAATCGCGCGCTTGCCCCTGCGTATAACTTGAGGGCACGCCGAGCAGAAAGTCCGCGAAGTCCAGCCCGGTCTCCGAACCATTGAAGGCGAAGCTCCCATTGAAGATTACGTCGGGATGGGTGTTGATCTGGTTCGCGTGAACTTCTCCGCCGATCTTCACACCGTGTTTACCCACGATGTGGGAGAAGGTCTCACTGGCCTCGTAGATGTTTTCAGCCTGCACCAGTGCCGTGGTATCTACGCCCAACGTGAAATCGTTGAATGCGATGTTCTCGATCCCCTCGCTGGAAGGCTTCAGCGCCACGATACCTGAAAATCCTTGTGACGCAAGCGACGGCCCCACTCCGCCACGTGGCTGACCCTCCGCGTTGGAGTTGCGCATAAAGCTCAGGTGAAGTTCGTTTAGCGTCGACGCGCCGAATGTCGCTGTGTGTGTCATGCTGGCCAACTGCGCTTGCCCATTCGAAGTCGCATCGAAGCCCGGCACGGTCGCCCCACCCGTTCCCGTCGGATAGGGATTGTCCAGCGAGTAATCATCCAGAAAGTAGTAGGCCGTCAGTGTTTCCTTGCCGTGAGTCCAGTCTGCGCGCAGAGCGCCTTTGTTGTCAGTCAGCGTTTCGGCCTCCGCCGATGTAGCAAATAACGCCAACCCTGCGTTCGGCTGCGGAATGTAGCTCAGCAGATTCTTCGCCGGTCCCGACCATGCAGCCTGCGGAATCTCGCCGTCAGGGAAGACGGCGGAGTACGACTCGCCCGCGGTCACAGTTCGGCCCAGCCGCTCGCTCAGCAGCGTTGCCCAGTTGTCGCCGTTGACGCTGCCGGTCAGCGGGTTTTTGCTAAAGTCACCTCCGCGTTCCGCCGCCGAAGGAACCGCAATATTTCCAGTGTCGATGCCATCTGTCAGCCGCGTTCCCTGGTAGTCGGCGAAGAGCGTCAGACTTTTCGCAGAGAACGGTGTGCCACCCAGCGTGCCGCCAAACTGGTTTTGTCTGTAAGCGGCGCGGTCCTGCGAGAAATAATTGCGTGCATCAAGGGCTGTGTTGCGCAGGAACTCAAATGCCGATCCATGCGTCTGTGCAGTTCCGGTCTTGGTGGTTACTAGCACCTGGCCGCCGCTCGAGTTGCCGTACTCCGCGTCGAAGTTCGACGTGAGCACGCGAAAACTGTCGATAGCGTCGAGATTGGGCAGGATGGAGGTGCCCATGTTCACGTCCTCTTCCACATCGCTGCCGTTCACACGAAAGCCGTTTGAAGACTCACGCTGTCCACTGATCGAGAGGTTACCGGGATTCGCGTCGCCCGATGGCGGCGTCGACGCAACACCGGTCATGATCACCGCGCCGGGCTGTGCCGTGTTCTGCGGAACAATACCAGGCTGCACCGCCATCAGGTCCGTAAAGCTGCGCCCGTTCAGGGGCACGGCTTCGATCCTTTTTGTGTCCAACGATTCACCCAATTGTGTGCTCGTTGTCTCGGCGGCCAGCGCGTCGGCAGTCACCTCGATCGTCTCAGAGTTAGACTCCACGACGAGGCCAATAGTCAGATTCGCCGACGGCGCACCGGATGTCAGTGTGATCTGAGTCTGGTAGAGCGTAAAGCCGGTGGCCCTGATCTCGAGTTGATACGTCCCGGCAGCCGGAAGCTCGATGGAAAACGCGCCTTGCTCATCTGTCTGGGACGACCAAGTGAGCCTGGTTCCAGGTTCGCGAAGCGTTACTGCGGCTCCTGGAATCATGTCGCCTGTCGGGTCACGGACGATCCCGCTGGACTGGTAGGGTTCAGCAGACATCGTGGCCGTGGCAAATAGTAAGAATGAAAAGAGATATGCGATAAAAACGATAGAGAATCTCATGGCAATTCCTAACATAAGTTCAAGGATTTCGGTTGTGGCGGAGGAGGCCTGTTTCCAGCAAGAGCCTTAAATCCCGACCAATGTGGTCTGTCTTATATATACGACAAATTAAGTCCGCGTTCTATGCAGTGACGTGGATCACACCGTGCTCGGGCGTAAAGTTCACCCACTTGGTCATGCGAGAGCAATGAATCCCTGACTTTGGCCACAAAGAGATCAGGCTTGAGGTCTCCCCATATCGGTTTCAGGTGTCAATGCACTAGACAATACGGCGCACTCCCGGCAATCGCACCAGCGGATCGGCGACCAGCCAGCAGCAGACAGAGGCCAGCAGGCCGACGATGCCCCATTTCAGCAGCGCAGGCGCCACCCAGCCGCGCAGCAAGATACTCACGCCCACCAGAACTGGTGGATGAACGATGTAGACGGTGTAGGCGCGGCGGTTGAGCCACGACCAAAGAGGCGAGGGTTGGTTCATGAGCGCGCGGAAGATGAGCAACCACGCTGCGATCAAACCCCAGGCGACGAACGGCTCCCAGAAGGCATAAAGGATAGCGGGCCAGGACAGGCCGCCGGAGAAGTTGGATTTCGCATCGCCGAGGACTGCGCGAGCGACAACAATACCAATGGGCAGGCAGGGCCATACGAAGGCAAGAGTGTTGATCCATGGCCGCGCGTGCCGCCATCCAAGCTGTCGCAGCCAGTCATAGCGCCACGCCGCGATGCCCAGGGCGAAGAGAAAGACATAACTCGAGAAGTAACCAAGCTGCAGGCCGATAACATTCTGGCCGGTAGGCACAAGCTGCCGGATGGCCAGAGCACCAGCACCCACCGCGACCGCGCTCAGCAGCCACCAGCTGTAACTCGGAATCGACTTCGATGTGCGTTCGGCTGCCGCGAGGGGGCTACCAAGCATTGCGCGCCAGGCGCAGTAGGCGAGGCTGAAGATGAGCAATGCCTGCGTAAACCAGAGCGGACCGTTGATGAACTCCTTGTGCCGCCACAGAGAGACGATTGTGGGCCAGAAGCCGCGGCCATCGGCGGCCGTGACCATCGCGGCAGTCAGTGGGCCGAGAAGCAGTCCGAATGCGAGGAGGGGTAGGCCGAGACGGAGAAAGCGGTCGCCAATAAAGCGGGCGTAGCCCTTGCGCTCAAGGGATGTCGGCGTGAAATAGCCTGCCAGCAGGAAGAAGAATCCCATGAAGTAGGCTTGGTTGGTTCCGCAAAAAAGGGTGAGAAGCGTACTGGAGAGCGAAGTCGAGGCCTTGACCTCATGGTAGAACCAGCCGCCGGAGCCGCCGTAGGTGATGGCTGTGTGGTGCAGGATGACCAGGGCGGTCATCACTGTGCGCAGTCGATCAATGTACAGGTCGCGTTGGGCCATGACGCATGATACGTCGAGCCGCGAAGGGAAGTTCGCGGCTCGGCGTGATGCAAGGCGAATTAATACTTGACGATGGCCGCGAAGGAGTCTGGCTTGAGACTGGCGCCGCCCACCAATGCGCCGTCAATCTCTTCCTGGCCAATAAGGGCGGTGGCGTTGTCGGGCTTGACGCTGCCGCCGTAAAGGATGCGGACATTGGCGGCGACTAAAGCGCCCAGAAGCTTGGCTACCTCGGCGCGGATGATCTTGTGGGCGTCGACGGCGATCTCGGGGGTAGCGGTCTTGCCGGTACCGATGGCCCATACCGGCTCATAGGCAATGACGATGGGCGCTGCGGCTTCAGGCGTGATGCCCACGAATGCGCCGGTGATCTGGGTCTTGAGTACCTGGGCAGTCTTGCCAGCCTCGCGCTCGGCGAGCACCTCTCCCACGCAGACGACGGGAATGACGCCGTGCTTGAGGGCGGTGTGGAGCTTCTTGTTCACGATCTCGTCAGTCTCGGCGAAGTATTGACGGCGCTCAGAGTGGCCGATGAGAGTGTGCGTTCCACCGACGGCGAGAAGCTGGCCGATCGAGGTTTCACCTGTGAAGGCGCCTTCTTCGGCGAAGTGGATATTCTGCGCGCCGACGGCGACGTTTGAGCCTTTAGCAGCGGCTATCACGGTGGGCAGGAGCACCGGGGACGGAAAGAGGGCGATCTCGTCGCGGGTGTGGCCGGCAACGAGGGGCAAAAAGGCATCGACAAACGCCTTGGCTTCCGCGGGCGCCTTGAACATCTTCCAATTGGCGGCGATAAGAGCTTTACGAGACATTTTTCAGGATTCCTCGACTCGATTCTAGTGGATCGAAATCGGCTGAAGGGGTGATGACGGGCACAAGGCGAGGCGGTTCGAATGCCTCCCGGAATACGCCTCAGCGGGTCTCTAAAGAGCCCGAAAAGAGAGCAAAAGGGCCGGTTTCTGCCCGAAAAACGGGGTCTTCCAGTTACTCATGAGTACTGATCTGGACCTATAAGAAAACTGCAAGTAGCTGACTATACAAAGGTTATGCGAACCCACATACCTTAAATTTGGCGGAGTGTGGGGGGAGGGGGTGGGTACCTGTCACGGTATTGACCGCGGCTGTGGGCTGACCGCTCATTCCCTCATTTCGATTGTGCGGCATCGGCGGGTTATTTTCTGCAAACTGGATTGGAACGGCCGGTGGGCGGACGTGGCCGCCCACCCATTCCACGATGAAACTGTGGAATGGGTGGTGCACCGGCGAGGGGGAGTGTCTGTGTTGGGGATGACATCTATCCCGCCCTAGCGGAGCAAGGACAGGGCACCCCGATTTGTGGAGGGAGTTAGGGTGGGCCAAATGCCAACGTTCACCATTATCGTGCTAGACTTCTCCGTTCAATCGCAAAGGTCTTTTGATCTGTTGCAACGCAGCCTTTAGCTCGGTTGCAGTTACGACAGTTGAGCATAGGAAGGAAAACCATGGCATATTTCGTCCTCTTCAGCGTTCTTGCATTTTGGGTACTAATCGATGGTCTTTCTAGAAACTTGAGGGGGATCGCCGTTGTTTGGGCAATCTGCTCCGTTCTATTTGGTCCCATTGTCGTTCCAATCTATCTTGCGAAACGTCCGCTAAAAGTGGGAGAGGTCAGAGAGGGTGGAACCGCTTGGAATTTGCTCAAAAACTTCGCGGTCTTTTGGACGATTGTTATGGCCGTGGTGAGCATAGGAATACTGAACGCAGCTGTTAAAGGAACATCGAACCTCGATGACGAATGGGCAAGGGCTGGGGCTGGACTGGGCATTACAGTCGTAATCGCTGCGCTTGGAGCGATTTGGTTCTTCCCAACGGCAGGGGCGGCTATCTTAGGATTCTTCCTTAAAAAGAACTCCCTGATTGAAACCGGTCCGACCGGACCAATGGTCAATTCCGAATCACGGAGATCTGCCTTGTCCGGCTGGGTCGGAATTATTGGGGCTTCGGTGATTGCCGTGATTGCGATTCAGGTGATCGGATCAACATCGAACACTTCCACGGCGAAACAGACCGCCGACTCCACCCCAGCCACGCAGAGCGCACCAGCGAGTGTCCCTTCAACAAACACGAGCGGTTGGTCCTTTAGTGAGAAGAAAAGCGAAATGGATGGAACGCGCGAAGTGACCCTTAGCCTCGATGCTCAAGACCAAATACAAGGTATTGTTGGGGCGAGTACGCCGACGTTGTTCATTCGATGTTCAAAACATAAACCGGAGGTCTTTGTAAATATTGGAGAGCCGTTTCAGTCAAACTACGGTGAACTTGAAGGCACCAGTGTGAGGATTAAGTTTGATGCTGCCGCCCCAATAAGACAGAGTTGGGATGAATCAACAAATAACGAGGCAGCATTCGCCCCGAATGCTGGGAATCTAATCAATCATCTGTTGATGGCCAAGGTGTTTCGGATTGAGGTCACACCGTTCGAGAAGAGAGAAACCACGATTACTTTCAACGTCGGTGACCTCGCAGAGAGGTTTCACCCTATTGCTGATGAGTGCGGAATTTCGAACAAAACAGCCAGGAATCTTTCAGCGTCGGGTTCAGTTGAAACATCAGTCGAGCAGTAAATCAGCTTGACTTGATGCGTCCGAGGCCGTCGCACTTTTCGACGACGAGGGGAGGAACCTTCGAGAGTGACAACGTCGTGTTGGTGTAATCCCCCCGACACGAATTGATTGGGAACGACCGTTGACCCGAAACGGAAAAGCCCCACATCCGGGCGGGCCAACCGCGGCAGCGGGTTCTCACTGCAGCCACGGGCGTGATAGAGTGTCCGGAATGTCAGAATCTCCGAACCGGAACATGAGACCGGAAACGAGCCGGGTCTATTATTTGCTCTTCTTCCTTTCAGGTTTCCCAGCACTTCTCTACCAAATCGTCTGGCAGCGAGCCTTGTTCACCCTGTATGGAGTCAACATTGAATCGGTGACGATGATCGTTACCGTTTTCATGCTTGGCCTTGGAATGGGCAGCCTTGCTGGTGGCTGGCTTTCGACTCGTCCGGGCATTCGCCTGCTTCTCGCTTTTGGCATTGTCGAGTTTTCAGTGGGAACATTTGGCGCAGCCTCAATGTGGATCTTTCATCGCATTGGCTCAATCACCGCGGGCGCATCGACTACCGCAACCGGCCTCATTGCATTTGCCCTGTTGCTTGTTCCGACCATGCTCATGGGAAGCACCCTGCCTCTGCTGGTTGAGCATTTCGTCCGCAGGACCGGGAATGTGGGAGAATCGGTAGGCTTGCTCTATTCGGTCAACACCCTGGGCTCCAGCGCGGCTTGTTTTGCTGCTGCATTCCTGCTCATGCGGCTCCTTGGCGAAGCGGGGTCGGTGAGGCTCGCGGCCTGCTTCAATCTTTTTGTCGGTCTCTCCGCATTGACCCTCCAGGCGAGACATGGAGCACCGCCCATACGGAAACAAGACGCTGTGCCCCCGCCGCCGCAGGAGACCATTCCATTCTGGATGGGAGTGCTCCTCGCCGCCGTTACTGGCTTTATCGCGTTGGCCTACGAAATCATCTGGTACCGCCTTTATGCCTTTGTCACAGGTGGGACAGCTCAGTGCTTTGCCGTGCTGATCGCCTTCTATTTATTAGGAATTGCTTATGGCTCGTTCGCGGTTCGCGATGCCTGTCGCAAGAATCTCGGTAACGATGTCCGGCGGACGCTCGGAGCCGGCGCTAGTGTCGTCATGCTCGGAACGATCGTCGCCTTTTTGCTTGGGCCAGTACTAGGTCGCTGGGTCGTTCACATTAATTACAATCTGAGCTTTGTCCTTGTGTTCATTGCAGCAGCGTTGCTTGGATCGGCATTCCCGCTGCTCGCACATGCAGCCATTGATCCCTCGCAAGGGTCGGGTAAGCAGATCAGTTTTCTCTACATGAGCAATATTGTCGGATCAACCCTGGGCAGCTTTCTGATAGGCTTTGTGGTCCTCGATCATTGGTCAACTCAAGCTACCTCGCTTTTACTGTTAGGTCTGGGTTTTACGGCGGCTACTTTACTTGCCTTCCTCTCCTGGCCGAAAGCGTCGAAAGGCGTTCTTATTACGGGAGGCTTCATTTGCGCAGTTCTCGCATTGGGATCAGGACCACTCTTCTCTGGTCTCTACGAACGACTGCTTTTCAAGCAACTTTATAACTCCGGGATGAAGTTCTCCGACCTGGTGGAGAATCGGAGTGGCGTGATCGCCGTTTACCCGGACACTCAAATCAACGGCTATCCCAGCAGGATTGTTTATAGCGGCGGCGCCTACGACGGGCAGATCAACACCGATATCATGCACGACTCGAACGGGCTCATTCGCGCATATGCGATCTCCGGACTTCACCCCCATCCCCAAAGTGTTCTCATCATCGGCCTCGCGACGGGAGCCTGGGCACAGATCCTCGTTAACGATCCAGAAGTCCAGGACGTTACCATCGTGGAAATCAATCCTGGCTTTTTACCCATTATCCGCAAATACACTGCAGTCGAGAGCCTGCTTCGCAATCCCAAGGTGCATATGGTCATCGACGATGGCCGGCGCTGGCTCGTTAGTCATCCCAATCGCCGTTTCGACTTCATTTTGATGAACACCACGTTCAATTGGCGCGCCAACACCACGAATTTGCTTTCCATGGAGTTCATGGACCTGCTCCGCGCACACATGAAGCAGGGCGGAATAGCGTATTACAACACCACTTCGTCGGGGGATGTGCTGGGCACGGGCGCGACTGCGTTTCCCTATGCACTGCGCGTCCTGAATTTTCTGGCTGTCAGTGACAGTCCCTTCGTTCTCGACAAGAGTCGCTGGAGGAAAGCCCTTGCCAGCTATCAAATCGACGGGCATCCGATTTTGGATCTTGCCAATCCGCTGCAACGAAATCGGCTTGAGGCGGTCCTCCATCTGGCAGATGAGTTGGATGTTCCAAACGGGCAGCTCGAATCGCGAAGCAGCCTGCTCCAGCGGTACAAGAATTTCCGGCTGATCACCGATGACAACATGGGAACTGAATGGCTGAAGCCGGAGGACCGTTGAGAACTGCCCGGTCGGCCCCGGCCGGTTCCTCTCCGCTTGCTGCTCTGATCTGCGTTCCTCAGCGGTTCACAGACTAACCCACGATCTGCGCGCTGGAACCGATCACTCCATAGTGACTAGCGGAGCAAGGACGGGGTGCCCCGATTTGTGGTGGGATTTGGGTGGGCCAACTGCCAATTGAATCTTTGAGGTTCGTGCGCTTCCACCCTGTCAATGCGATGGGACTGCGACAAGGATGGGGCACCTGCCGGGTATCACCAAATATTCATCTTTGCAGTTGAGTCAGGCGGTATTCTTCCTTGGTTGGTTTCGCCAGCAGAGAAGGAGAGCAGACCATGGCAACGGGCAGGAAACGCGACGACCACTCGAAGCACGCGAAACACTCCACGCACTCGGAAGGTATGGAGCCAGCGCGCAAGCACAAGGGCCCTGGCACGCCGCCTCCCGGAGGGGGAAAAGCGAAAGCAGTCCATGCGACACCCGCTGGGCAGCCCATCTTCGGCGAGCCCACCCAATCGCCCGACCCCACAACGTTTACTCACCCGGTGACCGACCAAAGCCTGAGCGAACTGACCCAATTGATAGCGCTCCCGGCGAACGCTGCCGGTGCGCCTGTCGAACCGGTTTTGACGCTCGCGCAGGTGTACGGCGACGCCGGTGCGGCGAAGGAGGCAGCCCTCCTCAAAGCCGGTCAGATCGTTTTCCACTCTGTCGGCGACACGGGCAGCGTTACCGGACCGGCGACCCAATCCCTGGTGGCGGACAAGATGGTGACCGACTTCAATGAGGCCAATCCGGCGGATGTCCCGAGTTTCTTTTTTCACCTTGGCGATGTCGTCTACTACTTCGGAGAGGCCACATACTATTACGACCAGTTCTTTGAGCCTTATCGGGAGTATCCGGCGCCGATCCTTGCAATTCCCGGCAATCACGACGGCGTGGTATACGCCCAGGACCCCGCTGCGAGCCTGGAGGCCTTCGTCGCGAATTTCTGTACCGCAGCACCAACTCACAGCCCTGATGCGGGCACTCTGAACCGGACAACGATGATCCAGCCCGGTGTCTACTTCACGTTCGAGGCACCCTTCGTACGGATTTTTGGCCTGTACAGCAATGTTCTAGAAGATCCTGGGGTGATCTCAGGCCAGACGGGCAGCACGAGCCCCAACACGATTCTCGACTCGCGTCAGATTGCGTTCCTGACCGCAGCCCTCAATCGCGTGAAGTCCGACGCGTATACAGGGGCAATTATCATTGCGGTTCATCACCCGCCCTATAGCGGCGACACCACGCATGGCGGCAGCCCGCTGATGCTTGCCGACATCGACTCGGCCTGCACAGCGGCCGGGGTCTGGCCGCACGCGGTTTTCTCAGGGCACGTCCACAATTATGAGCGCTACACCCGCACGGTGAACGGCAAGCAGATTGCGTATATGGTGGCCGGTTGCGGAGGTCACAACCCGCTCTCAAAGATGCGCGCCACCGTACGCACACCTTACGCCATCAACAGCACTCTTACCCTGAACAGCGTAGACGACACGGATTTTGGCTATCTGCGGGTTGTAGTCAACAGCCAGACAATGACCATCGAATTTCATCCGGCGAGCGACGGCGGCGCCACCAAAACGCCAGACGATAGTGTGACCATCAACCTGGCCCAATACACGATATCTTGAGTGCCGTTTCAAGGGGGTGGTGCCTGATGGCAGGGGGCTCCCAGGTCTGAAAATCCAGACCTGGGGCACCCCTGACTCATGATTAGCCAGCCTTGGCGGTGAGGTTCGTGGTCTCCCAGGTCTGAAAATCCAGACCTGGGGCACCCAAAGTTCTACTTTGACTTGAATCGAAAATATTCTAATCGATGGTTTGGTCGAGGCGCAGGTCGCGAGAGGATGCGCCTACGCTGACAGTGCGCTTGCCGGTTGCGGTGATCCATTTGCCGTCGGCCGTGGACCAGTACTGCAACTGACGGAGTGGGACGTGGAGGGTGACGGTCTTCGATTCGCCCGCGTCGAAGTGAATGCGGTCGAATGACGCCAGGGAGCGCACCGGGAATTGAACGCCGGCGGGAACCTGACTGGGCGCTCCGAGGTAGACTTGCGGAACTTCGTCCGAGGCCGCGCTGCCAGTGTTCTTGATATTGACACTGACGTCGAGGCCACCATTGGATGCCTTCTCGACTTTGAGGCCGGAGTAAGCGAAGGTGGTGTAGCTGAGGCCGTGGCCGAAGGCGAAGAGCGGGTCGGTCTTTTCAAGATCGAACCAGCGATAGCCCACATTGACGCCCTCGCTGTAGGTGGTCTTGCCGTCGACGCCCTTGAAGGAACGTTCGGGATGATTGGGATCGGTAGCGGGGTAATCCTCAAGCCGCTTGCCCCAGGTGACGGGCAGGCGACCAGCGGGGCTGGATTTGCCGAGCAGCAGGTTGGCCGTGGACCAACCGCCTTCATCGCCGGGCCACCACATCTGGAGGACGGCCTTGACCTTGTGAACCCAGGGCAGGGCTACGGGCTGGCTGGTGTTGAGCACCACGACGGTGTTGGGATTGACGGCGGCTACTTCGTCTACAAGTTGATTCTGGTCGCCGGGCAGGCCGAAGACGGGCTCGTTGCGCGTCCACAGGAAGACTACGGCAACCTTGGCGCTTTTGGCGGCGGCAATGGCAGCATCGTGGTCGGCCTTGCGCTGCTCGGGGGTGTACCAATTGAGGCGCACCTGAACGGGGGAGTTGGAACTGTCGGGGCTGATCGCGATTTCGATCTGGTGCGGTCCGGCGGTCAGCTCGATCGAGCGGCGTACGTTGTCGAGGCCATTGGTGGTGGGGATAGCGTTGTCCTGGTTGGCCTGCAGGATGTCGCCATGGACTCCGCCCTGAAAGGCTCCCGTCGCGGCCAGGCGTTTGCCGTCGATGGCGATGCGGGCGTTGGTGCCGAGCGCCTGGAGATAGAGCCAGTAATCGCCGGCGTGCGGCGGGGTGAGCGTGCCTGTCCAGATGGCGATGGAGTTGGGTGGGAGAGCGTTGCCGCCCTTTACGGTGAAGTTGAGCTCAGCGTCGGTCTGCGAAACGCCGGAACCGTTGCGCAGCAGTCCGGGTTGGCCGTCATGACTGAGGGCAGAGGCTGGCACTACGGAGCCAGTCATGTCGTCATTTACGGCAAACTGGATGTTCGGATTGCCGGAGATTTTCCGGATAGCTTCGAGGGGACCGACCTGACGCGAGGGCAGACCCACCGAGCGCTCGCCGTTGATGCCGATCGAGTCGATCTGGCCGGCGGTGGGGCCGATGAGGACGACAGAAGCGAGGTCGCCAGCCTTGAGGGGCAGCACGGCGCCTTCGTTCTTGAGCAGCACGGCGGCGTCTTCGCCCGTCTTCTCAATGATTTTGGCGTTGGCATCGATGGACTGTTCAGTGACTTGGTGCTTGGATTGGCCGTCGAGGTAGCCGAAGTGGACGATTTCGTAGAGCACACGGCCCGCAGCGCGGGTGATGGCGGCCTCGTTGACGGTGCCGTCCTTAAGGGCGTCGGGCATCTTCTTGGGATCAAGCTTGACGCCAAAGTCGCCCATGCCCATAGGCGCTGGAGGCGGTTCTTCAGGAAGGTGGCCACCCATGAAACTTGCCATCATGTCGTCCATCGCATGGGGCGGAGGCGGCGGTGGCACAGGCAGCAAATCATAGTAAGAGGGGATGGAAAAACCACCGCCGCCGGGGGCTGGCTCGCCGGGCATCTCCATATCGAGGCCGGCATTGATGAAGGTGACGGCATGGACCGCGCCCCAGTCAGAGGTGACGAAGCCCTTGAAGCCGATCTGGTCGCGGAGGATTTTGGTCAGCGTGGACTCGTTTCCGCAGGCGAAGGTTCCATTCAGGCGGTTGTAAGAGCACATGATGGACGAGACACCCGCCTTGACGGCAGCGTCAAACGGGGCCACGTAGATTTCGTGCAGCGCCTGGTCATCGACGAAGATGTTGCCGCTGTTGGAGTCGTAGGCCACGTAGTGCTTGACCTGGGCCATGACGTGCTGCGATTGAATGCCGGTGATTTCGGCGGCGCCCATCTGGCCGGTGAGGAACGGGTCCTCGCCGAAGGTGTTGTAACCGCGGCCAAACTGAAGGTCGCGGTCAATGTTCACAAAGGGCTGGAGGGAGACGTCGATGCCCAGCGCGCGGGCTTCGCGGCCGATGACGATGCCGTTGTCTTCAGCGTCTTTGCGGCTGAAGGTGGCGGCGACGCCCATGGTGGCGGTTTCGCCCTGCGACGGATGGCGGGTGAGCACGCCCGGCGGCCCATCGGCAAAGCGCAGGCCGGGAATGCCGAGACGCGGTACGCCGAGGAGGAAGCCAGCCTGGGCCTGGTAAACCGCTGGATCCTCGTGTGTGCCGTGGATCAGGGCGAGCTTTTCCTTGAGCGTCATCTGGCTGAGAAGCTTGTCTACCCGGGCATCGCCTGTGACTACGGGCACGGTCTGCGCCAGGGCAAGCGTTGCGCCCAGCAGCGAAACCGACACCGCCAGCACGGCCCGACGAGTCGCGCACAAAATTCCTGATGATTGCATGGATTTTCCTCTTATTGCTTATGTAGTTCTCGACGGTTGAGCGACGCCGCAAGACGCGTCTATGCGCCGAATTCATTGACCTGCAAGCGGTGGCAAGTTTAGAACATCGGAGCGACTGAGCGCTCAGGCGGGCAGAGGGAGCTCGGAGTCGAGGCCGGCGGCGACCAGGTCTGCGCGGAGGCGCTCGATGGTGGAGAACTGGATGGCTTTCATACCGAGGGCTTGCGCGGCCTCGACGTTGACCAGCTTGTCGTCGATGAAAAGAGTCTCTTGAGGGCGCGTACCGAGCTGCTGAAGGGTGTAGCGATAGATGGCGGGGTCGGGCTTGGCCATGTGGAGTTGGAAGCTCCAGACCAGCACATCGAAGCGCGGAAACCAGTCAAATTCACGCTCGATGCTTTCGAGCACCGAATCGCCCATGTTGGAGAGAATGGCGGTGAGCAGGCCGCGCTGCTTAAGCTGGAGTTGCCAGGCAAGCATGGCGGGGCTTTGAGTGGTCCACATGCGGGCATCATGGCGGTTGAGCTCTTCGACGACAGCGGGCTGCAAGGCGAGCCCGGCCTCGCGGAGAAGCTTTTGCCAGAAGGCGATGCCGGTGAGTTTGCCTTCGTCGTAGGCGTGACGGTCGGCCCAGTAAAGGCTCTCAAAACGATCAACGGGAAGGCCGGTGATACGGACCATGGCGTCGTGCGCTTCAGCGTTGGGAGGGCCGGTTAATACCATTCCATAATCGAAGACAACCGCGCGCAGCGCCAATGTTCCTCCTGTGGGACGCCCGTGTATGGTTGGAACTGGCGCCTGCTTTTATTGTGCATGATGAGTTTGGAGCGGGCGGTTGACGGCGTGTATCGGCGACGGGAAATGGGCTGGGCTTGATGCGTTTTTCGCGCAGGACGGGTTGGAATACGGAGGAGAGCGAGCTGGCGCGTGCGCACCGGCGACGCGTGCAGGCGGGGCTGCCAGTGGCCGACCTGACCGCGTCAAATCCAACGCGATGCGGATTCGAATATGACCACGGACTGGTGGCGGCGCTGGCCGACGAGCGGGCGCTTGACTACGATCCGCAACCGCGGGGCATGCTGCGCGCGCGGGAGGCGGTGTGCGCCTACTATGGCGGGCATGGAGTGACGATTGCGCCGGAGCAACTGGTGCTGACCACCAGTACGAGCGAGGCCTACAGCTTTCTGTTCCGGATGCTGTGCGATCCGGGGAGCGAGATACTGGTGCCGCAGCCGGGGTATCCACTGTTTGATTTTCTGGCGGGGCTGGACGATGTCCGGTTGAAGGCGGCTCCGCTGGTGTACGACTACGGCTGGCAGATCGATCCGGAGGGGTTTCGGCGGGCTGTGACGGCAGAGACGCGGGCCGTTGTGCTGGTGCACCCGAACAACCCCACCGGCCACTTTACCAAGCCCTGGGAGGCGAAAGAACTGGCGCAGTTGTGCCGGGAGCATGGACTTTCGCTGATCGTGGATGAGGTGTTTTTGGACTACGGCTTTGACGGAGCGCCACAAAGCTTCGCAGCGGGCCTAGAAGGCGTGCCGGTGTTTGTGGTGAGCGGGTTGAGCAAGATTGCAGGGCTGCCGCAGATGAAAGCCGCATGGATTGTGGCGACCGGCCCTGAGGCTGCCCCGGCCCTTGAACGGCTGGAAGTAATTGCTGACACGTTCCTCTCAATGAATGCGCCGGTGCAGTGGGCGATGCCGGCGTGGCTGGAGGGGAGGGGGGCGATCCAAAAGCAGATTCGGGGAAGAGTGGCGGCCAACCTTGCCGAGTTGGACCGGCAACTGAGCGGGCAAAAGGCTATGCAGAGGCTGGAGGCGGAGGGCGGCTGGTATGCGGTGCTGCGGATTCCGGCGATCAAGCCGGACGAGCAGACGGTACTGGAGCTGCTGGAGCGGGGGGTTTGGGTCCATCCGGGGTACTTCTTCGGGATGGAGGATTCAGGCTGGCTGGTGGTGAGCCTGTTGGGACCGGAGGGGGAATTTCGCGCGGGAGTAACGCGAATGGTTGACTCTTTTGGAACGCATCAAGGTGGTAACAGTGTGGATTGATTTATTAAAGTGTTGCTTTATGCAATCAATGTAACTAATTGAAATATAGATTGATATTGGAATTTGAAAATTTCAGGTTACCGCATTCGCAGAAACGGGTTGGTACTCCGTTCGACTGCAATGGTAGTAACCGGGCCGTGACCGGGAATGACCTTGGTTTCATCCGGGAGGGCCAATAGCCGGGAATGAATCGAGTCGATAATCTGCTGGGAGTTACCGCCAGGCAGGTCGGTGCGGCCAATGCTGCCGGCAAAGAGTGTGTCGCCGGCGATGAGCATTTTGAGCGGAGCGAAGTGGAGGCAGACGGAGCCCTGGGTGTGGCCGGGGGTGTGGATGACCTGGGCCGGATATTGGTCAAGACCGACGCGCTGGCCTTCGGCGAGGCCTTCATCGGGCGGGGCGGTTTCAGGGGTGGGGACACCGATCCACGCAGCCTGATCCTTCATCATTGCCAGCAGGGGCAGGTCGTTCTCATTGAGCAGGATGGGTGCGCCAGTGAGGCGCTTGAGGCGAAGCGCTCCGCCGACATGATCAATGTGGGCGTGGGTGACGAGAATCTGCTTGAGTTTGAGGCCCAGTTCAGTGAGGCGGCGATGGATGCGGGTGACCTCGTCGCCGGGATCGATGACGATTGCCTCGCCAGCGGCTTCGTCACCCAGAAGAGTGCAGTTGCATTGCAATGGGCCGACGGGAAAGGTCTCGAGGATCATGAGTCCATTGTAGAGCGGGAGTGACCGACTCTAATTTTCGAAGTCGAATGTGGCTTGTTTTGGCGCCGGGTGAGAATTGTGCAGGTGAGCGGAGGGAAGGTGCTTCACGAAAGAAAAAGGGCAGACCTTGCGGAGTCTGCCCTGGAAGGAAACGGGTGTTGGAATTGTGGCTCGCGAACTCGAGCGATAGTGCTTATTTACCCGACTTTGCCGGCGCCGAAGTGGGCACGGTGTCGAGCACGGAGCGCCCGTGCTGGGTGCGTACATAGAGGATGGTAAGCGAGAGAGAAGTGATCATAAAGATGATGGCGGACCAGGTGGTGAGCCGAGTGAGCACGTTGGCCGCGGCACGGGGACCGAAGGCGGTCTGCGAACCCTGGCCGCCGAATGCGCCTGCGAGGTCAGCCGAGCGACCCTGCTGCAAGAGAACCACTCCGATAAGGAAAAGGCACACGATAATGTGCACGGTAACAACGGCGTAAAGAAGAATCTGCATTTTCTAAACTGCTTTCTGAGTCTGCCCAATGGGTCAGGGCGAAATCTGTGGTGCGGAGGAGGGGACTTGAACCCCTACGCCTTTTGGGCGGTAACACCTCAAGTTTACATTATAGGACTCCCCGATCACTTTCTGGGCCCGCAGGATGTCCTTGTCACCAGCAATAGTGTACCTGCGTTCCCGTAAGTCTGTCTTGTGACCAGAGATACGCATCCGGATGGCCCGGCCAGCCCGACGCATACCCGAATCGCGAAATCGCTGTGATCAATTTTGATCAGATGGTGGTTAGTGGGTAGAGCTAGCAATGTGAAATAGGTGTATTCTCACTTGCACGTGGCCTCCCCAGTCATCTCCGAAACCTCGCCCGGCAAGATATTCGCTCGTTATGCGATGGCGGTGGT
>Ga0181535_10001624_pt1 | contig 29014 bp, 19 predicted proteins | sample PEATcosm2014_Bin_44_FD_119774 | JGI IMG/M metagenome (GOLD analysis project Ga0181535, IMG submission 119774) | Peatland microbial communities from MTU Mesocosm Facility, Houghton, MI, USA - PEATcosm2014_Bin17_30_metaG | ecosystem: Environmental > Terrestrial > Soil > Wetlands > Peat | place... | reverse complement strand
TGTCGCTTGGATAGGCTTTTCTCCGTTCCATCCTCCTCGATTACCGCACCCGCACAGCCTGCGCATATGCATATCTGGATACCCCTCACACACCACGTCCATAGATCGTAAACAGGTTCTAAGGGAGCTATACCCGGTCCAACTCCGCGAACAGGTCGGCGAGAACGATGCGGATGGGTGAATCAGCAACGGTAACTTCACCAGTGCGAACCAACTCCAGGCCGTTCGCGGTGCCACGGTAAGCCACGCGCGCGGCAGGGTCGATCACCCACACGTGCTCGATCCCGAAGGCGAGATACTCAGCAGTCTTGGCCGCAGTGCGACGCAAGGTGTCTTCCGGCGACTGAATCTCAATCACCAGCAGCGGTGGATGCGTTAGGATTCTCTCCCGAGGCGTGCCAGCGCGCAGAACAGTTAGGTCAGGTACGCGGAAGCTGCTCGCCTTGACCTGAATTCGTTGTTCGGAAACCGCAACAATACCCCATTCAGCGCGATGGGCAACAAAGACGCTGCCCAGGAACAACTGTAGAAATGAATGCTCGAACTCGCCCAAGTCACGTTCCTCAATGACCCCGTCCACATACTCGCAGTCGTGCTCGTAGACGGTCGAGAGATACTCCTCGACGCTGATCGGCTTGTCGAAAACGGGCTGCGTTGCCATGAGGATAGTATCCTCCGATTGGGAAGATTTCGCTAGAGTTCCGTGGACTTCCCCGCCACCAGCGTCTGCGCCTTCGCAATGAAATCCTCGAGCGGCATCGATCCCTGGTCGCCCTTGCCGCGCGTGCGCACACTTACCGTATTCGCCGCCTCTTCCTTGTCGCCGAAGACCAGAATGTAAGGCGTCTTCTGGTTCGCGAGGTCGCGGATCTTCGCATTCATCTTTTCATTGCGGTCGTCCACTTCCACGCGCAACCCCGCATCCTTCAGCGCTTTTTCCACTTTGTCCGAGTAGGCCTTGTGCCGCTCGCTGATGGGCACCAGGCCCACCTGCACCGGCGCAAGCCACAGCGGAAACGCTCCGGCATAGTGCTCGATCAGCACGCCAAAGAAGCGCTCGACCGATCCGAATAGTGCGCGATGCACCATCACCGGCTGATGCCGCCCGCCATCTTCGCCCACATATTCAAGCTCGAACCGAGCCGGCAAATTGAAGTCGAACTGCACCGTCGAAAGCTGCCACAACCGCCCCAGCACGTCGACCAGTTTGATATCGATCTTCGGCCCATAAAACGCCGCCTCGCCCGGAATCGTCTTGTACGGAATACCTTTCCGCTTCAGCACGTTGTCCAGCGAGTTGATCGCAAGGTCCCAGTTCTCATTCGATCCCGCGTAGTGCGCCCGGTCGTTCGGGTCCCACGTCGAAAGCTCGACTTTGAATTCCTTGAAGCCGAAGGTATTGAGCACCGCCACGGCAAAGTCGATGCAGGCATCCACTTCGCTCTCAATCTGGCTGGGCATGCAGAAGATGTGCGCGTCGTCCTGCGTAAAGCCGCGTACGCGCAGCAAACCGTGCATCGTGCCCGAGCGCTCGTACCGGTACACATTGCCCAACTCGGCATAACGCACCGGCAGGTCGCGATAGCTCTTCGGCGAATTCTTGTAAATAAGAATGTGGAACGGACAATTCATCGGCTTCATGCGATAACTCGCATCGTCCAGTTCCATCGGCGTAAACATGTTGGCCGCGTAAAAGCCTTCGTGCCCCGAGGTCTGCCACAGATTCACCTTCGCCACGTGCGGCGTATACACAAGCTGATAGCCGCGACGCAGGCACTCCTCGCGCATCCAGTCCTCCATGATCTTGCGAATCATGGCGCCCTTGGGATGCCAGAAGATCAACCCCGAGCCGGCCAGTTCCTGAATGCTGAAAAGATCCAGTTGCTTGCCCAGCAGGCGATGGTCGCGCTTGGCCGCTTCTTCAAGCCGCGCAAAGTGAGCATCCAGTTCCTTCTGCGAGAAAAACGCCGTCCCGTGAATGCGCTGCAACTGCGGATTCTTTTCGTCGCCGAGCCAGTAAGCGCCGGCCAGCGCGGTAATCTTCACCGCCTTCACGCGCCCCGTCGAGGGCACATGCGGCCCGCGGCAAAAGTCTAAAAACTTGCCGTTGCGATAGAAGCTCACTTCCGCGCCCGGCTCGGTGAACTTGGTCACGAAGTGCGTCTTCATGAAGTCGCCGTCGCGGTCAAACTCGGCCAGCGCCTTCTCGCGCGGTTCGTGCTCGCGCACAAATTTGTCGTCGCGCTTCACAACCTCCGCCATCTTCGCTTCAATCAGCGCCAGGTCTTCCGGAGTAAAAGGCTTCTCGCGATAAAAGTCGTAGAAGAATCCGTTTTCAGTCGCCGGACCATGTCCGAGCTTCGTCTCTGGAAACAGCTCCAGCACCGCTGTCGCCATCACATGCGCGGCCGAGTGGCGCACCACCTTCAGCGCCTCCGGGTCCTTCTCGGTCACGAGCTCCAGCTTCGTATCGGCAGTCAGCGGCGTCGAAAGGTCCACAAGCCGTGGTGCTGCTGCGTCCTCAGCCGCGTACATCGCAGCTTCCGACGGCTCTTCGCCCGTAGTCGACTTCGCGGCCGCTCCGCTCAGCGGAGTCAGCCGCGCAACTACGGAAGCCGCGGCCAGGCGCGGAGAAATCGAGTTGGCAATCTCAAACGGTGTCGTGCCCACTGGCACTTCGCGAATCGCCCCGTCGGGCAGGTGTACGGCAATTGTTTGCGTGCTCATAATGTCCAGGAGTCCATTGGGGCCGCGAAAGAAAAAACACGGCCAACACTTCGAGGATACCGCGCCTCTCCAACTGCTGTACATGCACACCCTCACAGCCATCAGCCGTTTTCCAAATCAGAAACGCGCTTTGTGCAGTGCCGGAAATCGCATCAAATGCGCTGAAATCCTACGGAGAACAGGCGGCCCAGAGCCGAGTAGCCCGCGCTCTACGCCCTCCCCCGAATTAGCCATGCACTGCCGCCATCGAGGAATGTTCATCCATGCCAAAGCAGCAATATCGTCACCTTCGTGCCTGGGATCGCCCCAGGCGCACATGAGGTCGAGATGCAAGTACTCTGCAAGAGCACGGATGGGAATGCGGAAACCCATTGCTGTGTGTGTGGACAAGGTTTTGTCATGTTCTGGGACCGGCAGTCGCGCAGCGAAAGAACCGCGGCCCTGCACGAAATTCAGGAGGTGCTTCGCCACCATCACCGCAACGCGCCAGGCCCCGAGGCTCACCCCAGGGACAGCTTCCCGGTTCCAGAGTGGAGCGGCGAAAGTTCCTTCGCGTCCTGTGCAGTATCCGGCACAGCCTCCACTTGGGATCTTTAGCTCAAGAGCTTTGGCGCACATCAACGAAGGAGCCGTAAGCCACCGCGTACAATCGCTTATGCGCAAGAGCTTTGCGCCAGCTTGGCCGTTGCAAAGCTCTGTTGCGTACACGCCCGAGTCCCTCTCGTCGGTCCTGGGTCCCCAAGAAGGAAAAGGAGGCCGGAATGCGCTGGATTGCCTTGGTGTTCTGGTTCGGAATCTGCTTTGCCGTCGCTGGAATGGCCAGCTGGTGGACGGCAGGCGAAATCCACGAGTGGTATCGCGGCCTGGCAAAGCCTGCAATCGCCCCGCCGAGCTGGGTCTTTGGCCCCGCCTGGACGCTGCTCTACGCACTCATGGCCATTGCCGCATGGCGGGTCAGCCAGTCGCCGCCTTCGCCTTTACGCACCTGGGCCTTGGCGCTGTTTCTTGCGCAGTTGGCCCTGAATCTGGCCTGGTCCTTCATCTTCTTCCGTCTGCATGCAATCGGGGCCGCCCTGGCAGAGGTCATTCTGCTTTGGGCAGCAATCGGCTTCACTTTGCTGGCGTTTTGCCGGGTTGAGCCCGCAGCCGCGTGGCTCATGGCGCCCTATTGGGCATGGGTCAGCTTCGCCGCAATCTTGAACGCCGCATTCTGGCAGTTGAACTAGGGCCTGTCTCCGAAGTTCATACCATAATTGCGGCTGTCATTCTGAGTGAACGGAGCCCCAAACGTTTCTCAGTTTGGGGTGGTGAGCGAAGAATCTGCTTTTGCACTCCCCCGATTCTTACAAGAACTTCTGAGACACCACAATAGTTCCCCGCTTCTGCTTTATTTCGGCGCTCCGCCGTCCGCCGCCTGCTCCAGCGGAATCGCCTCGCCGCCGAACTGGGGCCGGCGATAGTAACTCTGCTTCAAGCTGCAGAGCAAATTGAAACGCAGTATGTAATAGGCCGCCGCCAACCCATCCCATCCGGTTATCTTCTTACCCTCTTCGTAGGTTCGGCCATAGTAACTGATCGGCGCCTCGTAGATGGCGCACTTGAGTTTGGCGACCTTGGCGGTCACCTCGATTTCAAACCCAAACCCGCGCGACTCTATCCTCATCTGGCGGATAATATCGCCGCGGAAAGCCTTGTAACAGGTCTCTACATCGGTAAGGTTGATGTTGGTCAGAAGGTTCGACAGAAAAGTTAGCAGCTTATTGCCGAGGTAATGATAAAAATACAAAACGCGTGCCGCTTTTCTCACCATGAAGCGAGAGCCGAACACAACATCCGCGCGCCCCTCGAGAATCGGAGCAATCAGATCGGGAATATCCTGCGGATCATATTCCAGATCGGCATCCTGAACGATCACAATCTCCCCGCGCGTAAGGCGAAAACCAGTCTTGAGCGCTTCCGTTTTTCCCTGATTTTTCTCATGCCGCGCGGCCCGAATCACTTCGTATTTTGCGCTCAGCCCGGCAAGAATCTCCGCCGTTTTATCGGAAGAGCAATCGTCGACAATCACAATCTCAAGCAACTGCGGCAAAACCAGCAGTTTGTCGACAATTGCCGCGAGAGTATCTTCCTCGTTGTAAACCGGAACCACTACAGACAAGCACTTTCCTTGCATAAGCTCTCTTCTGGTAACGCGATCGAGCGGCCAATTCCTCTTGATGCTATGCGCTCGCAGACTCCCGATCAAGCAGCCGTATCTTAGTAGGAACCCCTCGGACTTCTCTTGTCCAAGGCAGCCGCCATTGTGGAATTCTATATTTAACTGGATCGAGCGGCGCGGCGCAGCGCAGTGATACCTGCGCCCCTTGGCTCCGATCGATAGCTTGACCCTCATGCCGCTTCCCGCTATGAAGACAGAGAAAGGCTAAGAATGACAAGGACGCGGCTCGATGGCCTCTATCTGCTGGTGCTGGGATGCCTGGTATTTCTTCTTCTAGGCATAGCTCTGGAGAACGCAGGGCCAACTTCGCTGGCGGATTTCCGGGCGCTCTACTATCCCGCGCGCTGTCTTATCGAGCAGGGCGACCCCTACAACCAAAGCCAGGTCATGCGCGTATATCGGGCGGAGGGAGCAAGCCGCTTCCTCGATTCGGCGACGAACCGCCAGATCGCCACGCAGAACGTTTACCCGCCCACCGCGTTTCCGCTCTCGGTTCCCCTGGCATTGCTGCCTTGGGGGCCTGCTCACATTCTCTGGATAGCCCTCACTGCCGGCAGCTTTATCTTTGCTTCGTTTCTCATCTGGAATCTCAGCGAGATCTACGCGCCGACGCCCTCCGGGGCCCTGCTCTGTTTCTTTCTCGCCAACAGCCAACTGGTAATCATCTGCGGCAATGTCGCCGGAATTGTCATAAGCCTCTGCGTCGTGGCTGTCTGGTGTTTTCTTCGCGAGCGGTTCATCGGGGCGGGCATACTTTGCCTCGCGCTCGGTCTTGCCGTCAAGCCCCACGATGCGGGCTTGGTCTGGCTCTTTTTCTTGTTGGCTGGCGGTCTCTACCGCAAACGCGCGCTGCAAACGCTGCTCGCAACCGTAGCCCTGAGTCTGCCGGCGCTCGTTTGGGTCTGGCTGGTGTCGCCCCACTGGATGCAGGAGCTGCACTTCAATTTGCAGGCATTTTCCGCGCACGGCGGCATCAACGACCCCGGCCTTGCCTCAACCGGCGGTCACGGCCTTGACATGTTGATCAGCCTGCAATCTGCCTTCAGTTTCTTCTGGGATAACCCGAGCTTCTACAATCCCGCAACCTATCTTGTGTGTGCGCCGCTCCTGCTGGTCTGGGCGTTCGTTACCGTGCGCGCCCGTCCCTCGCCCAAAAAATTCTGGCTGGGCCTGGCCACCATCGCGGCTCTTTCCATGCTGCCTGTCTATCATCGGCAAATCGACGCCATGCTTTTGATTCTCACAGTCCCTGCCTGCGTCCTGCTTTGGGCCGAGGGAGGTTTGGTTGGGCGGCTTGCAATGCTGGTCAATGCGGTGGGGTTTGTGGTGATTGGAGATCTGCCGTGGGCAATTCTCCTTGGCTTTATCAACCATCTGCGCCTGCCCGTGACGGGGCTGGCCGGGCAAATCTCTACCGCCGTGCAGGTCTGCACGATTCCGCTTATCCTGCTGGCAATGAGCGTCTTCTATTTATCGCTTTATGTGCGCTGCTGTCCTGCGCCACAGCCCGCCAGAGTGAACCCCGAGAATTGAAAAGACTGCGCTTGGCGTGGCCGCAAAAATCCGCGTTCGCTATCGCAAAGCGCCATAGCGGTCTATCGAAACAAATGAGGGCAGGGATATCTCCTAGCCCTCGCTTGTGTTTGCTAGATTCTGCCGGAATCCGGCCTCACGGACTTAGAGAGGCTGTACGTCCGCAGCCTGCCAGCCCTTGGGCCCCTTCACCACGTTGAACTGCACGGCTTGACCTTCTTGCAGACTCTTGAAACCACTCGAGTTGATCGCAGAGTAGTGCACAAACACGTCTTCGCCGTTCTGGCGCGAAATAAAGCCGAAGCCTTTCGCGTCATTGAACCACTTCACAGTACCTTGTTCCATTTTGCTCGTATTTCCTGGATTGAATTGCGCTGGATGAATCGGAGCGACCACTGGCAGAATCTTGCTTGGTTGGGCGAGTTACTGCTCACGCCCGGTTCGACTCTAACGCTGGCAACAGTGTATCATTGCTGTCAAAATCCAGTGTATGAATTCTTCTTTATCGTCCAACTTCTGGATTCCAGCTTCCAGAAACCATTCACCAATATGGGCTTAGCGCCTACTTCTCGCCTGTGATACTGTGATAGGTCGCCATGCCTCACGATCCCGTACCCGCCCTGTTATCCCACGCAACTGAGCTGCTCGAGGCAGAGTTTTCGGCCTTGCCGACCTTCGACTCCGCCTTCGACCTTGCCCCGATTGAGCAGGTCCTCGCCTCTGTCGCCCACCGCCTCGCCGACAACTACCCCTACTTCCACCCCCTCTATGCCGGCCAGATGCTCAAGCCGCCACACCCCCTGGCCCGCGCCGCCTACGCCCTGGCCATGAGCATCAACCCCAACAACCACGCCCGGGATGGCGGCCGCGCCAGCTCCGAGATGGAGATCGAAGCCGTACGTCAGATCGCCGCCATGTTCGGCTGGACCGAATACCTGGGCCACCTCACCTCCAGCGGCACCATCGCCAATCTGGAAGCGCTATGGATCGCCGGACAGTCCCGCCCCGGCCAGCGCATTGTCGGCTCCGCGCAGGCCCACTATACCCACCGCCGCATCTCCGCCGTCCTCAAGCTCGACTACACAGAGATCCCCGCCGACAGCAGCAGCCGCATGTCCATCGAAGCCCTCGAAATCGAACTGCGCAAGGGCAATGTCGGCACGGTCGTCGCCACCCTCGGCACCACCGCCATGGCCGCCGTCGATCCGCTCGACCAGATCCTCGCTCTCCGTGAGCGCTACGGTTTCCGCGTCCATGTCGATGGAGCCTATGGCGGCTACTTCAAGCTCATTGCCAACACCCTCGCTGAGCCGGCCCGCCGCGCCTATGCCTCTATCTCTCAGGCCGACTCCATCGTCGTCGATCCCCACAAGCACGGCCTCCAGCCCTTTGGCTGCGGCTGCGTCCTCTTCCGCGATCCGGCCGTCGGCCGCTTCTACAAGCACGACTCCCCCTACACCTACTTCACTTCAAAGCAGTTGCACCTGGGTGAGATCAGCCTGGAGTGCTCCCGCGCTGGTGCCGCCGCCGTAGCCTTGTGGGCCACGCAGCAGCTCTTGCCCCTCACGCCGGAAGGCGAGTTTGCCCGCGGCCTCAGCCAGGGTCGTCGAGCCGCCCTTGATCTCGACCGTCGTCTGCGCGCCGACGCCCGTTTCCAGCCCCTCGCCACCCCTCCGGATCTCGATATCGTGGTCTGGAAACTGAGGGCTGAAACCCCGGAACAGTCCTCGAACCTGGCCCAAAATGTTTTTGACGCCTGCGCCGCGCGCGACCTGCACCTGGCTCTTGTACAATTGCCGCTGTCCTGGTTTGCGCCTCCCGCAGAGGTCGCAAACACGGCTGAGGCAAGGCTCGTCACCTGCCTGCGCTCGGTGCTGATGAAGCCGGAACACGAGGCTTGGCTCGACCGCATCTGGGAGAGATACACCGCAGCCTGTGCCGATACCATGGGAGAGTAGAGCGAATGTCTGAAACGTGCATGAGTTCGGCAAAGCAAGAAAACGTTCTCATTTTCGTATCCTGCCGTTCTGTGGCCCGTCCGAGTGTTGTTTTGAATTCAATCAAGAGGTTCTGACTGAAATGCATGATCCCGCCGTACTTCGTTCCATGCACCGTGCCCGCTTCAACGCGGAGCCTGCCGTCTTTGTCGCGCCCGGCCGCGTAAACCTCATCGGCGAACACACCGATTACGCCGAAGGCTTCGTCATGCCCGTCGCCATCAACTTTGCTACCCTGGCTGCCATCTCGCCCCGCAGCGACGGCAAAATCGTCCTCTACTCCGAGAACTACGGAGAAGAAAAGACCTTCGACGCAGCCGCAAAGCCTGTCGCCTCCAAGCACTGGAGCGACTACCCCATGGGCGTCGTCTCCATCCTCACCGGCGAAGGCCACAAAATCCCCGGCTTCAGCCTCAGCCTCTGGGGCGATGTGCCTCTCGGCTCCGGCCTCTCCAGCTCCGCCGCCCTCGAAGTAGTTACGGCCTTGGCCGTTCTCTCGCTTATCGGCGCCAGCTACCCCGGCCCAGTCCTGGCTCGCCTCTGCCAGCGCGTCGAAAACGAGTTTGTCGGCGCCAACTGCGGCATCATGGACCAGTTCATCTCTGCCAACGGCAAAGAGAACCACGCCCTTCTGCTCGACTGCCGCGACCTCAGCTACCGGCTCGCCCCCCTCCCTGCCAATGTAGCGCTGGTCATCGCCAACACCATGGTCAAGCACTCCATCGCCGGTGGCGACTACCCCACCCGCCGCCGCGAGTCTGAAGCCGCCTGCGCCGTCATCGCCAGCCATCGCCCCAACGTGCCCTTCCTCCGCGACGCCACCCTTGAAGACCTCGAAAAGTGGGGCGGCGAGATGGAGCCCAAATCCCTCATGCGCGCCCGTCACGTCATCAGCGAAAACCTGCGCACCGTTGCCGCCTCTGAGGCCCTCCTTCGCGGCGACATCAAGGAGGTAGGCCGCCTCATGGCCGAGGCCCACGCCAGCTACAGCGGCGACTTCGAAGGCAGTTGCGTCGAGGCAGACACCATGGTCGCCCTCGCGCAGGATATCCCCGGCCTCATCGGCGCCCGCCTCACCGGCGGAGGTTTTGGCGGCTGCACGGTCAATCTTGTGGAACAGAGCCACGCCGCCGCCTTTGCCAAGGAACTCGGCGCCCGTTACGCTGCCAAAACCGGCATCGTCCCGGAGATACACATCTGCCACGCCTCCGACGGCGCCCACCGTCTGGATTAGCAATGAGGGTTGGCACTCTGGATAAGTGTCCTGTCTCCGATATTCGCAGCAGAACACAGGTTGTGATCCTGAGCTCCCCCGAGAGGCTGTCGTCCTTGAGCGAACGGGGCCCCAAGCGCTTGCCGGGGTCCCCAAAGAGCGCTTTTGCTCTTTGGGGTGAAGCGTGGGAGTGGTGAGTCGAAGGATCTGCTTCTGTTTTTTCAATCAACTTCGCAGACAGGACATTAGAAACACCTAAGAATGCCCGACTGCCCGGCGGCGGTCTCAGCGCAAAGCCCGCCGCCCGGCAGTCCCTCACCAAAAAGTGGCAGCCGTAACCCATTCCAGGGGCAGGTTTTCCGCAAGGTTTAGCGCCCGCTAAGCCGTTCCTTGATAAAATCGGAGGATGTTGTGCCCATAACGACCGGGTGGATAGCTAGGCCGGGTCGGTTTCCATAAAAACTTCTATCCCCAGATCGTTGCTCCCGAAGGTGGAAGCAACGCGGAGTATCAGATCTCATGCAGCCCTCTATTCTCAAACCTTTTTCCTACGAGAACTTCCCCAGCTCCGGGCACGTCGCCTACTTCTCGATGGAGATCGCCATCCAGCCCTCCATGCCCACCTACTCCGGCGGCCTCGGTGTTCTCGCCGGCGATACGCTGCGCTCCGCGGCCGATCTCGGAATTCCCCTCGTAGCCTTCACTCTCGTCCATCGCAAGGGATACTTCCAGCAGCACCTTGACCGCACCGGCATGCAGAGCGAAGACGTTCAGCTCTGGGATCCGGCCACCTTCTGTACCGAAGAAGCGGCGCGGGTCACCGTCTCTGTGGAAGATCGCATCGTCACCGTGCGCGCCTGGCGTTACGACATGAAGGGCCGCTCCGGCCACGTCGTGCCCATCTACCTGCTCGATACCGACCTCGACGGCAACTCGGGCTGGGATCGCGGCCTCACCGATCATCTTTACGGCGGAGACACCAACTACCGCCTCCAGCAGGAAATCGTCCTCGGCATGGGCGGCTCGCGCATGGCCCACGCCCTCGGCTACCGGGTCAATGTCTATCACATGAACGAGGGCCACGCAGCCCTGCTCACGTTAGCGCTGCTTGAGCGCCAGTTGGGCGGGGGCCCGCTGGGCGCCGCCACTGAAGCAGACATCGATATGGTGCGCCGCAAGTGTGTCTTTACCACCCACACCCCGGTGCCCGCCGGCCACGACCGCTTCTCCATCGAGCAGTCCATTCGCATCCTCGGCGGAGACCGCACCGCGCGCCTTGAAAAGCAGGGCTGTTTCCGCGACGGCCTCCTGAACATGACGCTGCTTGCCCTGCGCTTCTCGCGCTATGCCAATGCCGTAGCCATGCAGCACGGCAAGGTCTCGCGCGAAATGTTCCCCGAGTTTCCCATCGACACCATCACCAACGGCGTGCACGCACCCACCTGGGTCTCGGAACCCATTCAGGATCTGCTCGACGAGCACATTCCCACCTGGCGGCGCGACAATCTCTACCTGCGCAACGCCATTGATCTGCCCGAGGCAAAGATCCAGGCAGCACACGCCCGCGCCAAAGAGGCATTGGTTACCGAAGTAGCCACGCGCACCGGCGTGGCTTTGAATCCCAAAGTGCTCACGCTCGGCTTTGCCCGTCGCGCGGCCACCTACAAGCGCGCCAACCTGCTCTTCACCGATCCTGAGCGGCTCAAGAAGATTGCCGCCGCCGCGGGTGGATTGCAGATCATCTACGCCGGCAAGGCGCATCCCCAGGACGAGCCTGGCAAGCGGCTCATCCAGGAAGTCGTCGAAGACGCCGCCAAGTTTTCCGGCGATTTGCTGCGCATCGTTTATCTGGAAAATTACGCCTGGGACCTCGGCGCTCAGCTTACCGCCGGCGTCGATGTCTGGATGAACACGCCCCAGCGCCCCTATGAAGCCTCAGGCACCAGCGGTATGAAGGCGGCCCTCAACGGCGTCCCCAGCCTGTCCATCCTCGATGGCTGGTGGATCGAGGGCTGCATCGAGGGCATCACCGGCTGGGCCATCGAAGACGGCCCCAACGATCAGGAGGAAGCCAACTTCCTCTACGAAAAACTCGAATCCGCCGTGGTGCCGCTCTACCTGGACGCACCCGAAAAATGGGCGCGCCTCATGCGCAACACCATCGCCTTCAATGGCTCCTACTTCAACACCAACCGCATGGTCAAGCAGTACACGCGCAACGCCTACTACCCCGTGCACCTTCTTGAACCCGCCAAGGTCCAGGAAGAAGTCTTCGCCGACTAAAGCATGTTCGCAATTGGCGTAGCGGCTTTGAAAGGTGCGGGCTTCAGTTGAAGGGTACGGGCTTCACAGGCTGCGGAAAAATTCCTACGGGCGGTAGGCCGGGGATTTATCCCCGGTATAAGCACAATAGAATGAACAGGGCTTTAGCCCTTGAGGTATGCTTTTCGGGCCTTTCCTCCAAAATGAGGCCTTTTTCCGCAGCCTGTTCAGCCCGTACATCCTATTCACCAATAGGAACGCGGGCTTTAGCCCCTGAGGGAAAGCCCATCGGTCTACACCATTTCCGAATCTGCGCTGATGTCCTGTTCCTAAAGTTCGTTTCATCATTGTAGCCATGCGGCACTCCCCCCCGAGGGGCTGTCATCCTGAACGGAGCGCGTCTGGGCCCCCGCGTTCGCTTTTTGAACGTGGGGTAAGCGGAGTGAAGGATCTGCTGTTGTTTTCAAGGTGGGACGCACGAGCCTCCGCCCTACTTCATCGGCTGCCGAATCACCGTCTTCAACTTCTCCGGCGCGGTCCTTCGCGGATCGCTCAGATAGATCTCGTGATGCTTCCCGCAAAGCTCTTTCCCGGCCGCATGAATGAAGTCGTGAATCCGCTGAATCGTCGGGCCCTCGTCGGCAAACGGCCCCACGTAGAGAATCTGCGCGGCAGTTCCCTCCGCCATCGTCTCCAGGCGCACCCGGTCCAGCGCCACCGGATTCTTCTTCTTGCGCACCTCGTCGAACGCGGCCTCCACCTGTCTGCGGCCAATGAACTCCGGCTGAAGAATCATCGCCGTCCACTTCCAGGTCGACTTGTCCTTGCGATGAAAGGCGCCCGGATCGTCGGCCCACCACAGGCTCTCCAGCGGCATCACGCCGTAGTCAACCGGCTGCGGGCTTTTCTTCAGCGTGAATTTCAGCGTATACGAAAGCGAGTAGAGCGCCTCGATGGCCTGCGCATAGGCCGGGGAAGTGTTGGGGTCGCCCTGGCCGTCCACCATCAGGTAGGTGAGCGCGGGCACGTCCACCGCCGTAACGGCCGTAGCCGTCGGCTGGTAAAGATGCTTCCACTGTTTCTTCAGATCGAGCTTTTCCATACCGACTCTCCGCAACGGCGGAACGCCGCTCCTGAGTATAGCTCCGATGCTCAGTCGGCGGCACCGATGCACTGAATTGGCAACAGAGAGGAATTGCAGGATGGTCCTGCCACATTCTGTCAGCCGTTCTGCCGATGCTGACGATCTGTAGCCCAGCGAGGAGTGTGGCCTGACAGTGTCGTAGTGGATGCGTCAACGTTTCGCCAACACTCGTAGTTAGCTCCGTGTCTGTATCACTCGCCGTTCCCACAAACCGATTCACATTGCGGTATACAGTCGCCCATGACAAAGTCAGGCCTGAAGTAGATAGACCTCATTAGCAACTTCGCTCTTGCACGCGTGATTGCAGAGAAATCTCGCAAAAAGCACTGCCGTTGCAGCTAGTAACTCCGTGGTTAATGTCGCACGTTACTTCATTACTTTTTAGCGAAAATGAGCGAGTATTGCTTGACACAAGAACGGCCATGATCAAATCTTATCTCGTGATCTTTCCCGTCCTTCCCAAAGCCCGTGGAAATAGATGAAGACCGATTTCCACACGACCACCGCCAGGGCAAGGTCTATGACGACAACATTTTTGCACATCATCTTCAAAGGAGAAACAGTATGAAGCTAGCATTTTTGCGCTGTCTTGGGCTGTTGGCCATTGCATCAGCGAGTCTATCGGGTTTTTCTCAGCAGTTAACTTGGCCCACGAGTCAATATGATCAAGGCACTACGAACGTAGGAGGGCAAACAGCGAGGCCTGGTGTCGCCTCAGCTTTCTTCAACAATCAGGTTTGGATTGCTTACCTCAACTCAAACACTTGCAGCGGAAATCTTTGCAACGTGGTTGTGAAGCAAAATTATAACTATGGCACCGCGTGGAGCAACGAACAATACGTTTGGTCGGCAGGCACAGGCACAAATGTTACCTCAAACGCAAATCCCACGCTCGCGGTGTTAAATGGCCTACTTTATATGGCGTACACTGATGCGCAGAACAATAACTGGATCATTGCCACTAATAACGGTACCAGTTGGACAGCTCCATACCAGATTGCATCTGGGTACAGCACATGGTACTCGCCTGTTATGGCTGTAGACCAAAACGGGACCGGCAACTCTCTATACATTGCTTTTGAATCTGGGGCTGCGAACCACTGGCCTATTCTGTGCCAAGTCGCTGCGGACTTTAGCAGCCAGACGTGCCAGCTTTCCTCTTCGTCCGCTGCATTAGGGTACAACCCAGGAATAGTAGTCAACAACGGGGTCATCTATGTAGGACTCGTCGATGGAAACGGATGCCTCGGGTTCTATCAGACGAGCAACCTGAGCCTTTTGGGTACAGCATGGTACCCGCTCGGGTGTAGCACTTACAAATCGAACGCGGCACCTTCTCTTGCAATCTATAATGGGAATCTCTACACCACCTTTCGTACTGGCGGAAATGCAAACACGATGACGGTCGCCACGTTACAGAACTTCACGTCTACATTTGGGAATACGACCCCATTGGTACAGACCTTATCATTTGGAATCGGGACAGGTCAGATGCTGCCGATAACGAACTCTGTTACCGGTATTCCGATAGGTGTTCTCAACCTCTTTACCTGGCAAAATAGGCTCTATTACACAGATGGATATTGAGGAATTAGAGCAATCCACTCCTTACCAGAGGGCGCCCAGCCCGGCGTCCTCACCTCAGAATTAAAGAGAAAGGTGTCCATGCCGAGATAAGTGAGGCGCGACATGACAGGCGCGTCCCAAATTCTCATTAGCGCCGATTGATGACGCTACTCGTCTCGTGGCCCGTCCGCGAAATCCGCATACATCCCAAACTTCCTAATTTCGCGCGGCAGAGTTTTCCGGGGCGGGTCGACTATCTACAAATGCGTAGGCAAGTCAGTGTGTTTTTTAGGGAGCAGGTCCCCGTCACGGCTTTCGCGATATGCTCGAATGTATGGAAAAGGGAAAATTGAGCGCATATGTGAAGCATGGAAATCACTTGGTGAAGGGATGGCTCACGCCGGGAGCGATTCAAGCTATTGTCAACCTCTCCGTGGAGCAAAGAAAGGCAAGTGTGTCGGGTGGAGTTGCGGAGATAGGCGTGCATCACGGTAGGCTCTTCATATTGCTTTACCTCCTTGGCGCTAGGGGTGAGTGGGCAGTGGCCATCGACCTATTCTCTCGCCAAGATCTCAACAACGACCATTCGGGCGCAGGAGACCTGGAGCGTTTCAAAAAGAACTTAAGACGCCACGTGGATACCGACCGACTTGTCCTTTATGAAGGAGATTCGATGAAGCTTGATTGTCAGCAGCTTATCGATCTTGGAGGAGGGCAATTGCGAATGATCAGCATTGATGGTGGTCATTCTCCCGAGGTCACTGCACACGATTTATATGTTAGTGAAGGTGCGCTGGCGAATGGCGGAGTGATAATTCTCGACGATTGCTTCAATGAAGCTTGGCCGGGAGTAGTTGATGGCGTCAAACAGCACTTTTCTTCACCTAGATCAATCGTTCCATTCGGCATTGGTGCTAACAAGACGTTTTTTTGTCACAATGTGTTTGCGCAAGGATACGCCGCGGTCCTTAGAGCAATGGACCCCAAAGCGGTTACGCACTCTTTCTTAGGTTCGCCTGTTGTCTGTTTTACGTTCCGCTCCAGGACACTTAGCGCGTGGATACGTAGAGCAGATGCCTTCCGCCTGTTCCGGAAAATTTATCATGATGCTATGTCACGTTGGTATGCGTGACATAGCGCCCCCCTCACGAATACAACCGAATCTCGCTCGACGTCCCGCCCGCCGCCGGAATGTAGCACTTCTGCGTGTAATCCATCACCATCCGATCCGCATTGAACCGCCATCCCAGCGTGCGAATCGTCCGCTTCATCCGCTTGATCCATCCCAGCGGCAGCCCATCCCGATTGCGCTGATAGAACAGCGGAATCACCTCGTCGCGCAGCACCCGGTAAAGATCCTCTCCGTCGCGGCTATCGTGTACACCCATATTCGAATGCGTTCTCCCCGTGCCGATAGCGAACCCGTTCAGCCCGTCGTACGCCTCCGCCCACCATCCGTCCAGAACCGAAAGATTCAGCCCGCCGTTCAGCACCACCTTCTGCCCGCTCGTCCCCGAAGCCTCCAGCGGACGCCGCGGATTGTTCAGCCACACGTCGACACCCTGCACCAGATACCGCCCCACGTTGATGTCGTAGTCTTCGATAAACACAAACTTGCTCTGAAACTTCTGGTCGCGCATCATCTCGGCAATCTGCTGCAACACCTTCTTGCCCGGCTCGTCGTGCGGATGCGCCTTCCCTGCAAACAGAAACTGCACCGGCCGCTTGGGATCGTTCACCATCGACGCCAAACGCTCCATATCCGCCAGCACCAGGTTCGCCCTCTTGTACGTCGCAAACCGCCGCGCAAAACCAATCGTCAGGGCATCCGGCGAAAGCAGCTTGTCCAGCTTCTTCAGCGTCTCCGCAGGCTCTTTGCGGCGTTCGGCCTGTTCTCGCGCGCGCCGCCTCGCAAAGTCGATCAGTTGCGCCTTCAGCGCCAGATGCGTCTCCCACAGCTCCCCGTCGTCCACGCTCTCAATCTTCCCCCACGTCTTCGCCGCGCCGCTGTGAAGCTGCCATCCAACCCCGAGATGCCGGTCGTACAAGCGGCACATCTGCGGAGCCAGCCAGCTCGGCACGTGTACGCCGTTGGTGATGTGCCCAATCGGCACCGCGTCTTCCGGCCGGTTCGGATAGAGCCCCTTCCACATCGCCCGCGAAACCTCGCCGTGCAAGGACGACACCGCATTCACCCGCCGCGCCAGCTTCAGCCCCAGCACCGTCATGCAAAACGTTTCGCTTTGATCCGTCGGATACTCGCGCCCAAAGCCCATCAGATTCTCATGCGAAATCCTCAACTCTTCGCGCAGTGGCCCCAGGTGTTCTTCCATCAGGTCCGCGCTGAATCGGTCGTGGCCCGCGGGCACCGGCGTGTGCGTCGTAAAAATCACCTCGCGCGGAATCTGGCTGGCCGCGGTTGTAAAGTTCATCCCCTCTTCCACCATCCGGTCGCGAATCGCCTCAAACACAGCAAAGCCGCTGTGCCCTTCGTTCAAATGCAGCACGCCAGGCGTGATGCCCATGGCCTTCAGCGCCCTGAAGCCGCCAATGCCCAGCAGCAGCTCCTGGCGAATGCGCGTCCGCGCGTCGCCGCCGTAAAGCCGCGAGGTGGTATCCCGGTCTTCGGGTGCATTGCCCTCCACGTTCGAGTCCAGCAGCAGCAGATCACATCGGCCCACCTTCACGCGCCACACCTTGGCACGGATCGAGCCGCCGCGCGTCGCAATCTCCACCACCACAGGCTCGCCGTTCACGCCGATGGCCGGCTGCATCGGCAACCGGTTCACATCCGTCTGCAGGTACTCTTCCCGCTGCCACCCGCTCTGGTCCAGCCGCTGCAAGAAATATCCCTGCCCGTAAAACAACCCAATCCCGATCAGCGGAATGTCCAGGTCCGATGCGCTCTTGATGTGGTCCCCAGACAGCACGCCCAGCCCGCCCGAATAGATAGGCAGCGACTCGTGCAGCCCAAACTCGGCTGAAAAATACGCGATCGGTCGCGGCCGCAGCACACCCGCATTCGCCGCGCCCCAGGTCCGGTCCGCATGCAGATACTCCTGTTGGCGGCGATAGACGTAATTGATCCTGCTATGCAGCACAAGCTCCGTCGCGCGCCGCTCAATCTCGCCCAGCGGCATCTCGCTTAGCAGTGAAATCGGATTCTGGTTCAGCTCGCGCCAGCGCGTCGGATTCAGGTCGCGAAACAGGCTGATGCAGTCGTGGTCCCAGCTCCACCACACATTGCGCGCCAGCGCCCACAGCCGCTCCTGTACCGGAGCGATAAACCGGTCCAGCGTCCGCGCCTCGCTCACCACCTGCGCCACCTGCGCGGCTGCCTCGGCCAGCATTTGGATCTCATTCTCCCGATAGGCGCGCGGCTCCCGGGTCTGCACCACCAGAACCCCCTGCAGAATCCCGCGGTCAATCAGCGGCACGCCCAAAAAAGAGTGGTACTCCTCCTCGCCCGATTCTTTGAAGTACTTGAAGCGTGGATGATTCCTCACGTCGTCAACAGCCACGGGAACCACTCGCTCCGCAACCAAGCCCGTAAGCCCTTCGTGCAATGGCATGCGCAAGGTCCCAATGCAACTCGGGTGCAATCCGAGCGTAGCCGCCAGAACCAGGTTCGACCGGTCCGGCTCCAGCAGATACGCCGAGCAGACATCGGTCTTGAACCGCTTGGCGATCAACGCCACCACATTCATCAGGGTGTCGGCTGCCTTGCCCCCCTCGGTGGCAAGGTTCGAAATCTCCTCCAATGTCAAAACAAAACTGGCGTCGGTTGCTTCATGGGTCTGGGGCATAGGAATCGGCTCGCCTTTCGGATGAGTTCAATAGAATCGTTCAGAAAAACTGTCCGCAAACGCAGTAGGTACACGTGTGCCGCGCCTCGAAAGAAGTGCAGTGATGCCTTCGGAAAAACTACCGAGAATCAATACCGCCCAAGGCAGGCTATGGGGTTTTAGGGAAAAATCCCGATCTTCGCAGCACAGGATTAATTCGACAATATCATCAATCCGTCGCCAATCGCGAATTGGGATATGAAGTGCGCGGCCACTCAATCGCGCTGTTCAGGTTTCCGCAGTCTTATGAGTGGGAACCGCGTCCGCCTGCAAGGAATTGCGCGGGCGTCAAAATCGGTATCTCGTGCCAGGGATGTAATACCAGCAAGTCTTCATCGCTGCTGACGATCGCATCTGCCTCGGCTGCCAGCGCAAGCGCCAGAAATTTGTCGTCCTCAGCATCGCGGCACGGCGGTTTGACGGCGGACAGATCGACAGAATTGACTGCGAACAAGAGTGAACATCGTCGGATCGTCACAACAAATGCGCTGCGGGACTCCCGATCACGATAGCGGTCGAACTTGCTGCGATCCAGAACCCGCTCCAACTCGGCCAGAGTCTCAACGCTCGCGCACAGGTCAAACAACGCCAACGCCTTCTTGAGAGCCTGATCGGGTACCGATCCACTGCGAAGTGCCGCGCTCACCAGCGTGCTCGTATCCACCACGACGCGCCGGCCATGGCTCATCGAAGTTTATGAACCAGTCGGTTTACATCCTCATCGGTCAACGTGGCCGCGGCAGCCTTTTGCGCTGTAGAGGTATGCGTCGCAGCCAGGTCGTGCCAAGCCTCAAGATCGGCTACGGCCTGGCTGCGCCTGCGCCGAACGTCCAGCAGTTCGTCCATATCCTGTGGCGAGACGACAAAGGCCGCTGCCCGTCCATGCCGCGTGATCGCTACGGCTTCGCGCTGCGCGGTATCCAGCAGCCGTCCAAAGCTGTTTTGCGCTTCCACCGATGTCATGATCTTCATGCGCAGACCCCCACAGGCTAGCTAATATGGATAATATAGCTATTTTAGCCAGCCTGCAAGGGTTAGTCGCCCGATGCATCGAGAGCCAAATCCAGGGAAAAGCCCGTGCAAGCAGCCAATGAGCAAAAAGCCGAGCAGCTAGCAGCTAAAAGCTGCCTTTTCAGTCCCCGTTCGCCTCTTCCAGCTCCGCCCCAAGCCTGTGCAGCTTCATCACCTTCCACTGCAGCTTGTCGAAGAACAGGTACACCACCGGCGTCGTAAACAGCGTCAGCGCCTGCGATACCAGCAGCCCGCCGACAATCGTGATGCCCAGCGGCCTGCGCAGTTCCGAGCCCACGCCCATCCCAATCGCCAGCGGCAACCCGCCAAACGTCGCCGCCATCGTCGTCATCATGATGGGGCGGAAACGCAGCAGCGCCGCCTGGTAGATGGCCTCGACCGGTGGCAGCCCCTGGTCGCGCTCCGCCTGCAAGGCAAAGTCGATCATCATGATGGCGTTCTTCTTCACAATGCCTATCAGCAGAATGATCCCGATCAGTGCAATGATGCTCAGCTCGGTCCCGGTAATCAGCAGCGCTAGAATCGCCCCCGCGCCCGCCGGCGGCAGCGTCGACAGAATGGTGAGCGGATGAATCAGGCTCTCGTACAGAATCCCAAGCACGATGTAGACGGCCACTACAGCCGCCAGAATCAGATAAGGTTCGTTCCGCAGCGAGTCCTGAAAAGCCTGCGCGGTGCCCTGAAAACTGGCGTGAATGCCAGACGGCATCCCCATCTCACGCTGCGCCTTCTCAAGCGCGGTCACCGCGTCGCCCAGCGCCACATTCGGCGCCAGGTTGAACGTCAGCGTCACCGCTGGGTACTGGCCCTGGTGAGCCACCGACAACGACGTCCGCTGATTCTCATAGTGCGCAATCGTCGAAAGCGGCACCATGCTCCCGCTCGACGACTTAATGAAGATGCCGTTCAGCGCGTCTGGACTGAGGCTATACTGCGGATCCACTTCCATTACCACGAAGTACTGGTTCAGCCCCGTGTACATGGTCGAAACTTCGCGCTGGCCAAAGGCATCGTAAAGCACGGAATCGATCATCGCGGCGGTGATGCCCAGCCGCGAAGCTGTGTCGCGGTCGATCACCAGGTTCGTGGCCAGCCCCTGATCCTGCTGGTCCGTTGCAACATCGCGCAACTCCGCCATGGCTTTCATGCGGTTTTGCAGTTGCGGCGCCCAGGTGTTCAGCTCCTTCAGGTCTTCATCCGAAAGCGTGTACTGGTACTGCGAAGCGCCTCCGCGCCCGCCGACCTGAATGTCCTGTTGCGACTGAAGAAACAGCGTCGCGCCCGGAACGCTCGTCAGCTTGCGCCGCAGCCGGTTCACCACCTGGTCGGCCGAAACGCGCCCCGGCCGGTCACTCAGCGGCTTCAGCGCGATGAACATGTTGCCCACATTGTTGCTGCCTCCGCCGGGGCCGCCGCCGCCCACAAAAGCCGTTACCGATAGGATGGCCGGGTCTTCCAGCGTCATCTGCGCCAGTTGCCGCTGCTTCACCCGCATCGCTTCGAAACTGATGTCCTGCGCCGCCATCGTCCGTCCGCCCATCCGGCCCGTATCCTGCTGCGGAAAGAAGCCCTTCGGCACGATGATAAAAAGGTAGACAGTCAAAACCGCGGAGCCCATCGCGATGCCCAGAACCGGCCACTGGTGGCGCAGAACCCAGCGCAGCGCCATGTCGTATTCGTGGTGCATCCTCTGGAAGGCGCCCTCGCTGAACCTGTAAATCCGTCCATGCTTGCTTTCGTCGCGCGACTTCAGGAAGCGCGCGCAAAGCATCGGCGTGGTCGTCAGTGAAACCAGCAGCGAAATCGCAATCGCCACCGAAAGCGTAACAGCGAACTCGCGGAAGAGCCTGCCCACAATCCCGCCCATCAACAGAATCGGCGTAAACACCGCGATCAGCGAGGTGCTCATCGACAGCACCGTGAAGCCGATCTCCTTTGACCCCTTCATGGCCGCTTCGAAAGGCTGCATGCCCATCTCGAGGTAGCGTGTGATGTTCTCGATCACCACGATCGCATCGTCCACCACAAACCCCGTCGCCACCGTCAGCGCCATCAGCGACAGATTGTCGATCGTGTAGCCCGCCAGATACATCACCCCGAACGTTGCCACCAGCGACAGCGGAACCGCCACCGAAGGAATGATGGTCGCCCACACCTCGCGCAAAAACAGGAAAACTACCAGCACCACCAGCAACACGCTGATGATCAGCGAAATCTCCACATCGCGTACGCTGGCGCGGATGGTCGTCGTGCGGTCGACGGCCACGGCGATCTTGATCGTTGGCGGAATGGCTGCCTGCAGGTGTGGCAGCTCCGCCATCACGTTGTTCACGGTTGAAATTACGTTGGCGCCCGGAATCTTGAAGACCACCAGAAGAACAGCGCTCTTCAGTTCACCGGTTGGTCCCTTGATCGGGTTGATGCCCGACACGCCCGCCGTCAAAATGTTTGAAACACTGTCCGTCACCGTTCCCAGGTCTTCAATGCGCACCGGTGCGCCGGTTTTCTGGTTGTACCCCACAATGATCGGCGCGTAATCCGCGGCCTTGAAAATCTGGTCGTTGTCGTAAACCGCCCAGCGGTGGTCTGCATCCTGGAATGCGCCTTTGGGCCGGTTGGCGTTCGCTCCCGCCAGCGCCGTCCGCACCGCTTCCAGGCCGACGCCGTTGTTCGCCAGTTGCAGCGGATTCAGCTCAACCCGCACCGCCGGGCTCGAACTGCCGCCCACAAACACCTGCCCAACCCCCTGAATCTGCGACATCTTCTGCGCCAGAATCGAGTCGGCCATGTCGTAAATCTGCGGCTTCGGCACCACGTCCGAGGTCAGCGTAAGAATCAGAATCGGCGCGTCCGCCGGATTCGCCTTGCGATAGCTCGGGTTCTGCGGCAAATAAGAAGGCAACTGGCTGCGCGCCGCATTGATCGCCGCCTGCACGTCGCGCGCCGCAGCGTTGATGTCCCGGTTGATGTCGAACTGCATCGTCACCGAGGCCGAGCCCAGCGAACTCGACGACGTCATCTGGTTCACGCCGGCAATGCGCCCGAACTGCCGTTCCAGCGGCGTAGCCACTGCCGACGCCATCGTCTCCGGGCTCGCGCCCGGTAGTCCCGCACCGGCACTAATCACCGGAAAATCCACGTCCGGCAGCGATGCCACGGGCAACACGGTGTAGGCCACGGAGCCGGCCAGCAGCAGAGCCAGGCTCAGTAGTGAGGTAGCGACCGGGCGCTTGATGAAGGGTGCGGAAAGATGCATGGCTCGGCTCTCCTAATCCGCACTTGCCGGTTGATGTTCCTGGGGTACGCCGAGCTCGCGCGGCTTCAGCCGTTGCGCCAGCTTGTCAAAGTAGAGATAAACCACCGGCGTCGTAAACAGCGTAAGCATCTGCGACATAATCAGCCCGCCCACAATCGTTACGCCCAGCGGCATGCGCAACTCGGCGCCCACGCCGCCGCCCAAAGCCAGCGGCAAGCCGCCCAGCAGCGCGGCCATTGTCGTCATGATGATCGGCCGGAAACGCAGCAGGCACGCCTGGAAGATCGCCGCCTCGGCCGGCTTGCCCTCGTCGCGCTCTGCCTGCAGCGCAAAGTCGATCATCATAATCGCGTTCTTCTGCACAATGCCGATCAGCAGAATAATGCCGATCAGCGCAATCACACTGAACTCCACCCGCGTAATCATCAGAGCAAGCAGCGCGCCCACGCCCGCCGACGGCAGCGTCGAAATAATCGTGATCGGGTGAATGTAACTCTCGTAAAGAACGCCCAGCACAATGTAAACCGTAATCAGCGCGGCCAGAATCAGCAGCGGCTCATTGGACAGCGAAGTCTGGAATGCGGCTGCCGTGCCTTCAAAGCTCGCATTGATGCTGGCCGGCATCTGGATCCGCTGCTCTACGCGATTCACGGCCTGCACAGCGTCGCCCAGAGCCTTCCCCGGTGCCAGGTTAAAGCTCACCACAGTGGAAGGGAACTGGTCCTCATGACCGATCGAAAGTTGCGCGTTCCCCTGTTCCCAGTGCGCCAACATGCTCAGCGGAACCTGCGTCCCGTTCCCCGACTTCACGTAGAGATTGTTCAGCGTCCCAGGATCGGTCTGGAACTCTTTCCCGACCTCCATCACCACGTGGTACTGGTTCAGTTGCGTAAACATCGTCGATACCTGGCGCTGTCCAAATGCGTCGTAGAGCGTGTTGTCCACGTCCGCCATCGCGATGCCCAGCCGCGACGCCGTGTCCCGATCGATCACCAGTTCTGCTGCCAGGCCCTGGTCCTGCAAGTCGCTGGCAACGTCGGTCACCACGCTCTCTTTGCTCAGCTCCGTCACCAGCTTGCGCGTATACGTCGCCAGCTCCTTCTGGTCCGGATCTTCCAGCGCATATTGGAACTGCGTGCGGCTGACTCGGTCTTCCACCGTCAGATCCTGAAGCGGCTGCAGGAACAGTTGAATGCCCTCGACGGCGTTCACCTTGCTCTGCATCCGTTGGATCACTTCGGTCGCCGTTACCTTCCGAACATCCAGCGGCTTCAGCGTGATCTGGATGCGTCCCGAGTTCAGCGTCGTATTGGTGCCATCCACGCCGATGAACGATGAGACGTTATCGACAGCCGGATCCTGCAACACAACGTCCACCAGCTTCTGCTGCCGCTGCGCCATGTTGGTAAAGCTCACCGTCTGCGGCGCTTCCGAGATGCCAAGAATCACGCCCGTGTCCTGCACCGGAAAGAAGCCCTTCGGCACCGCGATGAACAGCAGCACAGTGGCCACAAACGTAGAAATCGTCACCATCAGCGTCGCGAATCGATGCCGCAGAATCACCGTCAGGGCGCGCCCATACGCGGCAATGATTGAGTTGAAAACCTTCTCCGATGCATAGTAAAAACGCGTCTGTTTCGCCGTCGCCTTGTCCTGCAAAATGCGCGAACACATCATCGGCGTCAGCGTCAGCGAAACCACCGCCGACACAAGAATGGTGACCGCCAGCGTAATCGCAAACTCGCGGAACAGCCGGCCCACCACATCGCTCATGAACAGAAGCGGAATCAGCACCGCGATCAGCGATACCGTCAGCGACATGATCGTGAAGCCGATCTGCTCGCTGCCCTTCAACGCCGCCTGCATCGGGCTCATCCCCTCTTCAATAAAGCGGGAGATGTTCTCGATCATCACGATCGCGTCGTCCACCACAAAGCCCGTCGAGATCGTCAGCGCCATCAGCGTCAGGTTGTTCAGCGAGTAGCCCAGCAGATACATCACGCCAAAGGTGCCCACAATCGACAGCGGCACCGCGACCGAAGGAATAATCGTTGCCGCCAGGTTGCGCAGGAAAAGAAAGATGACCATCACCACCAGCCCGATGGTGAGCATCAATTCAAATTCCACATCCCGCACTGAAGCGCGGATGGTCAGCGTGCGGTCGGTCAGCACCTTCACCTGCACCGCGGCCGGAAGGCTCGTCTGCAACTGCGGCAGCAGCTTGTTGATGCGGTCCACCACGGAAATGATGTTGGCGCCCGGCTGCCGCTGGATGTTCACAATCACCGCCGGCGTGCGGTCCGTCCATGCCGCCTGCTGGTTGTTTTCCGCCGCGTCCACGATGGTCGCCACATCGGAGGCGCGCACCGGCGCCCCGTTGCGATAGGCAATCACCACCGGCTTGTAATCCGAGCTCGACAGCAGTTGGTCGTTAGCGCCAATCGTGTAGGACTGGCGGCTCCCGTTCAGCGTGCCTTTGGCCTGGTCCACGTTGGCCGTCGCAAGCGCCGTGCGCAGATCCTCCAGGCTCAGGTTGTATGCGGCCAGTTGCGTCGGATTGGCCTGGATGCGCACCGACGGCTTTTGCCCGCCGGCAATCGACACCAGTCCCACGCCCGTCACCTGCGAAATCTTCTGCGCCAGGTTCGTGTCGGCCGCGTCCTCAATCTTGTCCAGCGGAAGCGAGTCCGAGGTCAGCGCCAGCGTCATGATCGGCGCGTCGGCCGGGTTCACCTTGCTGTAGACAGGCGGATTGGGCAGGTCCGCGGGCAGAAAGCTGTTGCCCGCATTGATGGCCGCCTGCACCTCTTGCTCGGCCACGTCGATGTTCTCGTCCAGGTTGAACTCGAGCGTAATCACCGACCCGCCGCCCGAACTCACCGAGGTCATCTGCTTCAGTCCCGGCATCTGCCCGAACTGCCGCTCCAGCGGCGCCGTTACCGACGAGGCCATCACCTCCGGCCCCGCGCCCGGGTAAAAGGTAAGCACCTGGATGATCGGGTAGTCCACCTCGGGCAGTGCGGAGACCGGCAACTGCTCGTAGCCGACGCCGCCAGCCAGCAGAATAGCCGCCATCAGCAGCGAGGTCGCTACCGGGCGCAGAATAAATGGCCGGGAGGGACTAAGACTCACTGCTGCTCCTTGTGCTGCTGTTTCCCTGTCGCCTTGCCGCTATCGCCGGCCGCCGAGCCCTGACCTTGCGAGCCTTGCCCGCCTGACCCTTGTCCCGCTCCGGCTTGCCGTGCCTGGCTCGCCACCACCGGCGCACCTTGGCGAAGCCGGTCCGCGCCGTCCACTACCACATTCTCGCCCGCCGCAACCCCGCTATCCAGAATCGTCACCTGGCCCTGTGCCAGCACAATCTTCACCGGCTGCATCGTTGCGGTTGTGGCGCCCTTGGCGTCCGTGGCCACAGTCCACACAAACGTCCCCTGCAACCCGTTCTGGATCGCTGCCGACGGAACCACCAGCGCATTCGGCCGGTTCTCCATCACCAGGTGGATGTTCACAAACTGGTTCGGAAACAGCGCGTTGTTCTCGTTCGTAAACACCGCCTTCAGCTTTACGGTGCCGGTCGTCGTGTCGATCTGGTTATCGGCCGTCAGCAGTTGCCCCGTCGCCAGCTTCTGCGTGTCGCCCTTGTCGTACGCATCCACTGGCAGCCGCCGGTCCGCCGCCAGCTTCGCCAGCACCTGCGGAAGCTGATTCTCCGGCAGCGTAAAGTACACTGCGATCGGGTGGAACTGGTTGATAATTACCAGGTTGGTGGTGTTGGCCGTGATAATGTTACCGGGGTCCACAAGCCGCAACCCGATCTGGCCGTTAATAGGAGACTGAATAGAACACCAGTTGAGTTGCAACTGGGCTGTCTCAATCGCCGCCTTGTCCGATTGGATGGCGCCTTGGTACTGGCCCTGCTGGGCCTCATCGGCGTCCATCACCTCTTTTGACGTCACGCCCGCCGCGTAAAGCGCCTTGTAGCGGGAGTACTGGGCCTGCGCATTCTTCAGCAGGGCTTCATCGTGGGCCAGCGTACCCTTCGCTTGGTCAAGGGTGGCCCGGTAGGGGCTGGGGTCGATCACCATAATCGTCTGCCCCTGCCGTACCTCCTGCCCCTCGGTAAACTTCACCGGCAAAAGCTGCCCGCTCACTCGCGCCTTCACCGTCACGCTCATGTACGGTGTCACGGTGCCCAGCGCCGTCAGGTAAATCGGCATCGGCTTCTCGGCCACCGCCGCCACCTGCACCGGAACCGGCCTGCCCAGCAGCGCCGCCGCTTGGCTGCTCGCCTGCTGCTTGGCTGCCTGGTTGTTCTGGTAGATCCGCCACCCAACAAACCCCGCTCCGCACACCAGCACCAGGTAAACAATGATTCTCACCCAGGGATTCTTGGGCGCGCGCGCTTCCTCGTGATTGTCGAGTATGCCGTTTTCGGAATGTTGGGACTCTGGAGTGCCTTCGATGGACATGGTGTCGATTCTCTTCGTTTTCTCTTTAGTCGATGCCCCTGAAAATGGGCTCAATGGCGGCCAGGACAGAAAAAGTCACACAGTCCGCATACCTTTGTAGGGACGAAACTATTCCCCTAAAGGTTTCGCCTACCCAAGATGATGATAAGACGCTGCTATGCCATTCCGTATAAATGCTTCCTTACCCGAGCCGAAGCCGCGAACCATTGTAAGCGAAAAAGGGCAATAGCAGCCGTGCGCGTCGTCGCGCGGCCCACCCCAATATAAGATGCCTGTTTCGCCTGCATCGCCCTCCTTCTCCCAATAAACTCGCCCGTGCCGCGGCGCCGGCCAAAGCCGCCCGGGTGCGCCTTCCGCCCGTCCGCCGGCATCCAACATCACGTGACTTGAGAAAGTAGGATAAAGCAATGAAAGTAGTTATCTTTGGCGCAACCGGCATGGTAGGCAACGGCGTACTCCGAGAGTGCCTCCGCGACCCGGATGTCGAACTGGTGCTCACCGTCGGCCGCAGCCCCGCCGGCAACCAGACTCCCGGACCGCAAAAATCCAAACTCCGCGAAATCCTCCATCACGACCTGGCAGACCTATCCACCATTGAAAGCCAACTCACCGGCTTTCACGCCTGCTTCTTTACGCTCGGCGTCTCGTCCGCCGGCATGAGCGAAGCCGCCTACGACCGCATCACCTACGATCTCACTCTGGCTGCCGCCGAGCCCCTCAGCCGCCTCAACCCCGGCATCACCTTCATCTATGTCTCCGGCGCCGGAACCGACAGCACCGAGCAGGGTCGCGTCATGTGGGCTCGCATCAAAGGAAAAACCGAGAACGCCCTTCTGCGCCTGCCCTTGAACGCCTACATGTTCCGCCCCGGCCTTATCCAGCCCCTCGACGGCATTCGCTCCAAGACCCCCGCCTACCGCATCCTCTATGCTCTCCTGAAGCCGTTTCTCCCCCTGCTTCGCCGCGCCCTGCCCAACCAGGTTCTCTCCACGCGCGACATCGGCCAGGCCATGCTCGCCGTCGCCAAACGTGGCTACGCCAGGCGCATTCTCGAGACAAACGACATTCGCGCCGCCATCGGCGCTTGAGCCAGGGCAGGGTACCCCCAAGTCTCGATTCTGAGCAGCAAACCAGCGTCGCCCCGTGGGGTTTTCCAAACAACTTCAACGAAGTTGTTTGGGGAGAGTCTTCCATGTTGAGCAAAACAATACAGATTCCTCCTTGGCGAAGGCGGCAATATTCAGGGGCATGAGAGGACCATGGCTCATGCGCTGGAAATCCGTAGCCTGAAACCGGCCGTATCGCGTGAAGCTAACAGGCGGCGAGTCAATTTTGAATCAGGAAGCTTGCGCCGGGGCAAGTAGCAGATAACGAATGTAAGTCGAAGGGGCTCCTATGAAAGCGATCGTAGTTATTACTTCGTCCGTTTTGTCACTGATGCTAGGAATCGCCGCTCCTGCCCTCGCGCAGAATGATAAACAAGGCGATAAGAAGGGTCAACCCCAGCAGCAGCAAAGGGCAAACGACCAAGCCAAGCCTGCGCAGCAGCACACACAGCAGCCGCAGGCACAACCACAGCAGCGCGCCCAGCAACAGCAAAACCAGAACAAGCAGCAGCAGCAGCAAGTGCAGCAGCAACAGAAGCAAAATCAGGCGAACCAGCAACAGCAGCGTGCCCAGCAACAGCAAAACCAGAACAAGCAGCAACAGCAGCAAGTGCAGAAGCAACAGAAGCAGAATCAGGCGAACCAG
>Ga0181535_10001622_pt1 | contig 29044 bp, 28 predicted proteins | sample PEATcosm2014_Bin_44_FD_119774 | JGI IMG/M metagenome (GOLD analysis project Ga0181535, IMG submission 119774) | Peatland microbial communities from MTU Mesocosm Facility, Houghton, MI, USA - PEATcosm2014_Bin17_30_metaG | ecosystem: Environmental > Terrestrial > Soil > Wetlands > Peat | place... | reverse complement strand
CCCGCCGGAAAAAGCTGGCGCTACGGTCTTGCTGGGCGAGAAGGATACGCGGCTGCTGCGCGAGGCCGCTGCCAGCAGGGGAACGCAAGTGGAGTTGGCAGACACGCTGGCCGAGATTTTTGCTCAGGCAAAGGCTGCGGGGATGGGCAATGAAGACTGGGCCGTGGGAATGTACCGCATGTCACAGCAGCGAGCGAAAAAGCCTTCATAAGATAAGGACCGAATGAGGCTCAGAGGGAAAATCGTCTTCATCACAGGCGCGAGCGCTGGCATTGGCGCGGCGACCGCGCTGGCGTGCGCCGGCGAAGGGGCGCGGCTGTTGTTGGCCGCGCGGCGCGCCAGCAAGCTCGCCGAAGTTGCGTCGAAAGCATTGGCGCGAGGCGCTCAAGCCGTGCACTCCATCGATCTCGATGTGAGGAACCGCCACGCCGTGCAGCGCGCCGTCGACGATCTTCCTCCGGAATGGGCTGAAATCGATGTGCTGGTGAACAATGCAGGCCTCAGCCGCGGGATGGAGAAGCTTTACACCGGCAAAATTGAAGACTGGGAAGAGATGATCGACACCAACATCAAGGGATTGCTTTACGTGGCGCGAGCCGTGGTCCCGGGGATGGTGGTGCGCAACCGCGGCCACGTGGTTACGCTCGGCTCGATGGCCGGAGAGATCGTCTATCCAAATGGCGCTGTCTACTGTGGTTCCAAGGCCGCTGCGCGCGCTATCAACGATGGACTGCGCGAGGACCTGCTGGGGACGCCGGTGCGCGTGACCAGCGTGGACCCCGGCCTGGTTGAGACCGATTTCAGCCTGGTGAGGTTTCACGGGGACGCGGGCCGCGCTGCCAAGGTGTACAAGGGGATCGAGCCGCTAACCGCGGAAGATATTGCGGATGTAATTCTGTGGGCCGTTACACGGCCGGCGCACGTGAACATTGCGCGCGTTTCGCTTACGTCGGTAAACCAGGCCAATACGCTGCTCATCCACAGAGAGCAATAGACGCGAAACAGAAAGAAGACTGCGTCCCGTTGCCTGCCATCCGGAGTGCGTGAACCCTTTACCCGATGGACTGAATCTGCGATTCAATCTGGGCCAACGCAGCTTCGAGAGCGGCGCGGCGTCCGGCATTCGAGGTTCGCTGCGAGAGGATGTTCTCCCGCTGCAATTGGAGCACCTGTATCTGCCGATCTCGCGCGGCGCGTTTCACTTCGCCCGCGCGGCGTGCTTCTTCGCTGATGTGGCCGTCACCGGCTTTCGCAACAGGACTCTCCAAGGCGTTTGCCATCTGCTCCTCCACCGATTTACTTTCCCATCCACGGGCCATATCTTCATTCTAGGCTGCTCAAGTTGATGGCGTCCCGCAGAATGACGAAGATGGAACCAGAAAGACAGAGAGGCTGCTGATGCGCGCCTGGCAAGTTTCAGCGTTTGGCATTGATTCCTTGGAGTTTGTGGAGCGCCCGACTCCCGCGCCGGGTCCCGGCGAGGTTCTCGTCGGAATTCGCGCGGTTTCGCTCAACTATCGCGACTTGATGGTGGTGAAGGGCCTGTACAACCCGAGGATGAAGCTGCCGCGCATTCCATGTTCGGACGGCGCGGGCGAAGTGGTGGCGATTGGAGCCGATGTTACGGCGTGGAAGCCGGGCGACCGTGTGGCCGGCATTTTTATGCAGAACTGGCTCGATGGCACGCTCACCGCTGCGAGGAGTCGCGGCGCCCTGGGCGGCGATGTCGACGGGATGCTGACCGACTTTGTGGTGCTCAAGGAGCCGGGGCTGGTGGGGATACCCGATCATTTGAGTTTTCAGGAGGCTGCTACGTTGCCCTGTGCCGCGGTGACAGCCTGGAATGCGCTGGCTGCCGGTCAGTTGAAGCCCGGATCGACGGTCCTCATCCAGGGAACGGGCGGGGTGTCGATCTTCGCGCTGCAGTTTGCGCGATTGAGAGGCGCGCGCGTGCTGGGCATCAGCTCCAGTTACGAAAAACTGGAACGAGCCAGCGCCATGGGGCTGGATGCGGGATTGAACTATCGTGACAACCCCGATTGGGACCGCTGGGCGCTTGACCAGACCGGCGGCGAAGGCGTGGACCTGGTGGTCGAAGTTGGTGGCGGGGGAACGCTGGTGCGTTCACTCAGGGCGATTCGGCCAGGCGGAACGATTGCACAGGTGGGCGTGCTCACACAGTCGGCTGACCCATTTCCGATCCCGCTCATCCTCCACAAGACGGCTCGCATCCATGGCATCTACGTGGGCTCGCGCAGGGATTTTGTGGAGATGAACCGGGCCATTTCACTCGCCGAATTACGGCCTGTGGGCGAGGAATTCGATTGGAGTCAGGCGCGCGAAGCTCTGGATCGGATGGAAGGGGCCAGCCATTTTGGCAAGCTCGTACTTACGGTGAGCTGAAAAAGCAGCGGAGTTGGCGGAGCTTGCGGAGGTGGCCAAACCGCTGGTTGCGTTAGATTGGATTTGTGACGTTGTACGAAGAAATGCTGGCGGTGGCCATTGAAGAGGCGCGGCTTGGTCTTGCCGAAGGCGGCGTTCCTGTCGGCGCCGCGCTTTTCACGCAAACAGGCGAATTGCTGAGCCGGGGCCGCAACCGCCGCGTGCAAGAGGGAGATCCGAGCATTCACGGCGAGACCGATGCCTTTCGACGCGCGGGACGCCAGAAAAGTTACCGCGACCTGGTCATGGTGACGACTCTCGCGCCGTGCTGGTATTGCAGCGGCCTGGTTCGCCAGTTCCGCATCGGCACGCTGGTGGTTGGTGATAGCCACACTTTTATGGGAGGCCTCGACTGGCTGCGCGAGAACGGCGTGAATGTGATCGACCTCGACAACCGGGAGTGCCGCGAGTTGATGGATACCTTCATTCGAAAGCATCCTGAGATTTGGTACGAAGACATCGGCGAAGAATGAAAAAGACAGCCATTAGCCATTAGCCGTTAGCTTTTTCTGCCCGAGTGGGGTCATTCAAGTTCGCCGATGGGCACATTGAAGCCAAAGACTAAGTGCAAACATCTAAAAGCAGCGAAGAAGAGGAATCATGTTGGATCAGAAAACTCAGTTGAATCTCCGTGGCTACTCGATCATTGATGGCCAAAGCACAGAAACCACAGGAGCCGCTTTTAACGGAATCGATCCTGCCACGGGAGCAAGCCTTGAGCCCAGCTACCGCTGCGCCGCGCCGGTCGATGTGGATCGCGCCGCGAATCTAGCTGAAGAAGCGTTTGTTGTTTACCGCAAGCTCTCATGCCGCGAAAAAGCCCGGTTCCTGCGCTCGATTGCCGACGGCATCGAAGCCATTGTGCCCGAGCTTGTGGAACGCGCCAACCGCGAGACCGCTCTGCCAGAAGCGCGGCTCAAAGGCGAGTCCGCGCGCACGATCAATCAGCTTCGCCTGTTTGCGCAAGTGATCGAAGAGGGCTCGTGGGTTAACGCGCGGATCGATCCCGCGCAGCCCGATCGCAAGCCGTTGCCCCGGTCCGACATTCGCTCCATGTTGAAAGGGCTTGGGCCCGTCGCGGTCTTTGGCGCCAGCAATTTTCCCCTGGCGTTTTCCGTTGCAGGCGGCGACACGGCAGCCGCTTTCGCTGCCGGGAATCCCGTGATCGTGAAGGCGCACCACGCACACCCGGGGACCAGCGAAATGGTTGGACAGGTTATTGCTCGAAGCGTGCGCGAGTGCGGGCTTCCTTCCGGTATGTTCGCACTGCTGTTCGGCGCCGGGTCTGAGATCGGAGCGGCGCTCGTCGATCATCCCAAGGTGAAGGCCGTCGGGTTCACGGGATCGCTTTCTGCCGGCAAAGCGCTGATGCAGCGTGCGGCGGCGCGGCCGGAGCCGATTCCGTGCTTCATGGAGATGAGCAGCGTCAATCCGCTCTTTGTGTTGCCTGAAGCGCTCAGCACGCGCTCAGCGCAGATCGCTGCCGGACTCTTCGGCTCGTTCACTCTTGGCGTGGGGCAGTTCTGCACCAAACCGGGGCTCGTTTACCTGCCACGTAACGCCGACGCCGACGCGCTGGTTGCCGAGATCAAATTGCTCGTCGAAAAAGGCACGCCATCGCCCATGCTGACGGATGGAATCGCAAAGAGCTATCGCTCGGGCATTGCCGACCGCCAGGCGCACGCCCAGGTAAGTACGGTCGCTCAGGCCTCATCGAATGGCGCCGGCAAAACCTATGGCGCGCCGGTCCTCCTCGAAATCGACTCAGAAGATCTGCTCGGCCATCCAGAACTGGCGACCGAAGTTTTTGGCCCCAGTGCCCTGGTCATTCGCTACGACAGCCGCGAGCAACTCATCGCGCTGGCAGGCAGCATTGAAGGCCAATTGACCGCAACGCTGCACGGGACGGACGCTGACCTGGCCGCGTTTGCCGATCTCATTGGAATTCTCGAGCGCAAAGCCGGCAGGCTCATCGTGAACGGCTTTCCAACCGGCGTCGAAGTCTGCCACGCGATGGTGCACGGCGGGCCGTATCCAGCCACAAGCGACAGCCGCGCGACCTCCGTCGGCACTTACTCGATTTATCGCTTCGTGCGGCCGGTCTGCTACCAGGATTTCCCGCAGGCCGGGCTGCCCGACGAGTTGAAAGACGCCAATCCGCTTGGGATTATGCGCCTTGTCGATGGTCAACTCACGCGGGACGCGGTTCCGCTGCGCGCTTAGGAGTTTTCAGGAAGAAGATCATCAGGCCGGACACAATCAGCAGGATCGACATCGCGAGATACCCGGCGCGCGCGCTGCCTGTTACTGCCTGCAGCCATCCAACGAGCCACGATCCCGCAAATCCGCCCAGGGCGCCGAAGCTGTTCACGAGCGCGGTCACTTCGCCCGCAACATTGCGCGGCAACATCTCTGGCATGATGGCCCAGAAGGGTCCATAAGGCGCGTACATTGTGCCGCCCGCGATGACGAGGCAGGCGTAGGCCAGCCAGAAATTGTGCCCAGCCGTTGCAAAGCTGCAAAACAACGCCACGCCCGAGAGGATGAGAAAAGGCCACACGAATCTCGTGCGATGAAGTACGCGGTCGGAAAAAGTGGCAACGATCAGCATCAGCACCACAGCGAGAAGAAATGGCGCGGCGCTCAAAAGGCCAACCTGTTCAATGCCGCGTGCCGATCCCGAGCGAATCATCGCCGGAATCCAGATCACAAGGCCATACACTCCAAAGCTCCAGCAGAAGTACTGAAAACATAGAACCAATACGCCCGGCACACGCAGCGCAGCGCGAAGATTCGCGTGCTGGGGCAGGGAAGACTGTTCCAAGGCGAGCGACGCAGCAAGGTGCTTGCTGCTTTCTTCCGGCAGCCAGGAGACTTCCACTGGCCTGTCGCGCGCAACGACGATCCAGACGAAGGCCCAAAGCACCGATGGAATGCCTTCGAGGATGAACGTCATCTGCCAACCGACAGCTCGGATCAAATATCCGGTTGCAGCTGCCATCCAGGTCACCGTCACCGGATTTCCGAGAATGAGAACCGCGTTGGCACGCGAACGCTCCCTGCGCGTGAACCAGTTGGCCAGCAGAATGAGCATCGAGGGAAAGATGAGGCTCTCAGCGACGCCGAGCAGCAGGCGATCGACAACCAGCAGCCAGTAGTTGTGGATAATCCCCGTGAGCCCGGAAAAGATTCCCCAGCTGACAAGCGCAAAGAAAACGAGCCGCGTTGCGCTCTTGCGAATAGCGTAGGCTGCCGCCGGAACCTGAAAGAGAAAATAGCCGAGAAAGAATACTGAACCAAGAAAAGCCGCGCGGGATTCGGTAATGTTCAGCGATTTCGCGAGGCCGGCCGCTGCGCCGAATCCGAAGTTCGACCGGCCCAGATAGGCCAGGCTGTAAGTGACGAAGACTACCGGCATCAGGTAAAGCCAGCGCCGGCGCAGACCCGCCTGGATTTTCTCAGCGTCGGCTTGCGCCGCATTATGCGAATCGTCTTCGGGCACATCAATTTATAGCATTCCCGGCTCGGCGGGTGTGTGGTCCCTCGGGCGGGCCTGAATCGACAAGCAATGCTGCGTCGCGCGCAGGCTGTGACCTTGATCACGCCGAGAGGCTCATTTGCGGAACTACACTTGTCCGTCAATCAGAGTCGATCGAATACGGGATCGACGGCGTCGTTCGCCGGGTCCAGAAGGTTAACCAAAGGAACGGCTGGGAGTGGACTCCTGGCCGGAGGAAGATGGATGGCAAAGCCTGAGGAGATTCAGAGAATCAAGAAGGTCGCATGGGATTTGAGGGCTGACATCGTGAAGATGATTGGTGTCGGCAAGGCAGGTCACCTGGGTGGTTCGTGCTCGCTGGCCGAGACGGTCGCGGCGTTGTACTTCGGGAAGATGCACTTCGATCCCAACGCTCTCCGCGATCCGAACCGGGATCGTTTCCTGGTGAGCAAGGGGCATTCCGTCCTGGTGCAATACGCAGCCCTGGTGGAACTGGGCGCGATTCCGCGGGAAGAGATGGGAAAGCTGAAGACGCTGGGCGGCAAATTGCAGGGCCACCCGGACATGATGACTCCGGGAATGGAAGCTGTTACCGGTTCGTTGGGTCAAGGGCTTTCCATCGCGACGGGTATGGCGCTGGCGCTGAGGCTCAAGAAAAGCCCGGCGCGGGTGTATGTGGTGATTGGCGACGGCGAACTCGCCGAAGGCCAGCTTTGGGAGGCGGCCATGGCCGCTGCGCGATACAAGCTGGATTCGCTGACCGCCATCCTTGACAGAAACCGGATCCAGGCCACCGGCCCGACGAAAGAGATCTTCGACATCCCGAACCTGGAAGACAAGTGGCGGGCATTTGGATGGAATGTACTGAATGTGGACGGGCACGACGTCGGTGCGATCCTGGACGTTCTTGACAAGGCGACCGCAATCAAGGGCGGCCCTACGGTGATCGTTGCCGACACAATCAAAGGGAAGGGTGTTTCTTTCGCCGAGAATACAGCGGCTTTTCACAACGGCGCCATGACCGGGACGCAGTACGACCAGGCACTGGTTGAAATCGAAGAATCACGGAGGATGGTGCAATGACTTCGCCGAACCTGAGAAGTGCGTATGGGGCCAGCCTTGTCCGGCTGGGAAGGAAGGACGAGCGCGTGGTCGCGCTTGAGGCGGACCTCGGCAAATCCACGCAGTCAGTCATGTTTCAGGCGGAGTTTCCCGATCGGTACTTCCAAATGGGAATCGCGGAACAGAACATGGCTTCGACGGCGGCGGGATTCGCGCTTTCCGGGATGATTCCGTTCATTCATTCTTTTGCGGTGTTCGCCTCGGGAAGAACCTACGATCAGCTGCGCAATTCCATCTGCATTCCGAGCCTGCCTGTGCGCATTTGCGGGTCAAGCGCTGGGCTTTCAGACTTTGGCGACGGAAAAACGCACCAGGGTGTCGAGGATGCCGCGCTGATGCGGTCGCTGCCCAATATGACGGTGCTTTGCCCGGCAGACTCCATCGAAGTGGAACAGATGATGGACTGCATGCTGGATTGGCCGGGCCCGGTGTACTTCAGGATCAACAGGAACGATCTTCCTTTTGTCTATCCGGAGGGCGAGCCGTACGCGATCGGCAAGGTGACGAGGCTGCGTGACGGGAATGACGCGGCAATCTTCGCCTCAGGGATCATGGTCTCGAAGGCGCTCGAGGCTGCGAAGGCGCTGGAGACGGAAGGGGTTTCAACGAGAGTCATCAACATCAGCACCATCAAGCCGCTGGACCGGGAGGCAGTGATCCGTTTTGCGTGCGGAGTGGATGCCATCGTCACGGCCGAAGAGCATTCGATCATTGGCGGAATCGGCTCGGCAGTGGTCGAGGCGTTGCGCGGGGTGAGTCACGCGCCCGTGGAGTTCGTGGGCATACCTGACTCGTTCGGCATCTCGGCGCAGGGCTACGACGAGCTGCTCGCGCATTTCAAGCTCACTTCGGACGAGATTGCCAGGACGGCCAAAGCGCTTCTGAAAGGAAAAGAAAAATGCGTATCGGTTTTATAGGACTGGGCATCATGGGCAAGCCCATGGCGAAGAACCTGCTCAAGGCAGGCCACACGCTCGTGGTTTACGACATAGTTGACGCCCCAGTGAAAGAACTGGTTGCATCCGGCGCGATGGCGGGCTCGTCTCCCAGGGACGTGGCCGCGCAGAACGATCTCATCATCACCATGCTGCCGAATTCGCCTCACGTGAAAAAGGCGGTGCTGGGCGAAGGCGGCGTGATCGAGGGCGCCAGGCCGGGAAGCGTGCTTGTCGACATGAGCTCCATTGCGCCCCTCGCCAGCCGCGAGGTGGCTGCCGAGCTTGCGAAGAAGGGAATTGAGATGCTCGACGCCCCCGTTTCCGGCGGCGAGCCCAAGGCCATCGAGGGAACGCTTGCCATCATGGTCGGCGGCAAGGAAGCCGTCTTCGAGAAGGTCAAGGACGTATTACTGAAAATGGGATCGAGCGCGGTACTCTGCGGCGACATCGGCGCCGGCAATGTGACCAAACTTGCCAACCAGATCATTGTCGCGCTGAACATCGCCGCAATGTCGGAAGCTTTCGCTCTCGCGACCAAGGCCGGAGTCGATCCCGAGCGGGTATTCAACGCAATCAAGGGCGGCTTGGCTGGAAGTACCGTCCTGAATGCGAAAGCTCCCATGGTCCTCGAGGGAAACTACAAGCCCGGATTCAGGATTGAGCTGCATATCAAGGACCTGCAGAACGCGCTCGACACGGCACACGAGACCGGCGTTCCGATCCCGCTTACCAGCCAGATCATGGAGATCATGCAGGCCCTCAAGGTCGATGGAAAGCAGACCGATGACCATGGCGGCATCATCCAGTTTTATGAAAAACTCGCCGGCGTCAAGGTCCGCAAAGGAGGCGCGAAGTGAGCGCGATGCGTCTCGCGGGCAAGACCGCTCTGATCACCGGCGCCGCAGGAGGGATCGGCGCTGAGATCGCCCAGCGGTTCCAGCAAGAAGGCGCTTCAGTCTTCGTGGCCGACACAAATCTGGTTGAAGGCGAAAAGACGGCGGCCTCGATTGGCGCGATCTTCATCCTGCTCGACGTTACTTCAGAGAAGAGCTGGAAGGCGGCGCTTTCCGCCGTGCTCGCGCGGACCGGCCGCCTCGATGTCCTCGTGAATAATGCGGGCATCAATATCAGGAAAAACATAGAGGAAATGGACGTCGAGTCCCTGGAAGCCATGCTCGCTGTGAACGTCAAGGGACCGTTTCTCGGAATCAAGCACTCCCTGCCGGTCATGAGAGCCGGGGGTGGCGGGGTCATTCTCAACATGTCGTCGATATGCGGCCTGGTCGGCCACAAGTTCACGAACGAAAGTTACACGACAACCAAAGGCGCCCTGACCATGCTCACGAAATCCGTGGCCGTTCGATACGCCAGGGACAATATCCGCTGTAATTCCGTTCATCCCAGCACGGTGGAGACCGCTTTGGTGCAGGCGATGCTCAAGGACCCCGAGCGCCGGGCTGAGAGACTCGGCGAAGTGCCTCTGGGAAGACTGGCCAGCACGACTGACGTTGCGAACGCCCTGGTCTACCTGGCGAGCGACGAGGCTTCGTTCGTCAACGGGATTGCGATCCCCGTCGACGGAGGCCTGACGGCGGGGTAAGCCTGGCTGCTCAGCGAAAGAGACAGCCAAAGGGGCACGTCTCGCCGCGATACGCGCGTCAGTGCATGAGATCGGAAGCCTGCTCGTGTCCTCTATACTGGACGCGGAAGGCTTCCCCATCGCAAACATTTCATTGAGTTCGGTGCTGGAAACAGAGGATGCCAATCTCTTTGGCGTGGCGACGCATGCTCCCGGCCCAACAGGCGCGCTGCCGCTTTCGGCCGAGATGCTGCTCACTGAGCCCTCGGGCAATTTATTTGGCCTGTCGCAAAACGCCGGAATGGGCTGGGAGCCGAATCGGCTGCTCGATCCTGAGTTCCTGATCCTGAGCACACATGGCGGGCTACGGGGCGAGAACGGCGAGGCCATCGCGCTCGGATTTCACACCGGCCACTGGGAAGTGGGCCTGCTGGTCGCCGAGGCGGCCCGCGAGCTGAAGTCTCTGCGCGCAACGCCGTTCGCGGGAGCAGTAACCGATCCCTGCGACGGCCGCACGCAGGGCACGGTGGGGATGATGGACTCGCTGCCCTATCGGAACGACGCAGCGATCGTCCTGCGGCGCCTGATGCGATCGCTGCCCACGCGCAAGGGTGTGATTGGCGTGGCGACGTGTGACAAGGGGCTGCCCGCGATGATGATGGCGCTGGCATCGTCAGGGAAAAAGCCCGCCGTGCTCGTTCCCGGCGGCGTTACGTTGTTGCCGGAATCGGGCGAGGATGCGGCGAAAGTACAAACCATTGGCGCGCGTTTTTCGCAGAACCACATCACGCTGCAGTATGCGGCAGAAGTGGGCTGCCGGGCCTGCGCTTCGCCCGGCGGGGGGTGCCAGTTTCTGGGCACTGCAGCCACGTCGCAGGTTGTCGGCGAAGCGCTGGGGCTCTCACTGCCGCACACTGCTCTCGCCCCTTCCGGCCAGCCCGTCTGGCTCGATGCCGCTGGCCGCTCCGGTCGCGCTGTTCTGCGGCTCCATCAACTTAACATCGGCGCCAGCGACATTCTCACGTCTGCGAGCGTCCGGAACGCCATGGTGGTGAAGGCCGCGTTCGGCGGATCGACGAACCTTCTCATTCATCTCCCGGCCATTGCACATGCGGCTGGCTTGGCGAGGCCCACGGCGGCCGATTGGATGGAAGTCAATCGCCTGGTGCCTCGCCTGGTTGACGCTTTGCCCAACGGGCCGCGCAATTTTGCCACGGTGCAGGTATTCCTCGCTGGCGCCGTTCCTGAGGTGATGTTGGAACTGCGAGCGCACGGCCTGCTCGATACAAATGTGATAACCGTGTCGGGCGAGACGCTGGGAGAGTGCCTCGACTGGTGGCGCGATAGCCCACGGCGCATCGCGCTGCGACGCCTCTTGCAAGAGAGGGACGGAATCGATCCCGGGGATGTGATTATGTCGCCCGATCGCGCGCGGTCGCGCGGGCTCACGTCGGCGGTTTGTTTTCCCATGGGCAATCTGGCGCCGGAGGGATCGGTCGTTAAGAGCACCGCGATCGACCCTTCGTTAGTCGGTGACGGCAATGTTTATCGGCATGTAGGGCCGGCTCGGGTTTTCGTCACCGAAACTGGAGCCATCCAAGCCATCAAATCAGGTGAGATTACTGAAGGCCACGTGATTGTCCTCATTTGTGGAGGGCCTGCCGGCGCGGGCATGCAGGAGATCTACCAGATCACCGCGGCACTTAAGGAATTGCCACACTGTAAACATGTGGCCTTATTAACCGATGGGCGCTTTAGCGGTGTCTCAACGGGAGCGTGCATCGGCCATATATCTCCCGAGGCGCTCGCCGGCGGGCCCATCGGCAAGGTGCGCGACGGCGACCAGATCGAAATCATCATCGATCGTTCGCGGCTGGAAGGCTCTGTGCACCTGGTCGGAGAATCCGGCGAAATCTTTGGCTCAGAAGAAGGCGCTCGACGGCTAAGCGCCCGTAGCCCCCGGCCCGATCTCGCTCCCCATCCTGAAATTCCTGCGGACACCCGCCTGTGGGCCGCGCTGGTCACGGCAAGCGGAGGCGTTTGGGGCGGCTGCGTCTACGATGTCGATCAGATTGTCGAAAGATTGGAGAAAAAGGCGTGAAGCTCTACCGAACCAGCAACGGGAATTACGTGGAGGACGGCGGCAAGCATTTCCGTGTCCCCGAATCGAACTGGGACGTGCTTGTCGCGCAGGAAGAGCTCGACAAGTACTTGCGCTCGGTGGTTGATACAGGAGAGACAGCTTCCAATTTTGCATCGGCGCACCTCGAAGCTCCCATCGGCAGCCAGGAAGTGTGGGCTGCCGGCGTCACGTACTTTCGCAGCCGCAGCGCGCGCATGGCCGAGTCGAAAGACGCGGGCGGCGGCGATTTTTACGACCGCGTCTACACGGCCGAGCGGCCCGAACTGTTTTTCAAGGGGAGTGCCAGCCGCGTAGCCGGCCCGGGCAGCAATGTGCGCATTCGCGCGGATGCTACCTGGTCGGTTCCTGAACCTGAGCTGACTTTGCTCATCAATCCGCGCGGCCAGATCATCGGATACACCGTGGGCAACGATATGAGCTCACGCGATATCGAAGGCGAGAACCCGCTGTATCTGCCGCAGGCAAAGGTCTACGACCGCAGTTGCGCGCTCGGACCATGCATTCTGGTCAGCAGCGATCCGCTTCCGAGCACCACGCCAATCCGGATCGAAATCCTGCGCAGCGGCAGTTCAGTGTTCTCCGGCGCAACCACGCTAGCGGAGCTGAAGCGCAAGCCCGCCGATTTGGCCGCCTACCTCTTCCGCGAAAACACGTTCGCCTACGGTGCATTCCTCATGACCGGAACGGGGATCGTTCCACCTGACGACTTTACCCTTGCGCCCGGCGACAAAATTCGCATCACCATCGACCCCATCGGTACGCTTGAAAACGACGTGGTGCAGGCAAGACTTGCCCAGGCCTGAAACCTACATCGAACAGCGCAAGGAGACGATTGAGCGATTTGGGTCGAGGGTCAGCCCGCAACGTGCCCAGCTCCGCCGGCCTGCCGCGCCGCCGCTGGCGGATCGCGTGGTTGCTCGGCGTCGGCGTCCTTGTACCGTATCGCTCAGTGGGCTCTCGCTGCCGGGCGCGATCGAGCTTCCGCCACTCGCGCCTGAAGCCGCCTGACGGCCCCACTCCGCCACTCGCTTCCGGCGTCATTTTGCTCCCATGATGGGGCTTTTTTGCCTTCCGGTCGTCCAACAGTACAGCCAGTGACCCTTTTCGGGAACATTACCAATGAGTGTATTCGTTCAGGTGCTTTCGCGGAAATTTGTTCTCCTGTAACGTAGTTTGGTGCAAAATAACCGGATGGGAGAACGAACCTAGTGCCCCGCATTCACTTTCATCAGCAACTCGCAGAGCTCAAGGACAAGCTGCTGGCCATGGCCGCGCTGGCGCAGCAGGCGGTGGAGTCGGCCGTGGAAGCCTACACGCGGCGCGATAAGGGCCTGTGCAAGTTCGTCAAGCAGAACGAGCGTGCCATTGACACCGCGCAACGGGAGCTCGACGAGATGGCTTATGACCTGCTTGCCAAGCAGCAGCCCATGGCAATCGATCTGCGCTTCATCCTCGCCGTCATCAAGATCAACGGGGACCTGGAGCGGATCGGCGACCAGTCCATGAGCATCTCGCGGCGCACCAAGGAGATTCTCGCCATTGACGACGTAGATCTGCCGGTGGATTTTTCCGCGATGGGAGATTTTGCCGGGCAAATGATTCGCAACGCGCTTCAGGCGCTGCTCGATGGCGATGCGCGTCTTGCAGATTCCGTGCGCGAAATGGACGACGAGATCGATCGCATGAACCGCCGCGCCCACAGCGACCTTCTCAAGCTGATTGAAGAGAAGCCGCAGTATACGCAACAGGCCATGAACGGCATCCTGGTGGCGAAGAACCTGGAGCGGATCGCCGACCACTCCTCGAACATCGCCACCGATGTGATCTTTTGGATTCGCGGCGCCGATGTGCGCCACCAATTGAGCATGGCGATGGACTGAGAAGGGCAGCTTTTAGGCGTTAGCTCATTGTGCTGGAACATAAAACGAGGGCCTCGGGATTCGATCCCGGGGCCCCTTGATTTTGAACGCCAACTGCCCCGGATCAGACGCCAATCACCGCGCAAAGCTCCTTCACCGCTTCGGCGCTCTTCTTGAGTGCTGAGTCCTCCTCCGGGGTCAGCTTGATCTCGATGATCTGTTCCAGGCCTGCCGCGCCCAGCTTGCATGGCACGCCGATGTAGTAGCCCTTGATGCCGTACTCACCGTCGAGGTACGCCGCGCAAGGCAGAATTTTCTTCTTGTCTTTCAGAATAGCTTCGACCATCTCGGTTGCGGCCGCAGAGGGCGCGTAGTACGCGCTGCCCGTTTTCAGATGCTTCACGATTTCGGCGCCGCCGTCGCGGGTGCGCTGGACGATCTGCTCCAGTCGGCCGGGGGCGATGAGCTCGGTGATGGGAATGCCCGCTACGGTTGAGTAACGAGCTAGCGGCACCATGGTGTCGCCGTGGCCGCCCAGCACAAAGGCTGTCACGTTCTCGACGCTCACGTTCAATTCTTCGGCGATAAAGGTGCGGAAGCGTGCGGAATCGAGCACGCCGGCCATGCCGATCACGCGTTCGCGATTGAATCCTGCCTGGCGATATGCCGCCTGGGCCATGGCATCCAGCGGATTCGAAACGATGATCAGAATGCACTCCGGCGACTGCGCCACCACTTTCGAGACCACGTCCGACATGATTTTGAAGTTGGTATTGAGTAGATCGTCGCGGCTCATGCCCGGCTTGCGGGGAATGCCCGCGGTGATCACTACGATGTCGGAGTTGGCTGTGGCCGCGTAATCGTTGGCGCCCACGATGGCCACATCACGTTTCTCGATCGGCATTGCCTCCAGCAGGTCCAGAGCCTTGCCCTGCGGGACGCCTTCCACCACATCAATCAGTGCCACATCGGCCAGTTCCTTGGCCGCAATCCAGTGCGCGCAGGTGGCGCCCACGTTCCCCGCGCCTACAATGCTGACTTTTTTCCGCATTTCGTCTCCTGTAAGTTCATCGTTCGCAGTTCCTCGTCAGTGAAGTGGCCTAGAGGTAAAGATGTGTGAACGGCCAACTGTGAACTTTGAACGAAGAACTGAAAACTGGTTTACATATTTCCAATAATGCGCGTGGCAAACTCGCTCGTGCCTACCTTGGTCGCGCCGGTGAGCTGGCGCTCAAAATCGTAGGTGACCGACTTCTGCTGGATGGTCTTCTCCATCGCGTTCTCGATCATCTTTGCCGCTTCCTTCCAGCCGATGAAATCGAGCAGCATGACGCCAGAAAGTATCACTGAGCCGGGATTGATTACATCCTTGTCAGCGTATTTGGGCGCTGTTCCGTGCGTAGCCTCAAACACCGCGTAGCCATCGCCGATGTTGGCGCCGGGAGCGATGCCGAGGCCGCCCACCTGCGCCGCCGCCGCGTCAGAAATATAATCGCCATTCAGATTCGATGTGGCGAGAATGCTGTAATCTTCCGGACGGATAATGATTTGCTGGAAGATTGAATCCGCAATGCGGTCGTTGATCAGCACCTTCTTTTTCCACGCGCCATTGCCATGCGATTTTCCGATCGAGTCCAGCACGCCCTTGACTTCGGCGTAAAGAGACTCTCGGAAGGCCGGAGACCCAAATTCCAGACCCGGCTCGATGAGTGCGGCGTTTTCTTCAATTGAAATTTCGGGCTTCGATTCCACGTTGCCCAGAATCCAGCTTTCGCGTTCCGTCACAACGTGGTCGCGGAACTCCTGCGTCCCAACCTCGTAGCCCCACTCGCGAAAAGCGCCCTCAGTGAATTTTTGAATGTTTCCCTTGTGCACGAGCGTGACGGTCTTCCGTCCGGTTTCGAGCGCCTGGCGAATCGCATACCGCACCAGCCTCTTGGTGCCGAAGATCGAGATCGGCTTGATTCCCACTCCAGAGTCGGTGCGTACTCTTTTCTTGGTTTTGGACAAGAGGTCGTCATTGAGGAAAGAGATCAGCCGCGCCGCATCCTCTGAGCCTTCCTTGAATTCCACACCGGCATACACATCCTCGGTATTCTCGCGGAAAATCACGATATCGAGTTTTTCCGGGTGCTTCACCGGGCTGGGCACGCCCTGGTAGTACTTCACGGGGCGCACGCACGCGTAGAGGTCGAGAATCTGGCGTAACGCCACGTTGAGCGAGCGAATGCCGCCGCCGACCGGCGTGGTCAGCGGCCCCTTGATGGAGACGCGCAGATCGCGCGCAGCGGCCACTGAGTCGTCGGGCAGCCAGTTATTGAATTGCCGGAAGGCCTTCTCGCCCGCATAGATCTCAAACCACTCGATTGTGCGCTTACCGCCGTAGGCTTTTTCCACGGCCGCGTCAAAGACCCGTTGCGAGGCCTTCCAGATGTCGCGCCCCGTGCCGTCGCCCTCGATAAAAGGAATGATGGGATGGTCCGGCACAGAAAACTGCCCATTCTTGTACTCGATCGGCTGGCCCGTTTTGGGCAACTCAAGCCCGTTGTACGTGCTTTGCATGATTTTGTGGGAAGTCCCTTCCAGAAGAAATCCAAAATCGACAGGTCCAGTGTTGAGGCTACCATCCGCAATTCAGAAGAGGCAATGGCAGCCAGACTGAGATTGCGCGCCCGAATTCTCGGATTGCACGTTTTAATGCGTCGCGCGGAGCTTCGTCTCTCCAAACATCACGCGCAGCACATCAATATTCTTTGCGTAATCATCGTGTGCCTTGCGTGGCGATTCAAGGAGCCCTAAATAATGCGGCCCGTTCTTGACGAAGAGATTCACCACCTCCACGTCGCCGATCTTGGGCACGCGGTAGGTCATCACGTCGCTGGGGTCGCTCCACGCAACGACCTGAACCTTTTCCCGGCTCAACTCATCGTTGGGGTGAAGCACACTTTGAAAGCTGGTTTGATAGGTTTTCCAGCGGTTGACGAGGGTCATGAAGTTGGCCGCGGGCGCGGTTGGAGCGGCCGGAGCCGGCGCCAATCCTCGGGACTTGAATGCCGTCGTAGAGGCTTCCGGAGCGTTCTCAAGATTCGTCATCTCCAGCATCTCAAGCTGATTGGCGAAGAAATACATCAGCGATGTTCGCTCAAAGATGTAGTGCACCGCGTTCTCTTCAGCCGTTTTTCTGGCTTGATCCGCTGCCGACAGGCTTTGCCCATCCACGCTGGCGAATTCCGGGTTGAGGGTGTTGAAGAACAAATAGGCGCCCAGGCTATGCGTCACGCCGATAAATTCCTGGTCAAGAGTATTGTCGTGGGTCAGCTGCGTCTTCCAGTCGTAATTCCCTATGGCGGCGCCGCTGGCCGGATTGGCTGCTGCTGCATTGGGATCGAATGCCGCCGATTTGGCCATCAGCTGCCGCACCCCGTCGCGCAGAATACCGCCCAGCGGCCCGACAACCATCAGCACGTCGGAAAGTCCCCAGTCGACAAGCTGGGATTTCAACTCTCTATTCACGAGCGCGCCGCGCGGCCGGATTTTTTCGAGTTTCGCCGCCTCGTCGGCCGGGATCCAGGGAAAAAATCGCCCCACTCCGCCCGGATCCTGGAGGGATTGTTCTGAACAAACCTGCAACAGGTGGGGCTCGGGGCCGGAAAGGCGCGCTTCGGCCGCCATCACCCGGCGGCATTTGAGCGACAGCGTCAGCGGCCACCAGTTGATCTCATCCACTACGAGCACCGCGGAATGTCCTCGAAGGTGCGCGACCCAGTGGACAACGAAGGGGGCTGCCGCGTGCCATTCTTCGGGGGTGGCCCAAACCGGGCTCCCGAGATACGCGAGCGCCGGCGGCTCAACGGCCGTCGAAAATTCGCCCTTGTCGGCGAACTCGGTTCCCGCATTCTTCCAGTCGCTGATCGCGCAGAGCTTGAGCTCAATGCAGATCGAATCGCGCAACATCGCGGAATCGCCCGAACCCACTTGATCGATTCCATGGACGTAGAGTACGTGGACTGGATGTTTGTCGGCCGAGTCGAGCGCATCGGCGATGCTGGTCAGGGTCTTGAGAGATCCGCTGGTATCTTCGACGACTTTGGCGCGAGCATATGCTCCGCCTCCCGTAACCGCGAGGACGAGAATAAAAAGCGTCAACGTGCGATTTGGCATGGACCGACCACTCCGGCAGGAGTGCTACGAACGACTATAGCATTTTAAGTCTAAAGACTTGGGCGGGATTCGAGCCACGGCGACAGGTCAAAGCGGGGGCATCCGCTCTCTGTGATCGACGCTAGCGGTCCCTCGCGCTGCCGGGTCCGCCGCTGTCGAACTTTGGAATGCCAAAGTGGCCTCGCAAGTGGAGCAGGTCCACGGGGCTCACGTTTCCAGCCATTGTCGCCAGGGTAAGGCTCTTCGGGCTATCAACCAGTACCACACCGCCCCGGACGTTGACGCCGTCCATCACCAGCCACACGTCGGTGATGTCGCTGTGGCCCGCGCCGCCCAGATTCGTCGAAGTGAGCACATGCTTCCATCCGCGGAGGTGATAGGCTTCGCGGATTGCCTCAACCTGCGAGGGGTCGGCCTGGCCGTCTGACGTGAAACGCAGAATATGAACGCTGACGCCGTCGAGTTTGGCCACCGTCTGTCTCAGGTCGGCATCGGAATCAGGCATCAGCCCGGCCGCCGCAGCCAGCATTGTTCGATCCAGCGTGAAGCTTTCTTTGGCCACCGCCTGGCCGCTTAATTGCGACAGAGCCGGAGGTGTCCACTCCAGCATGGCTTCGCTTAGGTCGTTCGTGGCCGGCGCAGGGGCAGCGCCTTGCCTATAGCCTGTATCAGGCGCTCCGGGGGATTGCGCCACTGCGCATGCGCAGCCAATGGCCACGCTCAAGACAGGGATTCCCAACCAAACCAACGGTCGCTTCATGCTTATTAAACGCGGTCCCTACCGAAAAGTTGCTGCGTCGCCAACACTCCGCTAACTGCCTATGCATCCCTTCAGCGTTTTCTTGTCGTCCCCGTTCTTGCCAAAGGATTTCCTGCGCCGGAAGCCCTGCACGATGAACCTCCAATGAAAATTTTCGAAACTCTGTTCGCACCCGTCAGGATGCGATAGACTCATGCGGGAACGTCAAAAGACGGCCTCAATTCACTCGTCCATGGAGGACACATAGAAATTGGGAAAAAGAATGGTCCCAAAGAAGCTTTTCTTCACCAAAGGCGTCGGCAAACACAAGGAACGGCTGACCTCTTTCGAGCTTGCCCTTCGCGATGCGGGCATCGCTTCGCAGAATCTGGTTCGCGTCTCCTCCATCTTTCCGCCGCAGTGCAAGATGATTCCTCGCAAGGAAGGTCTGAAGTACCTCGATGACGGCGAAGTGGTCTTCGCGGTCATCGCGGAGAACTCCACGCGTGAACCGCACCGGCTCGTTGCCTGCAGCATCGGCGTGGCCATCCCCGCCGATCGCAACACCTACGGCTACCTAAGTGAGCACCACAGCTTTGGCGAGACTGACGACCAGGCCGGTGAGTACGCCGAGGAGTTGGCCGCTGAGATGCTCGCCACCACGCTCGATGTTGAGTTCGATCCCGACAAGAGCTGGGATGAGAAAAAGGAAATCTACCGGATCTCCAACAAGATTGTCCGCACCAGCAACATTACGCAGTCGGCCGTGGGCGACAAGCGCGGCAAATGGACAACCACCATCGCTGCAGCGGTCCTGATCCTGGACGAGTAACGGCTGGACCCGGCTCCTGTGCAGAGGCCAATTCCGCATGCCGGGGTTGGCCTTGTTGCATCGGCCACTACCGTTCACATCGCAGGCTCACCCAACGGAGGCGTGTTAAGACGACACATGACGACGTCGCACAAATTCACAGTTGCCCTGGTGCAGATGCGCATGAGCGCGGACCCCGCGGCAAACTTTTCGGCCGCGCTGGTCCACATTCGCCAGGCCGCGAATCTTGGTGCGCAGGTCGTCTGCCTGCCTGAGCTATTCCGCACGCAATATTTTTGCCAGCGCGAGGAGCTCGCGCTCTTTGAGCTTGCGGAGCAAATTCCAGGCCCGTCAACCGCCAAGCTCGCCGAGGCTGCACGCGAGGCCAAGATCGCCGTTGTCGCCTCGCTCTTTGAGCGCCGCGCACCCGGGCTTTATCACAACACTGCCGTCACCTTTGACTCCGATGGCCGGATCGCCGGCGTCTATCGGAAAATGCACATCCCCGACGATCCGCTCTACTACGAAAAGTATTATTTCGCTCCCGGCGATCTCGGTTTTCAGGCCGTCGACACCAGCGCCGGCCGCGTGGGCACGCTGGTTTGCTGGGACCAGTGGTATCCCGAGGGCGCGCGAATCACCGCTCTGCAGGGCGCCGAAGTGCTTTTTTATCCCACAGCTATCGGGTGGCATCCGGCAGAGAAGGAAGAGTACGGCGCTGCGCAATACGATGCGTGGAAGACGATCCAACGCGCGCACGCCATCGCTAACGGAGTCTATGTCGCGGCCGTCAACCGCGTGGGTCTCGAGCACGGCGACATTTCGGGCAATCGCGCTCCGGGTCCAGGCCTTGAGTTCTGGGGCGGAAGTTTTCTCGCCGATCCGTTCGGACGGGTCATCGCCCAGGCCGGCCACGACGCCGAAGAGATTATTCTAGGCGAAGTCGATCGCTCGCTGATTGAAGAAACGCGCCGCAACTGGCCCTTTCTGCGCGATCGCCGCGTCGACGCCTACGCGCCGATTACGCAGCGGTTTCTCGATCCTGCGCAGCCCGGAGCAAAGCACGCGGGCGAAACACACAAAGAGAAAAAGTAGTTATGACCGTCCGATCGCCTGCAAAAACGCCACGCGAGTTGGGCTACCGCATGCCCGCTGAGTGGGAGCCGCACGAGGCCACATGGCTCGCGTGGCCGCACAATCCCGAGGACTGGCCGGGAAAGTTCTCGTCGATTCCGTGGCTTTATGCGGAGATCGTTCGTCTGCTTGCGGAGCGCGAACATGTGCATCTGATCGTCGAAGACGCGGCGATGGAGCGGCGCGTGAGGAGCATGCTCGAGCGCACGGGCGTGAATCTTGGCCAGGTGCATTTCCATCGTTGGCCCACGGACCGCGGATGGACGCGAGACTCAGGTCCGATTTTTGTCTGCAATGCCAAGGGTAAGGTCGGCTTGACGAATTGGCGATTCAATGGCTGGGCCAAGTATGACGATTGGCGACTCGACGACAAGCTCCCCGGACGCGTGCAGAAGCTGCTTGGCGTGCCGGAGTGGGAGCCGACGGTCACTGACGAGAACGGTGCGGAGCGCCGAGTGGTGCTGGAGGGCGGATCGATTGACGTGAACGGCGCGGGATCGTTGCTGACCACCGAGGAATGCCTGCTGAGCGAAGTGCAGCAACGCAACCCCGGCGTCAGCCGCGCGCAATTGGAACGCGTCTTCCACGACTATCTTGGTATCGACCAGACCATCTGGCTCAATCGCGGAATCGCAGGCGACGATACGCACGGCCACATCGACGACATTGCCCGCTTCGCAGCGCCCGCCACGATCGTTGCTGCCGTCGAGCGGGACACGCGCGACTCCAACCACACCCCGCTTGCCGAAAACCTCGCACGGCTCAAGTCCGCGCGCACGCATGAGGGCAAGCAGTTCACGATCGTTGAATTGCCCATGCCACGGCCAATCCTATTCCGGAGGCAGCGCGTCCCGGCCAGCTACGCTAACTTCTATTTCGCCAACGGCCTGGTTCTCGTGCCCACATTCCACGATCCCAACGACCGCATCGCGCTGAATACGCTGGCTGAAGTTTTTCCCGATCGGGACGTCGTCGGCGTGCATTCGGTTGACCTAATCTGGGGACTGGGCGCTTTGCACTGCATGACACAGCAGCAGGCCGCCGCCTTACCATCGAAAGCATGATCGACGATTTACAGGCGATGCAGGCCGCATTGGCGGAGGCACGACTGGCTGCTGAAGCCGGCGAAGTTCCCATCGGCGCGGTCGTCGTCTACGACGGCGCCATCGTCGCCCGCGGCCAGAATCGCGTCCTGCGCGACGTGGATCCAACGGCCCACGCTGAAATCGTCGCTCTCCGGGCCGCCGCCACAGCCCTCGGCAACTACAGGCTCGCCGGATGCACGCTCTACGTGACGCTCGAGCCTTGCGCCATGTGCGCCGGAGCCATGATCCATGCGCGCATTGACCGGTTGGTATTTGCCGCGCCCGATCCCAAGGCCGGCGCCTGCGGATCGGTGCTCCCGGTGCTGAACCATCCGCAGCTCAATCATCAGATGAAGGTGGAGCAGGGAATTGGCGCGGAGGAATCGGCGGAGTTGCTGCGGGGATTTTTCCGGGAGCGGCGGTAAGACAATCGCTCGCGCGGAGACCTTTTACCTGTCGTCCGTCTAGCTCCGCAAGCCCCGCTAACTCCGCTATTTTCTCGTGAGTGTGCGAATCCGCTCCGCCTCTGCCGGCCACTTCGCCATAAGCTCCGCGTAGCATCCTCCGCGGTAATCCGCGAAATCGAACCCCGGCGTCACCGTGCAACCCAGCAGAGCGACTTTGCCGCCGTCAACAAGGCGCGTGCCCTGCCACACGCCTGCCGGCACCACCAACTGCAGATGCTGACCGGCCGCGAGATCCGGTCCAAGAGTAAGAACGGCGGCGCGCCCGTCAGGGAATAGCTGCAGCATCTCGACCGGATCGCCGAGATAGAAGTGAAAAATCTCGTCGGAGGCGAGTACGTGCATCTCTGAGAACGTTTCGGCCTCAAGCAGGTAATAGATGGCCGTGCCCTGCGCCCGCCGTCCGCGCAGCAGTTCCACGCTCCCCGCCGATGTGTACGTCCGGCGGAACCATCCGCCCTCGACCGGGTGCGGCTCAAGGTGTAAAAGCGACTTAATCAGGTCCGCCGTCATCCAATCTCCCGGGTGCCACTGATCACAGATCGTAGCATCGCGATTTGAGTAGAATTCCGTTATGACAGTGCAGGTCTACACCACGTCCTGGTGCCGCGATTGCCGAGCCGCCAAGCAGTTCCTCGACGAGCACGGTGTCGTCTACACCGAGGTCAATGTCGACGCGGACCCCGCAGCCTCCGCCGAGGTTCTGAGTCGCGTTGGCAAGCGCGCCGTTCCGCAATTGGTCATCGACGGCGAGTGGTTCCAGCCCTACACGCCGGGCCGCGGCCTCCTCATCGAGGAGTTGATGCGCCGGCTCGGAATTCCTCGCGGATAAGCGCCGCCCCCTACTACAATTGAATAGGAGCCTGATGCCGCAACTCTCGGCTGCGCAAGGAGTTCTCCGTTGATCGAACGCTATACGCGCCCGGCGATGGGCGCCCTTTGGACGGATGAGAACAAGTACCGCTGCTGGCTCGGGGTTGAGGCAGCGGCCAGCACCGTTCTCGCCGAGGACGGCGTGATCCCCGCTGCAGCGGCCGAGGCGATTGCGTCGAAGGCGAGCGTTTCCGCCGTGCGCGTCGCGGAGATTGAAGCCGAGGTCAAGCACGATGTCATTGCTTTCACGACCGCAGTTGCAGAGAGCCTCAACGCGCAGGGCCTCGAAGCCGAGTCGCGCTGGCTGCACTACGGCCTCACGTCAAATGACATTGTCGACACCGCCCAGGCCCTCCAGATCAAGGAAGCATCCGCGCTGATTCGCGAGGGCATCGCCGGTTTGCTTGCCGTCCTCAAGCGACGCGCGATCGAGTTCAAGCACACACCCACCATCGGGCGGACACACGGGATTCACGCCGAGCCCACGACCTTTGGCCTCAAGCTGCTCAACTGGTACACCGAAATGGAGCGCAACGCCGCCCGATTCGCCGCTGCTGCCGAGGACATGCGCGTGGGCAAGCTCTCTGGAGCCGTCGGTACTTTTGGCCACTTGAAGCCCGAGCACGAAGAGCGCATTTGCCTGGCGCTGGGCCTCAAGCCCGCGCCCGTCTCTACGCAGGTCATCCAGCGCGATCGCCACGCCGCCTACATCACTACGCTCGCCATTATCGGCAGTACGCTGGACAAGATCGCCGTCGAAATCCGCCATCTGCAGCGCACCGAGGTTCGAGAGGCGCAGGAGTACTTCAGCGAAAAGCAAAAAGGCTCCTCGGCCATGCCGCACAAGAAGAACCCCATCACTTCGGAGCAGATTTCTGGCCTGGCGCGCGTGCTGCGCGGCAATGCGCAGGCGGCGATGGAGAACATCCCGCTCTGGCACGAGCGCGACATTTCTCATTCATCCGTCGAACGCGTCATCTTTCCTGATTCCACCATCCTGGTCGACTATCTCCTGGCGAAAACCACCGATCTCATTGATCGGCTGCTCGTCTACCCTGCGCGGATGAAGAAGAATCTCGAATCCACCGGCGGGCTGATCTTCTCAGGGCAATTGCTGCTCGATCTGGCCGAAGCAGGCATGCTGCGCGAAGACGCCTATAAGCTCGTGCAATCGCATGCGATGCGCGCCTGGAAAGACGATCTGAGCTTCCGCGACGAAGTGGCTCGCGACCCAAAGATTGCAAAGCTTCTGAGCCCGAGAAAGCTCGACCGCACCTTCGACTATTCGCGGCAGCTTGTGAATGTCGATGCAATCTTCAAGCGGGTCCTGGGAAGCTGAGATGGAAGGCGCACACCTCACCCTTGCCATTACCGGAGCATCGGGTGCGATCCTCGCCCGCGAGGCGCTCCGCGCCCTTGAGGCCGACGCCCGTGTCGCCCGCGTGCATTTTGTCGCGTCGGAGAATTCGTTGCGCGTCCTTGCCGAGGAACTGGGAATCTCGGGCCGAACCAACCTGCTGAAAAAACTCCTCGGCGCCACCCCCACCAAAACCATGCAGCTCTCCGACGCCGACATTGGCGCTCCGATCGCCTCGGGCAGCCATCCCTCCGAAGGAATGATTATTTTGCCGTGCTCGATGGGCACGCTGGCGGCGATCGCGCTTGGTCTAGCCAACTCTCTCATCGCGCGGGCGGCTGACGTCACGCTCAAGGAACGGCGGCCTTTGATCCTTTGCGTGCGCGAAACACCCTTTAACCGCATTCACTTGCGTAACATGACGCTGGCCGCCGAGGCCGGCGCGACGATCTTCCCCTGCATCCCCGCGTTTTACGCTCAACCGAAAGACTCGGCCGAAATGGCAAAGGAATTCGCCTGCCGCGTGTTGGCCCACATCGGCCTTCCCCAGCCAGGCGCCTACGTCTGGAAGCCTGAAAAGTAGTTCTCCTCAGAAAAAACTGCAATTCTTCATGTCATTCGCGGCAACTCTGCCGTTACAATGTGCGAACCCCCATTGCCAAGGCGCCTCGCCAAAACGCGCGCGAGGAGCATGGAAACCATCCCAAAACCCAAGCCCGAGGAGGCCAAAATGGCGCACAAGGACAAGAAGAAGAAAAAGGCCAAGTTGGATGATGCGAAACTCGTCAATGGCAAAGGTCTCGTGAACGGGAAAGATCACACCAACGGCAAAAGCGAAGCCAATGGCAAAGATCATGCCCCGCTGGCGGCGCATGGAACTGAAATCCCGACCATGCGCATCGGCAAAGACTGCGACTACGAAAAGGAGCTCAGCCGCCTGCAGATTGAGCTGGTCAAGCTCCACGAGTGGGTGCGCCACGAGCGCCTCAAGGTCGTCGTGCTCTTCGAGGGCCGCGACGCGGCTGGCAAGGGCGGCGCCATCAAGCGCATCACCGAGACTCTCAATCCCCGCATCTGCAAGGTCGTTGCTCTGGGCACGCCCACTGAGCGCGAAAAAACGCAATGGTACTTCCAGCGCTATGTCGCGCACCTGCCCGCGGCGGGTGAAATGGTGATGTTCGATCGCAGCTGGTACAACCGGGCGGGCGTGGAGCGCGTCATGGGCTTCTGCACGGACGCCCAATATCAGGAGTTCCTGCTCACTTGTCCGGAGTTCGAGCGCATGCTGGTCCGCTCCGGCATCATCCTCATCAAATACTGGTTCTCGGTCAGCGACGCGGAGCAGGAGCGCCGTTTTCAGGACCGCATGACCGATCCGACCAAGCGCTGGAAGATCAGTCCCATGGACCTTGAATCCCGCAAGCATTGGGCCGACTACTCTCGCGCCAAGGACGACATGTTCAACCACACTGACCACAAACAGGCTCCGTGGTTTGTCGTCAACGCTGAAGACAAGAAGGCCGCGCGGCTCAATGTCATCCGCCATTTCCTGTCCAAAATTCCTTACAAAGATCTCACTCCCGAACCCATGGATCTTCCGCCTCTTGTGAAGGCGGAATACGTTCGGCCTCCTTTCCAGGAGCAGCACCACATTCCGGTCGTTTATCGGTAAAATTGGCCAGCCAGGCCCGTTTGGAGGTCGATCCGGCCGCTGACCGCCCATCCATGCGTCAACAGTTGTATTTGACATTCCGGCATAGCCGTCGGATACTGCCTGCATGTCGATTTCATGGGCTTGCGGAATTTGGGTCATGGCCATGTGCATGTGGATGCACTGGGGACCTCTCCGTCCGGCTCTTGAACGGCCAACGCGCTAAGCGCAACCGATTCTGAGTAAAGCGGCCCGGTCCCACATAGGATGCGGGCCGTTTTGCGTTGTGCTCCGCACCTCCACTTTTGGATAAGTGGATCAACAAGCTTAGAAGGAGATCATCATGCCGGAACCAAAACCGCAGCAGCTCGCGACACAAGCCGTCCACGCTGGCCAGTCGCCCGATCCCACGACCGGCGCGCGCGCCGTGCCCATCTACCAGACCACCTCCTATCTTTTCCAGGACGCGGACCACGCCGGCCGGCTGTTCGCGCTGCAGGAGTTCGGCAACATCTACACCCGCATCATGAATCCGACCACCGACGTCTTTGAGAAGCGCGTAGCCGCGCTCGAAGGCGGAGCGGCGGCGCTGGCCACGGCCTCAGGCCAGGCGGCGGAGACGCTGACGATCCTCACCCTCGCCAACGCCGGAGACGAGATCGTCTCCACCACCTCGCTCTACGGGGGCACCTACAACCTGTTTCACTACACGCTGCCCAAGCTGGGCATCAAGGTGAAGTTCGTCGACGCAGACGACTTCGATGGCGTGCGCGCACTGATCAACGACAAGACGCGCGCCGTCTATACCGAGAGCCTCGGCAATCCCAAGCTCGACATCGCGGACATTGAGCAGCTCGCCGCCATTGCGCACGAGCACAAGCTCCCGCTGGTCATCGACAACACTTCGGCCTCGCCGGCGCTGCTCAGGCCCATCGAGTGGGGCGCGGATATCGTGGTCAACTCAGCCACCAAGTTTCTCGGCGGCCACGGCACGGCCATCGGCGGTGTGATTGTCGACGCAGGCAAGTTCGACTGGGCAGCCTCAGGACGCTTCAAGGACTTTACCGAGCCTGACCCTTCTTACCACGGCCTCCGCGTGAGTGAGGCCTTCGGGCCGCTGGCATTCATTTTGAAGGCGCGGATCCAAGGGCTGCGCGATACGGGCGCGGCGCTCTCGCCCTTCAACGCTTTCCTGATTCTGCAGGGCATTGAGACGCTGCACCTGCGCATGGAACGCCACTCGCAGAATGCCCTGGCGGTAGCGCGTCACCTGGCCGAGCACCCAGGCGTAGAGTGGGTCAACTATCCGGGCCTTGAGTCGAGCCCCTATTACGCGCGGACAAAGAAGTACCTGCCTAACGGCGCCGGCGCGCTGGTGACCTTCGGGATTAAGGGCGGCTACGATGCGGGCAAGAAGTTCATCAATTCCCTGGAGCTGTTTTCGTTGCTGGCGAACATCGGCGACGCAAAGTCACTCGTGATTCATCCGGCATCCACGACCCATCAGCAGCTTTCGGTGGAGGAGCAGGCTGCGACAGGCGTGACGCCGGAGCTGGTGCGGCTCTCGGTGGGCATTGAGGACATTCGCGACATCCTGGCCGACATTGACCAGGCGATCGAAACCGCAAACGGGCAGAAGTTTGCCGGCTCAGCCCAGACCGTTGGGGCAAAATAGGAAAGGCAGCAGGGAGCTTTTGGGAATGACCGACAGTTACAGCCGCAGCGGCGCTTCTCCGCCGCTATCAAAAAACGTCGAGCCCACCTACGAAGGCGACTTCGTGCTGGATGGCTCCCTGCCGCTCGAGTGCGGCCACTCCCTTATCTGTCCCACGCTGCATTACGCCGTCTACGGCCGGCTGAATGCGGCGAAAGACAATGCCGTTCTTGTCTGCCACGCGCTTTCGGGCTCCGCTCTCGTTGGCTCCTGGTGGCCCGAAATCTTTGCTCCCGGTGCGGTCCTCTCGCTGGAGCACGACTTCGTCATCTGCATCAACATGCTGGGCTCCTGTTACGGCTCCACAGGGCCCGGGGCAGTCAATCCCGAAACAGGCAAAATCTATGGGCCGGATTTTCCTCTCGTCGGCGTCCGCGACAACGTCCGTGCGCAGGCGCGCCTGCTCGATTCGCTCGGCATCCGCCGTCTCCGCCTTGTGCTTGGAGGGTCCATCGGCGGCATGCAGGCGCTTGATTGGACCATTCTTCAACCCGATCGCGTCGAGCGCGCTCTGATCATTGGAGTCACTCCGCTCTCGGCCATGGGGCTGGCCCTGAACCATTTGCAACGCCAGGCCATCCAGCACGACCCCGAGTGGGCCGCCGGCCGTTATTTGCCTCAGCGGCCGCCGCGGAACGGGCTTGCGCTGGCCCGGAAGATCGCCATGATCAGCTACAAATCCGCGCCGCTGTTCGACGAGCGCTTCGGGCGGAATCCCAACCGCAGCGGCGAGGATCCCTGGGCAGCAAATGGCCACGGAAGCGGGCTCATCGGCGAGCGCTTCGACATTGCCGGCTACCTCGATCTGCAGGGAAACCGATTTATTGAACGCTTTGACGCCAACGCTTATCTGGCCATCCTGCGCGCCATGGATACCTGGGATCCGCTGCGCGGTTACTCTTCGTCGCAGGAGGCCTATGGGCGAATCAAGGCGCGCCTGAGCTTCATCGGCATCAACTCCGACTGGCTGTTTCCGGCCGACGATGTGCGGCGCTTTGCGGAATCCATACGCGCGGCCGGCGCTCACGCCGACTACCGCGAAATGAAAAGCGCGCACGGCCACGATGCCTTTCTCGCCGAGCAGGTCGAGCTCGTCCGCCTGCTGCAGTAGGCGCCTGTCTGCTCGGAATTGGGGGTTTTCAGCCGGCTCCGTGCCGCGTCCGGCGCCCACATTACCAGCGTGCTCAAGCGGTCGGCGCCTCCCCTCGCGCTTTGCTTGTCACCGGCATGTTGGCTTCTTATAATCCTCGCAGGAAGCGTTGTTGGCCGTGGTATCTTTATAACCGTTACCCGGCACTCAACCGCCGCCCAAAATAGTCGCCCTTTTGCTGGCGAAAGAGTGATTCTCGGTTTCCATTTCGGCATTTCCCAGGAGCACTGCATGAACAAGTTAGTCTTTGCATCTGCGATGGCATTGGCAAGCATGAGCCTTGTTTCCACGCCAGCACTGCGAGCTCAGGATTCCGGCCAAAT
>Ga0181535_10001619_pt1 | contig 29054 bp, 29 predicted proteins | sample PEATcosm2014_Bin_44_FD_119774 | JGI IMG/M metagenome (GOLD analysis project Ga0181535, IMG submission 119774) | Peatland microbial communities from MTU Mesocosm Facility, Houghton, MI, USA - PEATcosm2014_Bin17_30_metaG | ecosystem: Environmental > Terrestrial > Soil > Wetlands > Peat | place... | reverse complement strand
TCATGCGCAGCGGGTCGGAAACACCGGTGGGGGACTAGAAAGAAACAAGTGCGTAAGTTGTTGAAAAACAAGTAAGCGCATGCAGGTTGATGCGAACCCATCCTAGGCGCAAAAACAAAGACGTCCGATGGATGGGGCACAGTTTCATTCCCCGTGGGTCGGTGAAGCCGGTGGGAGACTAAAAAGAAACCAGATAGGCAGAGCCTTGGACAATCCGAGCAAAAAGGACGGAACAAAGGCGGCGAGTTGGCCTCCGCTACGCGGAGACAAGCAAGTTAGCAAGTTGGCGGGTGATGCTTGACGGCGAGGTTTCATCCCATCGCGGGTCGGCTTCGCCGGTGGACGACTGTTACAAAGCCTTGAGGTTTTGTGCCAGAGCGAGTTTTTCGCAGTCTGTGAAGGCCCTGCTGTTTGGGGCTTCTTTTCAGGGGGCTGAAAGCCCCCTGCACCCTCCGTAACCGCAGCCTATTCCGCAGAGTAAAAGCTTAATGCGGCGTCGCCTTGTTCGAGGAGGCGGGTGCGGGCGAGGGCGCCATAGTGCGGTTCGAGGCTCTGCTTGCGGCGATGTTCGGCGATGACGAGCGCGCCGGGGGCGAGGAGGGGGGAGGATGGGGCGCCGAGTTGGTTGAGGGACGAGGCGTATTCTTCGGCGGCGTCGTAGGGGGGGTCGAGAAAGACGATGTCGAAGACGGGCGCGCCGGGCTTGAGCTTGCGGAGGAAGGCGGCGGCGGAGCCGGTGTGGATGGTGACGCCCGTGGTGAGGCCCAGGCTGGCGAGATTGGCGCGGAGGACTTTGAGGGCGGCTGGAGCGCGCTCGACGAAGGTGACGCGGGTGGCACCGCGGCTGAGAGCCTCGATGGCGACTGCGCCGGAGCCGGCATAGAGGTCGAGGAAGGCCACAGAGGCGATGCGGGGTGCGAGGACGTTGAAGAGTGTCTCGCGGAGGCGGTCGCTGGTGGGGCGGGTAGACATGCCTGCGGGGGCCTGAAGCGGGCGCGAGCGGAATGTTCCGGCGATGATACGCACGCCAACCAGCATACGCGAAGGGGTGGGGGGAGGTTTCGGAGAGGGGTGCGGTGGAATGTCGTCGTATCCCACCCTAGCGCAGTGTCTCTGAAGTTGATTGAAAAACAGAAGCAGCTCCTGCGACTCCCCCCAATCTCCTCATGAACAGGGGAGGTTGAGTGCGTCGTATCCCACCCAAACCGCAAAGAACGCGGTTTGGATGGGGCACTCAGCTTTTTGGGCTGGTCAGATGTGGGCCACTCGGCTATCCCAGGCCCACCCAAAGGTTGTTGGTATGTATTTGCCGAAGCAATAGGGGGTGGTGACCCACTACAATCAAAATATGCGAGGCTGGTCAATTCCGCTGGGGCGCTGGATGGGCGTGGAGATGCGCGTCCATGTTTTCTTTCCGTTGCTGGCGCTGGTTTGCTTCGGCATCAGCGCCGGAGATGGGTGGCAGCGTGGGCTGGCTTTGTTCCTGATGCTGATGGGAGCGGTCGCGGTGCGCGAGATTGCCCGGCTGCTGGTGGCTGCATGGCTGGGGTTGCGGCTGCGCGCCGTGCTTTTGCTGCCGATCGGCGGACTGTTTGCGTACGCGAATCCCGAGAGCCAGGAGGGAGCCAACCAGGGCGGCGGACAGTTTGCGATTGCGCTGGCGGGGCCGCTGGCGAACATGGCGACGGCTGTGATGCTGGCGGCAGCGATTCTGGGCGCGAGCGGGGATGTGCAGCTCTTCACGCTGCCGCTGATTACGTCGGCGCACCTGCTGCGGAGCATGGTGTGGATACAGTTTTTTCTGGGCGTGCTGCACCTGCTTCCGGCGTATCCACTGGACTTTGGACGGCTGATCCGGGGTGGGTTTGCGCGGAAGCACGGCTTTGCTCCGGCAGGGCGCGCTTCGGCCGGAATCGGGCAGGTGATCGCGCTGGCCGCGATGCTGGGCGGCATGCTGCTGCACAGTCCGTGGCTGATTCTGGCGGGCTTCTTCATCATGATTGGCGCGCAGATTGAGGACCAGGGAGTGTTTTTCCAGTCGGTGGTGGACACGGTGCGGATGCGCGAGGTGATGCTGACGGACTTCTCGACGCTGTCTGCCTCCGATACGCTGGCCGATGCGCTGGTGCGCTGCGTGCACTCGCTGCAGGAGGATTTCCCCGTGGTGCGCGGGCCACAACTGGTGGGCATTGTGTCGCGACAGCGGATTGTGGAAACGCTGCGGAGCGAGGGCAACGGCTACATTCAGTCGGTGATGTCGCGCGCGTTTCAGGTGGCCAAGCCCGAGGACACGCTGGGGACAACGATCCGGCGGCTGACCGCAGGGCACGGGATGGGGTTGATTCCCATAACCGAGAGCGGGCGCGTGGTGGGGATTGTGAGCGTGCAGAACCTGATGAGCTCGATGTCGTTGCTCTCAGAACAGCGGCGCATGGAACGCGAGGACGTCCGCTCAGGGTCGGGAAACTAGGCCAGGATGGCGGAGGCGGCTACGGAGAAAGCTCTGGATTTGGGCGAAGAGTCCGAAGAGGATACCTCAGGGGCTGAAGCCCAAGGCGAATCATTTGGCTTTATACCGGGGATAAATCCCCGGCCTACCACCCCACGGACGAAGACCTGTCCGTGGGGACCCCGGCCTACCCGGAAGAGTTTTTCAGCAGACGGTGAACCTCTGGCTCCGGGACTCTACCTGGTGGCCACTCCGATTGGAAATCTCGGCGACATTACGATCAGGGCGCTGGAGGTGCTGCGCGGCGCGGACCGCATTGCGTGCGAAGACACGCGCCAGACGCAAAAACTGCTGAACCATTTTGAGATCACTACGCCAACGGTGAGCTGCCACCAGCACAACGAGCGGCACCGCGCGGTGGAGTTGCTGGAAGCGCTCAAGGGCGGCGGGCGGATTGCGGTGGTTTCTGACGCGGGCATGCCGGGGATCAGCGACCCAGGGACTTGGCTGGTGGCGGAGTCGATTGCGGCGGGAGTAACGGTGATTCCGATTCCGGGAGCCAATGCGGCGCTAAGCGCGCTGGTGGCCTCGGGGCTGCCGACGAACGAATTTCAGTTCATCGGATTTTTGCCGGAGAAGGCGGGGGCGCGGAGGACGCGGCTGGAAGAACTTGCGGCAGTGTTGGCGAGGGCCGAGGAAGCGCGCACGCTGATCTTCTATGAGGCGCCGCACCGGATTCTGGACACGCTGACAGATATGGAATCGGCGTGGGGCCCGGAATTGCGGGTGGTTGTTGCGCGTGAGTTGACGAAGATTCATGAGGAGTTTCTGCGCGGGACGGTTGCCGAGGCGCGGCGGGAACTAGCTGGCCGCGATCGCGTGCGCGGGGAGATTACGCTGCTTGTGGCTCCGCCGACCGGGAAGCTTTCCGGGACGGAAGGACCGGCGGCGGCTCCGAAAAAGATCAGCGAGCGGATTGCGGAGATCGAGGCCGAGGCCGGGGTGGATGAGAAGGAAGCGCTGAAGCGGCTGGCGCGCGAACTAGGCCAATCGAAGAGCGACGTTTACCGGGAGTTGCAGCGGGAACGGGCGCGGCTGACTGCCGGTTCCCGTGGAACACGCAACTGAATATAGAAGACGAATAAAAGCAGCGCCATTTGTGCGATGGTCATTGGATTGTTACCTGGGAACTGGCGGGGGCCTTGGCACTACGGGAGAGAACCAGCATCTCTCTCAACATTGGCATCGCGCTGCCGAAATTCGGGAACAACGCAGCAGCATCGGAAGGCAAGAGTTTGGCCCGGAGCTCGACCGGAGGCGGTGAGTCGGAATCCGGCACGGGCAGAAGTGCGTTTTGCTGAATGCGGTAGGGATTGACCGTCACCCTGGCTAGAAAGAACCCCGGATATTGGGTCCACTCGATACGATTGACTTCGGCGGCGTTGAAGTGCGGACTCGCCTGGCGAAGCGCCAAACTGAGCGCGCCGGCAATGGCCATTTGCGGTGACTCTCCGACGCCACTTCGAAGCCACACATTGACAATTCTGATGAAGTTCCATCCCCGTTTGAGAATCTTCTTTTCCAGCAATCGTGCATCCCTGACGCCCACAAAGTCCCAACCCTCGCGAAACTCTTCCGTCGCCAGGTTGAGGCCGACGGGCAGCTTGATCTGCGCGCGAAGGAGCAGATTTTGTTCAGCAATGGTGTGCATCGTTCATTCTTTCTGGTTCTGCTTTCAATAGCTGAGGTTGCGCGATCTCTGCGCGGCAAGTGCTGCGCGGGGATCGGGACGAAAGCCCTGCGGGGGCATTTGATCGGCAGGGTCAATGATCGAGTACTGAATCGGACTGCCGCAATGGATGCAATTCACTTCTCGCATGAGGCATCCGGAAAGATCGAGAGGCTGTGAAAGAGACCTCCGGCACTCTGGACAAGTGACAATAACGAAGGCTTGCGCGGAAGCGCCGTCCCCGCCGTGCTGAATCCAGAGGGGCGACGCGGCGCGAGGCAGTGCGGGAGCACGCAGCTTGGTCTGGGGCAATGCCATGAATATCTGCAAGAGCGCCATGCTGCTGCTGCCCTTTTGGTAGAAGGCGTCGGCGGGAATGCCGGAAGGCACCTCGTCTCCTGAAAAGGCGCCACTCATGGCGACAACCTGGATTTCAGGAAAGCGCCGCCGGACAACGAGGAGCAATTCGAATCCGCTCATTCCCGGCATGTTGAGATCGGAAAGCAAAATCCCAGGGGTTTGCTGGCGGATCTCCCGCAGTGCCGAGAAGCCATCCTGGGCGAACCTCACATGGTATCCACTTTCTTGAAGGACCAGGGACATTGTCGTTCGAATGCCGGCCTCATCGTCCACGATCAGAACATCTGGTTTTGCGTCATGCATGTTGCACCTCGCCTGGGGACAGGTATAGGAATAGGGCGAGTTTCCCATGATGGAAGTACTTATGCTGTTCAGTTTTGAACAAGGCAACAAAATCTTGATGGGCCGACGGGACGCTATTCGTCAGGAAGGGCGGGAAGGGACCGGTCTTCCGGGCCGTCGGGCACCTGGTCGTGGAGGATGACGTTCAGCAGCGACTCGTGGACGCGGATGTGGCCGTCGTAGTCGATAAAGCCTAGCTTGCGAAAGCGATTCATGAAGAAGCTGACGCGGGAGCGGGTGGTTCCGATCATCTCCGCGAGAGTCTGCTGGGAGATTTTAGGAAGCTGCATCTCGGGTTCGCCGGGTTTGCCAAACTCTGCCATCAGCAGGAGAACACGCGCCAGCCGCTTTTCGCTGGAGTTGAAGAGCTGGTCAACGAGATCGGCCTGAACCCTCATGCTGCGGGCGAGGAGAAACTTGAGGAAGAGGTCGGAGAATTTATGCTCCTCGTGCATCACGCGGATCATCTCATCGCGGCGAATCTTGAGGGCGATGCAGGCGGTGATGGCGGTGGCGGTGGCCAGACGCAGGCCCGGTGCGGCGGCAAGGGCCTCTTCGCCGACAAAGTCTCCGGCGGAGAGGAGCGTGATGGTGGCTTCTTTGCCGGAGTTGGACACGACCGTAAGCCTAGCCCGGCCTTTTTGAAGGTAGAAGACCGAGTCCGCGGGTTCGCCTTGGGAAAAGAAAGGCCGCTTCGGCTTCAATTGAATGACTCGTCGCCCTAGACCGGCGCGGGCAAGAAAGGCGGCTACATCGAACTCTGGCTTCTCAAACTCAACCATCGTTGCGGCCTCCTGAACCGTGCAGCGGCGGCATGGGACTCTTCACGGGAAAAGCGACTCCGCCTGCACAGAACCAATTCAGTTCAATCTTGCACGCTTTCTCTTGATTTTATCAACACTGATCTTCAACAGCAGGCGCGGCCGAAGCGTCGATGGGAAATCTCCGGATGCTGAGCGCCTACAAAAACGGCTAAAAAATGAGTTGAAGATGGCCGTTGGAGAAAAGCAACCACAGATCCTTCGACTACGATTGGCGCAAAAAACGCCAATCTTCGCTCAGGATGACAACCATCTTATTTATCAAGTATTTACCATGTGCTCTATATGTCGATACAGCCTAGTGTGGTGTCTCTAAAGTTCTTGTACGAATCGGGGGAATGCAAAAGCAGATTCTTCGCTCACCACCCCCAAACTGAGAAACGTTTGGGGCCCCGTTCACTCAGAATGACAGCCGCAGTTATGGTATGAACTTCGAAGACAGGACACTAGTGTCCGCCGGAGAGTTCCCAGGGGCGGGCCGGTGCTGGCTGCGCGGCTTCGCGGCCCTTGAGGCGGTCATATTGGTAGCGGTCGCTGGTGGTGCCAAGCGACTCGTTGTAGAGGCTGGTTGCCCCGGTGAGCTGCTTGAGTTCCTCGCCGAACTGATGGATAGCATGCAATTGGATTGCCGACGCTGGGATCTCGAATTGAGAAGTTTTAAGGAACTTCTGGTATCCGCGGTCCAGCAAGCGCGCGACCTCTCCGCGGACGAGCGCACCCGGGGTGACCGCCATGGCCGCCTCGTCCTCGTGGGCAACCAGGACGGCGGCCGCGCCATGCTTGCTGACCAGGAACCCTCCTGCGACCTCGGCAAAGGGCGATACAACAAAGGAATGAGCGCGCAGGATGTCGAGGGTCTGATCGAAGTTGGGGTGGCGCGACTTTTTCTTCATGGATGCTTTCCAGTCTGCGAGGATTGAAAGGGACAGTGCGGCATCCCCGCCGTATCTCCAATCTCGCACAACCGCACGGCAGGCTGCAATTTCGCCAATGAATACAGACACGGCACAATTCCAGGGCGGCATCACAGAGCACAGGAGCGCAGGGGGAGCCTTGCGCCTGTTTCTGAAGTTGTTGCCATGAAGTTTTGGTTTTTGCGGAGGGAGGAGGTAAGGACCAAAGCAGATCCTTCACTCCGCTTACCCCACGTTCAAAAAGCGAACGCGGGGCCCCAAACGCGCTCCGTTCAGGATGACAGGCTCTGGATGGTGTGAAGAATGGCCGCATTTATGGAATGAACTTTAGAAACAGGGCGCTAGTCTGCCTCGGCGCGTCTACGAGAAACTGCGCGCGCATGGGGAAGAGACGTATCCGCACGAGTGCTGTGGCGCGCCGCGATTGAGTGTAATGCTATCCCTGGCCCCAGAAGCGGGACATGGGGCACCCAGCTTTGGCGCCAACACTTGCGGTCAAAGACCTAACTGAAAAACTCCTTTACATGGGGGCGGCGAATGCCTCATAATCGCCCCACCTTGGAGCACGTTGCGTTTCCCTGCCCCCCCCCTCCCCCGCCGCGAGTGATCTCCGAGAAAACCAAGGAGGTACTTAACACATGAAAAGGTTCAGCCCCTTTGTGCTGGGACTGTCTATCGCGGTAGCCGGGAGTGCGCTGGCCGCAGCGCAGGAAACGCCTTCGGATTTCAAGGTCCTGCAAGTAACCCGTGAATACACCAAGCCGTACAAGAACGGCATGGCACACGACAAGACGGAGAGCGCCTTTGTCCAAGCCATGACGAAAGCCAAGTTCCCCGCGTACTACGTTGGCCTGACTTCGCTGTCGGGCAAGTCGCGGTCGTTGTTCCTGACCCTGTATGGCTCGTTTGCCGAATGGGAAAAGGACAACAAACTGGTGGACAACAGTCCTGCCCTGGGCGCCGAGTTGGAGCGTGCCAGCGTTGTCGACGGCGAACTGCTGGATTCAGTCGACTCGCTGGTCTACACGTTCGACAAAGACCTGAGCTACAAACCACGGCCCGACCTGATCCACGCGCGGTACATGGAGATTTCGGTCTTCCATGTGAAGCCCGGACACAGGCAGGACTGGGAAAAGCTGGCGAAGATCGTCAAGGATGCGCACGACAAAGCCGGCACGAGCGCGCACTGGTCGATGTACGAAATAGCCTATGGCACTCAGGAGGGCGAATACGTTGCGCTGAGCGCGGACAATTCCATGGCCGACATCGACACTGGCTTCGCCGAGAACAAGAAGTTCATGGATGCACTTGGCAAAGATGGCATGAAGGAATTCCGCGAGCTCATGACGGCCTCGGTGGATTATTCGCGCTCGGAGTTGTTCTCAATCAACCCCAAGATGAGCTATGTCTCCGACGAGTGGATCAAGGCCGATCCGGATTTCTGGAAGCCGAAGCCGATAGCCAAGCCGGCGGCAAAACCTGCCGCGGATGAGAAGAAGCCGTAGTTCTTGGACACACCTTCAACACGCAGAAGCGGCTTTGGAGTTTTCCGGGCCGCTTCTTTTTTTGCGCTGCAATCGAAATGCCGATACGTATCATCTAAAAGACGATGCCTTCACTCGATCCACTCCCCGAATTGACGACGGACGATCTGGCGCGCTACTCGCGGCACCTGATATTGCCCGAGGTGGGGATGGAGGGACAACGGCGGCTGAAGGCGGCGCGGGTGCTTTGCGTTGGGACGGGCGGGCTTGGTTCGCCACTGGCGCTGTATCTGGCCGCGGCGGGCGTTGGCACGCTGGGGCTGGTGGACTTCGACGTTGTGGATGCGAGCAACCTGCAGCGGCAGATTCTCCACTCGACCAAAGACATCGGACGCAGGAAACTGGACTCGGCGGAGGAGAAGCTGCTTGCGCTGAATCCGGCGCTCAACGTGGTGAAGCACGAGACGAGGCTCACGAGCGCCAATGCTCTTGGCATTCTGAAGGACTATGACATTGTCGCGGATGGTACGGACAACTTTCCCACGCGTTACCTGGTGAACGATGCGTGCGTGCTGCTGGGCAAGCCGAATGTGTACGGATCGGTTTTCAGGTTTGAGGGTCAGGCGAGCGTGTTTGCTACCGAAGCGGGGCCGTGCTACCGGTGCCTCTATCCCGAGCCGCCGCCGCCGGGTCTGGTGCCGAGTTGCGCCGAGGGAGGCGTGCTGGGTATTCTGCCGGGACTGGTGGGGGTGATTCAGGCGACCGAGGCGATTAAGCTGATTCTAGGCAAGGGCGAATCGCTGGTGGGACGGCTGCTGCTGGTGGATGCGTTGAATATGCGCTTCCGCGAGTTGAAGCTGCGCAAGAATCCGGAGTGCCCGGTATGCGGCGCGAACCCGACGGTTACCAAGCTGATTGACTACGAACAGTTCTGCGGCATTGAGCCGAAAACAAAAGGGGAGACAGGTTTGAAAAACGGAATTCCACAGCTGAGCGTGAAGGAACTGAAGCGCCGCCTGGACGCGGGTGAAGATGTATTTATTCTCGACGTGCGCGAGCCTTTCGAGTATCAGATTGCCAACATCGGCGGAAAGCTGATTCCGCAGAACGATGTACCGCAACGACTGGCCGAGATCGACCGCGAGCGGGAGATCGTGGTGCATTGCAAATCTGGCGGCCGCAGCCAACGAATTGCGGAGTTTCTGTCGCAGGCCGGGTATGCGAAGGTTGTGAATTTGGCGGGCGGAATTCTGGCGTGGGCCGACGAGATCGACCCGAAGATGCAGAAGTACTGAGACTCCGGTTCTCAAATAGTGTGACGGTTTCCCACCTTTGCGCCAAGGAAAGAGTGCGAGGATGGGGCAATGCACGCACGGTACCCGCTCATGATTGCGAACAGGCGCTAGTGTCCTGTCTCTGACAGTTATTGACATGAATCTTTGGTTTTTGCGGAGGGAGGAGGTAAGGACAAAAGCAGATCCTTCACTCCGCTCCGTTCAGGATGACAGCCTCGCGATGGCGTGAAGAATGGCCGCATTTATGGAATGAACTTTGGAGACAGGACACTAGGCCAGTTCGCCGGTGCGGCCGGGCTCATCCAGCTTGCCGAAGATCATTTTGCCGCTGGCGGTCTGGAGGACGCTGGTGACGGAGATGTCGACGGACTTGCCGATGAGCTTGCGGGCGTGATCGACAACGACCATGGTTCCGTCGTCGAGATAGCCGACGCCCTGGTTGTACTCCTTGCCTTCCTTAAGGACGACGATGGTCATTTTTTCGCCGGGCAGGACGACGGGCTTGAGGGCGTTGGCAAGGTCGTTGATGTTGAGCACCTCGACGTGGTGCAGGTGGGCGACCTTGTTCAGGTTGAAATCGTTGGTGACGACTTTGGCCTCCCACTTCTTGGCCAGCTCGAGCAGCTTGAGGTCGACCTCGCGGATGGAGGGAAAGTCGTCGGGAACGATCTGGACCTGAATGGCGGTATTGGACTGCATGCGCTGGAGCATGTCGAGTCCGCGGCGGCCGCGCTGGCGCTTGGAGCCGTCGGTGGAGTCGGCGACGGTCTGCAGCTCGCGGAGGACAAACTCGGGGACGACGATCATGCCGTCCATGAAGCCGGCTTCTGCGATGTCGGCGATGCGACCGTCAATGATGACGCTGGTGTCGAGGACCTTGGAGCTGCGGCGCGAGGGGCGGTCGCTGGCGAAGATGGTGCCGAGGGCGGCGGGGTTGAGCAGGTCGCCCTTGCTGGCGCCAACGAGCAGGCCGACATAGGTCATCAAGAGCAGGACGAAGATCTGGAGTACGGCGGAGCTGGCGTTGCTAAGCGGCGCTGAGCGCAGGACGAGGCAAAACAGAGCCGCCCCGAAGATACCCAGCACGGAGCCTGCGACTGCCCCTATCAACCGTCGCAGGCTGAGAGCGCGGACGCGGAACTCGAAGACAATGACCGCGCCGGCAGCCAGAGCCCCGGCGACCGCGCCCATCCACCCCGTTGGGATACCAAAAGGACGAAGGAAATAGCATACCCCGGCAAGCAGGGCAACAAAAAGAAGACGAACGATTACGAGATCCATAAAGGCCTACTGCCGCTGGCAGCGAAATGATTCTGCGAGACCCGGCACGTTGGCGAGTATGACGATAGGTGACCCCGGTCGTCAAGAGGAGAATCTTTGCTGAAGGAAGTCATTCAGGATGCCTCGGCGTCCCTGGGTCCCGGCGAGCAGCTTTTGCCCGCCGTGGCGAAGAGACAGATCCCAATTCAAGGGGACGAGGAATCGATTCCAAGCCGGGAGATGGGAGATCGAGGAGAGGAGCCTTGTGGCTACCGGTTCCTGGCCACGGATTCTCAGGACGCGGCGGCTAGCTCGGTGACCTGCACCTGGCGCAGAGTGCCTTTTCTAGGGCCGCGCTTGCGCGCGCTCATGATTTTGATGCGTTCGAGGAGTTCTTGGGGGGAGCAGTTCTTTTTGGCAAGCAGCGCGTCGGCGGCATGAATCTGTCCGCTCATGAGCTGCGGGTCGCCCAGGAGGATCATGGGGACGTGGCCTGCAATCTGTTTGAGCCGGTTGACCAACTGATGCCCGTTCATTTGCGGCATAGCGAAGTCGGCAAGCACCAAGTCCACCTGCATTGCGGCGAAGATGCTGATTGCCTCCTGACCGCTGATCGCTGTGACCACCCTGTATCCGTTGGTTGCCAACATGAAACTCATGACAGAAAGTTCCTGTTCGTTATCGTCTACGCAAAGTATTACTTTCTTAGGCCGCATGATCTGGAATTCCGCTCCTTCGTCGGGGTTAAGTGTAGTTTGTGCCAAGCAATACTCCGTACGGCCCGCTCTGCTGGCGAGTCTTTGTGTTGGATTGCCCGGTCCCGTAACTGAGATCGAGACGGCCCTTTCCTCCCGAATGCTTGTCGTACGACCCCCGATTGTCTCGCGCGATGACTCGCACCCCGGCGGGCGCGACTATCGCTCGGAGAAGCAACCGGCAAGCGATCCGCGCCAGGCCAGTCTTACGCCGCAGTCAAATACCAAGTGTTTGTTGCTACGCTTGTTGCCAAAGCAGTAAAACCAGTTAAACAACTATTGCGTTGCTGCTATGAATGGCAAGAGTACGAGTGTCGGGGGGCGGTGAAAAGAGAGAATGTGAGGCGAAGAGCGAGCTGAAAACTCGCGTGAAACAAGTGGAAAACAGCTAGCATTAACAATCGCTAACACTTGCGATGTTGAACACCTGTTGAAAGCATGTGCATCACGGCAGGAAAAGGTGTCCTTTTGCCACAAGAACGGTGCTGCCTGCGACGCGCACATCGGCAACCTTCGCCGTTTCACTTCGCGCGCTGAGAAAAAGATCGCTGGGCCTGCCGATCTCAACGCCCTGACGAACGTGAATTGAGCTCGCCGATGGCACTGCACCGCGCGCTACGAGATAGCTGATAGCGCAGCCGGCGGCTGAACCCGTTGCAGGATCTTCGCCGCCGTGGAACTGCATGCGTGCGCGCCATTCGGGGTTCTGATTTTCCTGGCCGTGGTTTTCGGTTGGAGCCAGCACGTAGAACCAGCGGGCTGCGCGCTCTCGCAGCCAAGGGGTGGCTTGCTGCTGGTTGACCCTGAGATTTTTGAGGGAATCGGCCGAGCGCAGGGCGACGATGGCAAAGGCAGTACCGGTGGAGACGACCTGTGGGGGAAGCGTGGGGTCGAGATCGGCGAGTTCGAGGCCGATGAGACGTGCGACTTCAGCGGGGTCGAGTTCGACGCCGAATTTTGGATCGCGCTGCGTCATCTCGCCGAAGAGCCCCTGACCACTGAAGCGGACCGGGACTGGGCCTACATTCTCGGCCAAGGTTACTGTATCGCCGTGGAGGGTTTCAGGGGCATGGACCTTGAGGACGCTGGCTGATCCGAGGGTAGGGTGGCCGGCGAAGTTGAGTTCTTCCTGGGTGGTGAAGATGCGGAGGCGGACGCCTTCGGTGCGTTCCTGTTCGAGCGGGCGACGCTCGATGAAGGTGGTTTCGGAGAGGTTGAATTCGCGGGCGATGGCCTGCATTTGCTCGGTTGTGAGGGCGGCGGTATTCATGACGACGGCGAGCGGATTGCCTTTGAGCGCAGTTTCGGTGAAGACGTCTACGACGAAATATTCAAGCTGCATGGGATTGGCTCCTGGCGTTTCAGGCATAGTACGATTATCGGGCAGACGGGCTGGTGGGCGGCAGGTGCGAATTCAGTCGCGACGAATCCCGGACGCCTGAATTGCTACAATCAAAAGGGCCGAAAAGCGCCCATTTTGAACCTGTTTCGTGCAAGACGAAAGATCGATGACTCTCCGCCTCTTTAACACTCTCTCCGGACAACTCGACCCGCTTGTGGCTTCGGACGGCAAGGCTCTGCGGATGTATGCCTGCGGGCCAACGGTCTACGACTACGGGCATATCGGTAATTTCAGGACGTTTCTAGCTATCGATGTGCTGCGGCGTTTTCTTCTGCTGACCGGAATGCCGGTGCGGCACGTGATGAACATTACGGACGTCGACGACAAGATCATTCGCAATGCGGCGGCGGCTGGGGTTTCGATTCAGGAGTACACTGCGCCGTTCGAGGAGGCGTTTCTTGAAGACCTGGATGCGCTGAGGGTGCAGAGGCCGGAGCAGCTTGCGCGAGCCACCGAGCACATTCAGAAGATGGTGGAGCTTGTGCAGAAGCTGGCTGCCGAGGGCGCGGCTTACAAGACAGAGGATGGAAGCTGGTACTTCCGGCTGGCGGCGTTTCCCGAGTACGGCAAGCTGAGCAAGAAAGACCTGAGCGGGATGGAAGACGGCGCTCGGGTGGATGTGGACGAGTACGAGAAGGACTCGGCGCGCGACTTTGCGCTGTGGAAGGCGGCCAAGCCGGGCGAGACTTCGTGGGATACGGCGATTGGACGCGGCAGGCCAGGGTGGCACATTGAATGCTCGGCGATGGCAATGGAATATCTGGGCGAGAGCTTCGACCTGCACGCTGGCGGCGAAGACCTGATGTTTCCTCATCACGAGAACGAGATTGCGCAGAGCGAGACGGCGACGCACAAGCCGTTCGCGCGGCACTGGATGCATGTGCGGTTTCTGCTGGTCGACGGGCGGAAGATGTCGAAGAGCGAGGGGAACTTCTACACGCTGCGCGACCTGCTTCTGAAGGGGTATAAGGCTTCGGCAATTCGGATGGCGCTGATTTCAGTTCCCTACCGGCATCAGTTGAACTTTACGTTTGACGGGCTGGTGGATGCGACGAACGCGATCGAGCGGCTACGGACATTTCGCGAACGGCTGACTTCGGGGAACTTTGCGGCGGGCGAGAGTGCCGCGCTGCAAGAGGCGGCGAAGAAAGCGCAGGCTGAATACATGGCGGCGCTGGAAAACGATTTGAACACGGCTGAAGCGCGCGCGCCGATCTTTGATTTGATTCGTGCAGCGAATACGGCGCTGGACCAGGGGCAACTGCTGGCCGGGGATCGCGAGGCGATTCTCAAGGTGCTGGCGAGCTTTGACGCGGTCTTCGATGTGATGGAGGATCGCGATGCCGAGCCTACGCGGCGCGCCCTGGAATGGGCGGAGAAGGCGGGACGGCTGGCGGAGGTTGCGCCGGAGTTGCTGGCGCGGCAGTCGCTGACCGATGAGGCGATTGACGCGCTTGTGGCCGAGCGTACACTGGCAAAAAAGCAGCGCAACTTCGGGCGCGCGGACCAGATCCGCAACGAGCTGGCGGATAAGGGAATCGTGATCGAAGACTCGAAGGACGGGGTGCGCTGGAAGCGGAAGTAGCAACGATCGAGTTTTTTCAATGTGGTATCTCTGAAATTCTTTGCAAACGTTCAGGTCCCGAACCGCAGGTCCTTCGACTACGATTGGCGCAAAATACGCGCCAATCTCCGCTCAGGATGACAGTCAGTTTTGATATGAACTTCAGCGACAGAACACCAGGAGAGCGAGCCATGGAAGCTAACGAAGCACAGGAATTGCAGGAACACGCGGAGCACGGATCGCATGAATCTGTGCTGCGGCCGGTTGCGTTTACTATGAGCGTACTGGCGGTGCTGGTGGCCGTGACTACGGTGCTGGGCCATCGCACGCACACCGAAGCGGTACTGGACCAGAACAAGGCGACGGATCAGTGGAATGAATATCAGGCACACAAGATCCGGTCGAACGACACGTATCTGGCGGCGGATTTACTGAGCGTGATGACAGTTGCCGACAAGGGCGCGGCGGCGAAGATTGCCAAGAGCTATGCAGATCACCAGGAGAAGTGGACCGATCAGACCAAAGATGACAAGGAAAAGGCTGAGGCCTTCGAGACCAAGGTGGAACAGGCTGAGGCGCGGGCGAACCGGTTCGACTTGGGCGAGGCGCTGCTGGAGATTGGGCTGGTGATTACGTCGGTGACGCTGCTGACGCATCGGCGCGCGTATTGGTATTTAGGGATGCTGTTTGCGGCGGGCGGAATTGCTTCGGCGGTGTCGGTGCTGCTGCTGAAGTGAATGCCTGCGCTCGGGCCGCATTGCTGCGTATGGTAGACTTGCGGCCAAATGGACTCCCGCATGTTTGCCGCACTTTTCGTTCTGGGTTCCGCTTTAATGCCAGCACAGACTCCTGTGCCCGCGCCCGGATCAGCGCCGGTGGTTGCGCCTGCAGCGGTGACGCACGCGAACGATATGGGGTTCAGCTATAACCTGCCCTCGGACTGGGATGTGAAGGACATCGCTCCCGCGTTACCGGCATTGCATCAGCAATTGGAGAAGAGCGCCGCCAACGAGGGCGAAAAGAAAGGTGCGGCCTGCGTCGAGATCCCGCTGATTGCGAGCCACGGATCACCCAAATCCGTAATTGAGGTTGTGACGCTTGGGTTCGACTGCTTTGGGCAGAAGTTTACCGACAAAGATCTTCCGGCGTTTGCAATTGGGGTCGCCGGCGGAATGAAGAAGACGTTCACGATCACCGATCCAACGTACGGCGCCTACTCGCTCGGTACCCACAGCATCTGGATTGAACGCGCACAAGGGACGCTCATCTCGCGTCCGGAAACTAAGTACACAGTGGAGACGGTTTGCGGCATTCTGAGGAAAGGCGCTGTCTGCTGGACGGCTTTGGCCTCCGACGATACGGCGCTACGGACATTCGAGCACGGCTCGGTGACTTTGGAGGGCGAGACCGCGGCAGAGCTGGTGCCCGCAACTGCGTTTGCAAAAAAATAGAGGTAATCTCTTCGGGAAGCGGCGATTCGGTTTTGTTTTGCGTGAAGCATTCCCTCAGGGGCTAAAGCCCCATTCATTCCATTGCATTTATACCGGGGATAAATCCCCGGCCTACCGCCCGGAGGAGTTTTTCCGCAGCCTGTAAAGTCCCATATTTTATGTTCTTTTTACGGCAAGGCTGAAGCCGTGCCCTTTCAAAACAACATTGCAACAGAGACTTTTCCGCAGTCTGTGAGGCCGTGCCCTTTCAATACATGGATCTATGCAGAGGTTCCCTGGAGTAAACCGCTGCCCCAAACTATTCCGCCGGGATCTGCTCTAACTCCTGGATGGTGGGCGGAGTGGGCTTGGCCTTGACTTGCGCGGTGGTCAGGAGAAAGACGGCGAGGACAATGCAGGCCATGCCGGCGAACTCGGCGGCGACGGGGCGCTCGTGGAGGAACAAGACTCCGAGCAGGACCGCGACTACGGGGTTGACGTAGGTGTAGGACATGACCTTGGCGACCGGGACGTGCTCGAGCAGATAGATGAAGCCGGTGTAGCCGAGAAGCGATCCGCCGGTGATGAGATAGGCGAGCGAACCGATGGACGCGGCGTTGACATGGAACTGGGGCCACTGGCCGAGGACGGTTCCGAGAAGAACGTTGAAGGCTCCGGCGATGATCATTTGCCAGGATGCGGCGACAAAGGTGTCGACCTTGAGCCGGGCATGACGCGAGACGATGCTGCCGACAGCCCAGGAGAGCGCTCCGGTGAGCAGCGCGACGATGGCCCAAAGAAGTATGCGATCGCCACCGAGGCCGTTGTGCAGCGAGGGCCAGAGCAGCGCGGCGAGGCCAACGAAACCGAGGAACAAACCGAGCCATCCGCGGCGCGGGAGCGGCTCGCCACTGGGGAGCACGATTTCAATAAGCGCGACATAGAGGGGCGTGACCGCAAAGCCCAGCGAGGACAGGCCACTGGGCACGGTTTTTTCCGCATAGACCAGGCCGACGTTGCCTCCGCCGAGGAGCAGCAATGCGATGGCGCCGAGCATCAGCATGGTTCTGGGCGGGAAGGTGAGCTTCATGCCACGCCAACGGCACCAGGCGAGCAGGATGAAGCCGGCGATGAGAAAGCGCGTTCCGGCGAGCAGAAGCGCGGGCATTTGCGCCGCGCCGACGCGGATGGCGGTGTAGGTGGAGCCCCAGAAAAAGTAGACACTGAGAAAGGCAAGGACGATGGAGGCCGTGGTGACTGCCTTGCGGTCGGGGTGGGTTGAATGGGGCGAGGAGGCAGACATGGGGATACTTCTATCTTAGGGCCTGTGCGACGCAAGCGGGCGGGCATTGGCTGGAAGGCGGCTTCACTGCGTGGTATCCTCATGCTCAGCGGGGTTCCCATGCATACGCGTGCTGCAAGAGGTTTGCAGATTATGCCGGCCAGAAGACGGTGGTCGCGGTCGCGCGCACGCATTATCTGCCCGCGGAAGCACCTGCGCGTGCTGCCTACCCGCACTCGACCTAGTCTCTTCGGCGGCGATTAGCGTAGGTCCGCCGAAGATCCCTATCCGCATTGTCTCGCCTGATTTTTCCCTTTCCCCAGGGCGAGCGGAATCTGATGATCCCACACAGCGGGATCCGCAGCCGTACTGCATCTTCCCTTTTCATGCTGTACTGGCTGCACAACGGAATCTGTCGAGGAGATTGACGATGACCAAGCAAGAGCTTCATGCGCAATACGGACCCAAACTTGTATGTCCACTGCCAGGCCCGAAGGCCCGGGCGGCTGTCGAGGCAGACACACGGCTGATCTCGCCCAGTTATACGCGGTCGTATCCGCTGGTGGCCAAGCGTGGCCGCGGCATCCGCGTGGAAGACGTGGACGGTAATGAGTTCCTCGATTTTGCAGCGGGCATCGCAGTGAACTCGACCGGGCACTGTCACCCGGAGGTGGTGGCGGCGATCCAAAAGCAGGCCGCGGAGCTGCTTCACATATCGGGAACGGATTTTTACAACGAACCGCTGACGGATCTTGCGGAGCGGCTCTCGGCCGTGGCGCCGATGCCTGGGCCGCACAAGTTCTTCTATGGCAACTCGGGCGCGGAGGCGATTGAGTGCGCGCTGAAGTTGGCGCGCTATCACACGGGACGGCAGCAGATTATTTCGTTTTTCGGCGCGTTTCACGGACGCACGATGGGCGCGCTCTCGCTGACAGGCTCGAAGCCACAGCAGAAACGGCGCTTTTCGCCGCTGGTTCCGGGCGTGACGCATATCCGCTATCCGTATGCTTATCGCGGGTGCACAGGCGGAGCGCAGGACGAGGAAGCATTCAGCTTGGGCTGCGCGCGCTTTATCGAGGAGAAGCTGTTCAAGACGATACTTCCGCCCGAAGAAGTTGCGGCGGTTTTTATTGAGCCGATCCAGGGCGAGGGCGGGTACGTTGTTGCTCCCGACAATTTTCTGCGCGAGCTGCGGGCGATCTGCACGCGGCACGGGATTCTGCTGGTTGTGGATGAGGTGCAGTGCGGCGCGGGACGGACGGGCAAGTGGTGGGCGATTGAACACTCCGGCGTGGAGCCCGACATGGTATGCATGGCCAAGGGCATTGCCAGCGGCATGCCGCTGGGCATCTGCATGACGCGCGCGGAGATTATGGACTGGGCGCCGGGTTCGCACGCTTCGACGTTTGGCGGCAACCCGGTTTCAATTGCGGCGGCGCTGGCGACGATGGACATTATCGAACGCGAGGGGATGGGCAACGCGGCGCGCGTGGGCGGGATGATGCTGCAACGCCTGCGCGGATGGAAGCAGAGCCATCCGCTGGTGGGCGATGTGCGCGGACGCGGCCTGATGATCGGCATTGAGCTGGTGAAGGACAAGGAGACGCGCGAGCCGGCGACAGCGTTGCGCAATCGCGTGGAGACACTGGCGTTTGAGCGCGGGCTGATGGTGCTGGGGTGCGGTGAAACTACGCTGCGGCTTTCGCCTCCGCTGATTGTGAGCGAACAGGAAGCCACTGTGGCTCTCGACATTCTTGAGGATGTTCTGACGCTGGTGGAGAAGGAACACGCGGAGGCTCTCGCGGTTGAAGCCGCCTCCGCCGCCGAAGCCTGAGTACTCTTGTCTTCCGTGCCGAACTTTCTGGGGCGATTTGCGCGCCTGGAGCTTTCCAGCGAGAATGGTGTGCGATGCAATGGCTGTCACGGATGTGGATTACAGGCCTGGAGCGCGGGCTGGATTGGATGGCGCGGGGGCGCGGCCAGTCTGCGCTGCCCGCGCATCTGGTTACTGGCATCAAGGGCGAAGATGCCGCGTATTTTTATCTGCGGCGCAAGGGCTATGTTGTGGTGGCGCGGCGATGGTCGCCTGGACATGCGCCTGGCGACATCGACCTGATTGCGTGGCAGGGATCGCTGCTTTGCATCGTGGAAGTGAAGACGCGCACGGCGCATGACGCTACGCCGGCCGAGGTTGCCGTCGATGGGCACAAGCGCACGATGCTGCGGCGGTTGGCGCGGCAGTTTGTGCACCAACTTCCCCAGAAAGCGGCGCCACAGGTGCGGTTCGACGTGATCAGCGTTTATCTTGTGCCGGGCGAGAAGAAGGAGTTTGTGCACTTTGAAAGTGCATTCGGGTGGAGCGAGGGGTGGGAGCGGGAATGGCGCTGAGCGGCGGTGCAGTCGAATTTTCGTTCTACCCCTGCGCGTCCTGAAATTCCTCGTGCCAGGCCATCTGAATGGCTTCAAGCTTTGACTCGTTGGATTTTGCGGGGTCATCGGCAAAGCCTTCCAACTCGGTGACATAGCGGTGCAGGTCAGTGAAGCGCACAGCGAGAGGATCGAGGTCAGGATATTTCTCTTGTAGCTGGATGCCGATTTCTTCGGCATCGGTCCATAGAATTTCGCGGGGCATGTGCTTACTTCCCTTCCGCGAGGGCGAGCGGTTTGCCTTCGGAGGTGTAGTTGCGATTCCACTTGGGAATTTCGACTACGTAGTTGCCGGGACGGGTGATGACGGCCTGGCAGCCTAGACGCGAATTCAATTGCTGATCGGCGGCCATGTCCATGCGGTCGAGTTCGTCGTCGTCGGCTGGGCTGATTCCGTCCTGGTCCTTGATCCAGAGGTGGCATGTGGTGCAAGCGCAGACGCCTCCGCAGGCGTGATCGAGAAAGATGCCGTGATTCTCCGCGACGTCGAGAAACGACATGGGCTTGCCGTGGTGCTCGTAGGGCATGGTGCCGAATTCGAACTCGACCGTTTTGCCTTCGGGGAGGAAGGTGATGCGGACTAGCTTGTCGGGGGGAATTGTTTTTGAAGTTGCTTCGGTCATATTCTGTCCTTCTTTGCTAGCCTTCGTTGCGTTCTTCCGGGGCTAAAGCCCCCACAATATTTTGGGCCGCTTGCGGCACGACTAAAGTCGTGCCCTGTTACAAAGCCTCCTGAAATTACCTCTGGAGCGCGTTTATGCGCAGCCTATATAGCCGCGCATTTCAAAGCACGTGGCGCTGGCCCGGCGCTATTTGAACTCGGCTGGGGCCATGGCGTGTGGGGCGGTGACGGCTTCGTCGAGTTGGTCGCCGGCGGTGTCCATGGTTTTGCCGCGAAGGGCGCTTGATACGGCGGCGTCCATCATCAGTTCGGCGAGATGATGCGTTGCCTGGTCGAGGGCTAGGGTTGCGTTGCGAATGGCGGCCATGTCCGTGCCGGCTTTTACGGAGGCCAGATGGCTTTGCGCGGCGCGAATGGCGGCCTGCTCTTCGCCGGGCAGCTGGGCCCAGGCAGGGGTTTGGTGAGCGCCGTCCACTTTGTCGAGGATAGATTCGGCTTCAAGGCGGGCCTCGATGAGGAGGCGCTTGGCGAAGTCGTCTTCGGCGTGATCGAAGGAGTCGAGGATCATGCTCTCGACTTGCTCGTCGGTGAGGCCGTAGGTCGGCTTGACTTCAATTTCGGCGGCGAGACCACTGCGCTGTTCGCGGGCGGATACCTGGAGAATGCCGTCAGCATCGATGAGGAAACGAACCTCGATGCGCGGCATGCCGGCGGACATGGGGGGAATACCTTTGAGGTCAAAGCGGGCCAGGGAGCGGCAGTCGGCGGCGAGTTCGCGCTCGCCCTGGACGACGTGAATGGCGACGTTGGTTTGGCCGTCGACGCCGGTGGTGAAGTGCTCGGTGGCCGAAGCGGGGATGGTGGAGTTGCGCTGAATGATGCGCGCCACGGTGCCGCCGAGTGCCTCTATGCCGAGCGAAAGCGGCGTGACGTCGAGCAGCAACATTTCTTCGGTGGACGTGGATGAGCCGGCGAGAATGTCTGCCTGCACGGCTGCGCCGAGAGCGACGACTTCGTCGGGGTTGAGTTCGATGTGGGGCTTTTTGCCGCGCGCGCTCAAGTGAAAGAGTTCGTCGACAAGTTTGCGGACAGCGGGGATGCGCGAGGAGCCGCCGACAAGGACGACTTCATCAATTTGTTCGGGCGTAACGCCGGCGTCGGAGAGGGCTTGCTTACAGGGGCCGGCCGTGCGCTTGAGAACCGGCTCGATAAGCAACTCAAAGACATCGCGCGGGATTTCGCGCTGGTAACGGTCGCCATTGGGCAGCTCGATATTGAAGCTGGCCGTTGGTTCCGAAGAAAGGCGAATCTTGGCTTCGATGGCGGCCTTGCGCAGAGCCTGCACGGCGCTGGGATGAGCGCGGAGGTCGACGCCGTGCTCGGCGTAAATTTCGTCGAGCGCAATGGTGAGGAGGAGATTGTCGATGTCGTCGCCGCCGAGGTGCGTGTCGCCGTTGGTGGACTGGACTTCGAAGATGCCATCGCGGAGCTTGAGGATGGATATGTCGAAGGTGCCGCCGCCAAGATCGTAGACGGCGATGGTGCCGGCTTTGGAGCGATCTAGTCCGTAGGCAAGCGCGGCGGCGGTTGGCTCATTGACGAGACGCAGGACATCGAGTCCGGCCATGCGGCCCGCGTCCTTAGTGGCCTGGCGCTGCGCATCGTTGAAGTAGGCGGGGACGGTGATGACGGCCTGCGTGACGGGCGCGCCGAAGAAACGCTCGGCGTTGCGCTTGAGCTGACGCAGGATGTAGGCGGAGATTTCGGGCGGAGTGAAGCGGAGTTCGCCAAGCTGGATGCGCGGGACTTCGCCAGCCTCGACATCGTCGGCGAGACGGAAGGGGAACATCTTGAGTTCGGTTTGAATTTCTTCAAGGCCGCGGCCCATGAGGCGCTTGACGGAGTAGATGACGCGCTCCGGCGTTTCAATGAGAGCCTTGCGGGCGCTGTTGCCCACGGTGACGGTGGGACGACTGCCTTCGGGCATAGGGTCGAGTGCCACTACCGACGGCACCAGGTTTGATCCATCGACACCGGGAATGACTACCGGCGCATCGCCTTCCATGTATGCGACGAGGGAGTTGGTGGTTCCCAGGTCGATTCCTATTACGCGTCCTTCCGCCATGTCTTTTATTTATGCTCCCAAAGTCTCGGTCACGTCGCGAACCAGATTACTTAGATAGCGCCGCCGGTCGAGGAGGGCCACCATGGTCTTATCAGCTTTTTTGCGGGTGGCGGCGTCGCCGTCATCCCACACCTGCCACTGCTTGCGCAGGTCTTGATCCACATCTTCGAGAAGAACGACAAACTTTCGTTTTGCCTGTTCGAGGCCGGCTTGCAGTTCGGGGTCGGTCTCGCCCATTTTGCGGGCCATGCGCATCTCTTCAAGCTGCATGTTCAACTCGAAGACTTCTTCGAGCAGATCGGCGGGAACGCGGGATGGGTCTTTGCGGTCTTTGCCGCTGAACTCCTCACCGATTTCGGCGCCTTCGATCTTGAGCAGATACTCGGTGCGATGGAGCGGATCCTTGAGGGTGCGATAGGCGTCGTTGAGCAGAGCGGTATCGGCCAGGCTCCATTGCCGTTCGTTGTCCAGGGCACGAGCGAAGTGGTCGGGATGAACCTTGCGGCTGAGACGATGAAACTCGTGTTCGAGAGCCGCGAGATCGAGGTTGAGACGTTTTTCTAGCCCGAAGACGGAAAAATAATCGCCGCCCGGAGGCGGCTGGATCTTGCTGCAATATGGGCAAAAGAGAGTGGACTCATTGTGAGCCACAGAGCAGGACCAACAGGCAACAGGAACAGCCGTATCGATAACTTTCAACATGACGAGCGACCCCTTAGGAAGAGAAGGACGAACCGCAGCCGCAGGAGCGCGTGGAGTTCGGATTGATGAAGTTGAATCCCTGGCGCATCAGCGTCTCTTCATAGTCCAGCGTCATGCCGTGCAGGTACAAGAAAGATTTCGGATCAACGAACACGCGCACGCCGTCGAACTCATAGATACGGTCGCGTTCGCGAGGCTGCGTATCGAACTTGATGGAATAAGAAAGCCCGGAGCAACCGCCACCCATGACGCCGAGACGCAGGCCGCCTTCTTCGGGCGAGATGCCTTCCTTGGCCATGGCGGTGCGAATGCGCTTGACGGCGCGAGGAGTCACCTGCAGGCCCTGGTTGGGCGCCTGAGGTGCGGCAGGCTGCGGGGGCGCCGCCTCTGCCGGTTTCGATTCGATGGTTACCATGTTGGACATACTAGCCTCTTCCGGATTCCGATTTCTTGTGGGCCGCTCTGAAAACCCCGCGGCCCATTGCAGGAAAGGGGAAGCCTCTTACTGCGCTACTGCGGTTGCTTCCGAAACAGCTTCGGCAGCGCCGTTCTTTTTCTTCCAGTCGCCGATGGCCGCGCGGATCGCGTCTTCAGCGAGCACAGAACAGTGAATCTTGACGGGCGGCAGGGAGAGCTCTTTGACGATGTCGGTGTTCTTGATTTCGAGCGCATCGTCGACAGTGCGGCCCTTGATCCACTCGGTTGCGAGTGAGGAACTGGCAATGGCCGAACCGCAGCCGAAGGTTTTGAACTTGGCTTCTTCAATGACCTGCGTGTCGGGGTTCACGCGGATCTGAAGCCGCATCACGTCACCGCACTCGGGTGCGCCAACAAGACCGGTGCCCACTTCCGTGGAGCTCTTGTCGAGTTGGCCCACATTGCGCGGGTTGTTGTAGTGGTCGATCACCTTGTCGCTGTATGCCATCGTTTACTCCTCTGCGGGGGAAGCCGCGGTATATTTGTTTGATTCGGCAGGCTTGCTGGACGATGCCTTCTTTGATGCCTCAGGGGCTAAAGCCCATGACCTTAGTTTGGTCTTTGCGGCACGATCCGCCGCGGCGGACCGTGCCCTGACACGAACTTTAGTGCGCTGCCCATTGGATCTTGGTTAGATCGATGCCGTCCTGCACCATTTCATAGAGCGGCGAGAGCTGGCGCAGATGCTTGACGATGTCGATGACTTTGGCGGCGACATAATCGACTTCAGCCTGGGTGTTGAAGCGGCCCAGCCCGAAACGTATGGAGCTATGGGCTACGTCGTCACCGAGGCCCAATGCCTTGAGTACGTAGGAGGGCTCGAGGGTTGCCGAGGTGCAGGCGGAACCGCTGGAGACCGCTACGTCGTTGATGCCCATGAGCAGCGATTCGCCTTCGACATAGACGAAGCTCATGTTGAGGTTGCCGGGGAGGCGATGCTCCCAGGAGCCGTTGACATGCACATAGTCGAGTTCGGACTCGAGCTTTGCCTTGAGGCGATCGCGAAGGCCGCGGAGATAGGCGGCTTCCGAGTCCATCTCTTCCATGCAGATTTCGCAGGCCTTGCCAAGGCCAACGATGCCGGGGACGTTGAGCGTGCCGGAACGCATACCGCGCTCGTGGCCGCCACCGTCGATCTGCGCGGCAATTTGTACGCGGGGGTTGCGGCGGCGAACATAGAGCGCGCCGACACCCTTGGGGCCGTAGATTTTGTGTCCAGAGAGGGAGAGGACGTCGATGTTGTCGGCGATCACATTGATGGGGACTTTGCCGACCGACTGCACGGCGTCGGTGTGGAAGATGACGCCCTTCTCGTGGCAGAGCTTGCCGATTTCGCGGATGGGCTGGAGAACGCCGATTTCGTTGTTGGCGGCCATGATGGTGACGAGGATGGTCTTTTCGTCGATGGCGCGCTTGAGGTCTTCAAGATCGATGAGGCCGTCTGCCTTTACGGGCAGATAGGTGACGCGATAGCCATGCTTTTCGAGGCGCTTGCAGGTGTCGAGGACGGCCTTGTGCTCGGTGACCTGAGTGATGATGTGGTTGCCACGCTCGCGGTACATTTCGGCGATGCCCTTGATGGCGAGGTTGTCGCTCTCCGTGGCGCCGGAGGTGAAGATGATCTCCTTGGCGGTGGCGCCGATGAGCTTGGCGATCTGCTCGCGCGCTGTTTCGACGGCCTGCTCTGCTTCCCACCCAAAGGAGTGGTTACGGCTGGCGGCGTTACCGAACTTGCCGGTGAAGTAAGGCATCATCGCTTCCAGGACCCGCGGATCGAGCGGGGTGGTCGCGTGGTTATCCATATAAATTGGCAGCTTTACGCCTGCCGGGACTTCAACATTGCTGGCAACTGTACTCATTTTGAACTCCATCCTCTTCAATGCTCTGCTCCGCTCAATGCGGAGGGGAAAAGCAGCTTCGGTTCGTTTACAGCGTCAACTCCACCAATGCGCTTGTCTGACGGGCGCGTCCGGCGGGGGGCACTTCTTCTGCCAGATCTTGAATGCTGATGCTCTTGAGAACTCCGGCAATGGTTTCGTTTACGCGCGCCAGCGGCTCCTTGATGGTGCAGCTCGGAGTGAGATCGCAGGACTTGGCTCCCTTGGTGCAGGAAGTGATGAAAAACGGCCCGTCAATGGCGTGAATGACCTCGTAGGCTGAGATCTCGCGTGCATCCCTTGCCAGGGCGTAGCCGCCGTTCATTCCGGCATGGGAGCGGAGCAGGCCGCTCTTGGTGAGCAGTTGGAGAATTTTGGCCAGCAGTTGCGCAGGAATGCCATAGGCGTCAGCGACGTCTTTAGCGCTGAGAGCCACGGTTTCAGGATGTTCGGCGAGATACTTGAGCGCCATCAATCCGTAATCGGCTTTTTTGGTGAGCTTGAGCATTGAATATCCGACTTCTTCAGTCCGTGTTTAGTATACGACCGATTCTGTCGGGATTTCAAGGCCCCCAGGGTACGTTGGTGCGGTCTGGACGAAAAAACTTTTGGGAAAGATGGAATATTCAACAAATACCCATTTTAATTTTCCGCAAAGATAGCTACAATCTGGCCCAAAGAGTATCTATTTCAACCGATACAAAGAGCGATGGCGACCGCCTGCAGACACCCGAAGGTACGAATCGTCTCCCGGCACGAAGACACGGAATATGTCGAGTGCCTGGATTGTGGCGAGGTCTTTGACTCCGAAGAGTTCCGCGATATGGAGATAGAAGAAACCGCTGAAACAGAGGACGTCTCCGACGACGCATAAGCTCGCGCGCTGGACGCGCTTTACTTTGCAACGGAGCCGTTGGATGTGTGATTGCTTCCCCGGCGCGACACTGCCCAGGCGTAATGGAGCCCTGAGACGACGGTGAGTACGATGGTGGCGTCAAGCGCCAACGTGCGGAAGACGACTACCCATTCGGCATCGGTGAGCTGGTGCAGCAATACAGCGGCCACGGCGCTGACCTGCGCGATGGTATTGGCCTTGCCGAAGATGCTGGGCTTGAACTCGCGCCTTCCGACGGCAGCGTAGAGAATTGCCGCCACCAGCAGGATTCCAACGTCGCGGCCGAAGACCAGGACGGTGACCGTGGTGGGGATCAGCCCTTCGTGCATGAGTACCAGAAACAGGGTGCTGAGGAGAAGTTTGTCGGCCACCGGATCGAGGTAATGGCCGAGCATGGAGCGCTGCTTGAGCCAGCGCGCGAGGGCGCCGTCGAAGGCGTCTGTCAATCCCGCAACGATAAAGAGGACGAAGCTGAGCGCGAACCTGCCCTCGAGGATGGCGGCCACCAGAAACGGGGCCAAGCAGATGCGCAGCAGCGTGAGCAGGTTTGGTGCGGTGCGGAATGGGTTTACTCTTGGGCTCGAATCAACGTGCATAGCGGATCAATAAAAACGCAGAAGGATTCAGCGCCAGACTTCCCCCTATGCGGTTGCCAGATAGGCCTGCGGAAACGGCGGGCTCTCGACAAAGAGTCGAAGGCCCAGACCGCTGCTTGAGGCGCCGATCTACGCATCGAAAGCGAAGGGAGTTCATTGGCTAGAGAACGATGGTACAGCATAGGCCGTTGAAGTGGCAGGCTTCTTCTTCCCCCCGGTCTCCGATCCTGTTAAACTATTTTAGATTGCAACGCAGGCGCGTAGCTCAGTTGGTTAGAGCGCTTCCTTGACACGGAAGAGGTCGCTGGTTCGAGTCCAGTCGTGCCTACCATACTTATCAATAACTTACAGCAATTCGGCGGAAATCTCCAACCCGAGATTCAACCCGAGATTCCTCAGTACCTGTAGTTCGCGCACCAGCGAAAGCGATCCGCAATCGCGCAGCCGCATCATGAGAATCTGGAATTCACCGCGGATTAGAGCAGAAATGAAGTGGCAGGTTTCAATTGTCGGGAGTCTGGCGACGAGGAACGGCTTCATAGCTGGATGCTACGGCGTTTTTGGGGAGTAACCGCAAAATTCGCGCGTAACCTCGGGTCAATGAGCGCTTTGCCCTGTTGGCGGCAACCAAGGATAGTGCGCAGTCAGAGCCGACGAAAGTAGCGGGGGCACCGGTCAATGATAGCGAGGCAAAAGGGAACCAGATATTAGTCGAACTTATTTCCGAGGGGAGCCTGGGCGTAAACCTACGTCAGTTTTTCGTATCCAGAAACATGGTTTTCGACTCGGCATGCGAATCGGATCAGGTTGTCGACATGACTGCTTATTGGAGCAATTTGGTCACTTCCTGCTGCACGACGTTGGCCTGGGCCAGTGCCGAGATGCCGGTCTGCATCAGAATCTCGTACTTCGCCATGTTCGAGGTGGCCGACGCGTAGTCAGTAGCCTGGACTGCATTCTGCGCCGATTGAACGTTTTCCAGCTGGGTACCGAGGACTTGCGAGACGGCGTTAAGGGTGTTGATCTGCGAGCCGATGTAGCCGTCCTGCGCGGCGATGTCTGTGATGGCGGAGGCGATGGAAGTGAGCGCGGCCTGCGCGTCCGTGGCGTTGAGCAGGTCTGAGCTGCTCAGATTTTGGCCGGCCTTGGCGGAGTAGCTGATGGTGGCGACGCCGCTGGTTGTGTAGGTGCCGCTGGTGAAGGTGGCTGCCGAGTCGGCGGATTGATCGGTGTTGGAGTCCCAGACGGAGTTGGTGGCGTCGTTGGAGAGGCCGATGGAGTACGCGGCGGATGGAGTGTAGCTGAGCGAAGCGCCGGCGGGGGCAGGATCGTGGAGCGCTGTGGTGTCGATGCTGAAATCACCGAGAACGCCGGCTATGTTGGAGGTAAAGAGGATGCTTCGATTGTTTGGCCCCAGCGAAGCCGTTACGTTGAAACCCCAGATATTGCTGCCGTTTACCTGGTCATTGATTTCGTCCACTTCCTGCGGCAGCGACAGGTTGGAGTCGAAGGTGTCGAAGGTGAAGGAGTGAGTTGTCTCGTCCCAATAGTTGGTCGGATCGGCCTGCGTGATGGCGATGGTGCCGGTAAGCGTGCCGCCGGGGGCGATGCCGGTGATTGCGCCGGTTGCATAGGTTGAGTCGCCGGGATCGGAACTCGTGTATCCGGCTGAGAGGTCTACGAGAGTCGAGTTGAAGGTGATCGCACCGGCTTCGGCGTAGCTGGGCGCCTGCACCTGGAAGAAGTCCGCCTTGTTGGTGGCGTCATACTGAGAGCCATAGTCGGAGCCTTCCACGAGCGTGAATCCAGCGGCGATAAGCGGAGTTTCGATGTCCAGTACGTCAAGGCCGGAATAATTTCTTGTGTCAATGTTTGTGTCGAGGCTCGCGTCCTTCGACGAGTTCACCATCAGCACGCCCGCCGGGGCTCCCCACATGTTGCCGGCATCGGTCGGGTCGGAACCGTACGGGTCTTCAATGGTAAAAACCTGCGGCGCATTGGTGTCGGAGGCTCCGCCGCTCACTTGCGTCACAGTGATCAGCGGGCTGACGGTGTTGTTGCCGCCGGTAAACGCAACGGCGTTGGCAGCACCGCCGCCGGGCGTCGTGTCGGTCATGTTGGTTGACACGAGAAAGGTGGCGCCGGCCGTTTCCGCAAGATTAAGCTGGCCATTGATGTAGCTGGCCGCGATATGCATCCCGCTTGTGTTGTTGATTGCAGAAATCAATCCGCCCACGGTAACCGGT
>Ga0181535_10001617_pt1 | contig 29069 bp, 30 predicted proteins | sample PEATcosm2014_Bin_44_FD_119774 | JGI IMG/M metagenome (GOLD analysis project Ga0181535, IMG submission 119774) | Peatland microbial communities from MTU Mesocosm Facility, Houghton, MI, USA - PEATcosm2014_Bin17_30_metaG | ecosystem: Environmental > Terrestrial > Soil > Wetlands > Peat | place... | reverse complement strand
CTGGCGGATGTTCTCTTCGGCGTTGGTCTCGTACTCTGCATACGTGACCCCGTCGTTTCCAGCGCTGGCATTCTTTCGCAGACCCCGAAATGCCTCATACAACTTCTCAACTTTGATCAGGTGAGCGATGGAGTAAAACTGTCGCTTCGGATCTTCTTTGGCCAGTTCAGCTATTCTGTCGATGTTTGTGCACATACGATTCGAGTTCTGAGTCTCGATAGGTCTCCTTTCAACAGATTCGTACGCCCGCTTCCCCCTTCCCTCCAGTGGGTCTCGTGGCCGCTCCTTGCGGAAGCCCTGCGGTTCCCCACTTTCATCGGTACTATGAGGTTGTAAGACTGCTCAGCCATCCGTCCGTGCTTCCTTCGGTCGACCCTTGGTTGCACATTTCCTTCAGACCCTTCGAAGGCGTTCCTTCTGGGGTGAAGAAGATGGGGAGCTCTCTTGGGTTCCCGGCCAGCCTCTTCGGAAACATGCCGTGGGCTAGGGACACCGCCGATTTCAGCACACCCTCGCATAGCGGTTGCTGCCGAATGCTGCCTTCCGCCTCATGAATAGCGTCGGCATCGGAACGAGAACCGATTTCGGTGCTGATCCTCACGGCCTGCTTCCTTGCGTGTACGCTTCGCACCCACCAGTCGCCCGATGAGTGGCAACACTCGCTACTGACCTGCCTGCTCGACTTTGGTCAGACGGGATTTGCACCCGCTAGGCTGGATTAAGAGGTTTCCCCGACTCATCGTCAGTTCCCCCTCTTCCGAGCTTTTCTCAACGCGATCATGACCGGTTCCCTCCGCTTGTGGCTCTGGACTGGCGTTCTTCAAACAAACTCAGCCTAACCCACGACTAGCGCATCGAGCCGGTCACACCATAATGACTACTCTTCGGTGAACATCCTGAGGCGACGGCTGAGCAACGGGAGATAGCGCTCGACTTCCGATTCGCACAAGGGCGGCGGCGAAGATGAGCGCTACAGCCCCGCTTTGGTCTCCGCGGCCATGTAATCGACCACGGCTTTCAGGTCGCCGTTGCTCTCTTCAAAGACCTTCAGCTGACGATCCGCGCCTGTGCCTGTCTCCAGAATCGTGCGAATGCCATTGATCGCATCGCGCGAACCGAGCTCGTCCACTTCTCTATCGACCAGCACCAGGTACTCCTCGATCAAGTCGCGCTCGGGGATTTCCTGCTGGCGGCCGAAGTCGATAAGCTTGCCGTCGAGCCCGTAGCGCACGGCGCGGAATTTGTTTTCCATCAGCAGCGGGCGCGCGTACTGGCGAAAATCCTGGTTCGACTCGTGGAGGCGATAGAGATAGGCCGCGGTGGCCTGGATGAGCGCGGCAATCGCCACTGTCTCCTCGGCGCGCAGCGGAATATCGCAGGCGCGCACCTCGACAGTATTGAAGAACGGATGCGGCCGGATATCCCACCATATCTTTTTCGCGTTGTCGATACAGTTGGTGCGAACCAGCAGGCTGACGTAGTTTTCAAATTCGGAGTAGCTGGAGAAGGCGTCGGGGATGCCGGTGCGCGGGAAGTTTTCGAAAACCTTGGCGCGATAGCCCTTGTAGCCGGTGTTCAGCCCCAGCCAGAACGGCGAATTGGTGGCCAGCGCCATGATGTGCGGCAGAAAGTAGCGCATCGAATTCATGACGCGGATGGCGGCTTCGCGGTCTTCGATGCCGACATGGACGTGCAGGCCGAAGATGAGATTCGCCCGCGCGACCAGTTGCAGATCCTTGACGACCTGGTGGTAGCGCGGATCGGGGTAGATTTGCTGCGTCCGCCAGTCGGCAAAGGGATGCGTGGCGCCGGCAACCAGCTCGAGATTGTGTTCGCGGGCGAGTTTGATCATCTCGCGGCGAAGGTCGTAGATGTCCTCGCGCGCCTCGTCGATGTTGCGGCAGACGCGCGTGCCCACTTCGACGACCGAGGTGTGCATTTCGGCCTTGACGCGCTCCTGCAAGCGCAGCTTGCCTTGCGCCAGCATCTCCGTTTCGATGTGCGAGCGGAGGTCGCGCGTCACCGGATCGACGGTCTGGTACTCCTCTTCAATGCCCAGCGAGAAGGATGGCCGCATGGTTTCCTTGCACAGCTTGCCGCCATTGTACCGACACATCGGTCTCCATGGCGTGAAATCGAATTGCTGTAGGCCGTCCCGTCTTTGTGCGCAAATCCCGATTTCGTGGTCTACTGTTCGCTGTTTGCTTGAGGAGCGGCCGGCAGGTGGTCTACCAGGATCGCAGAGCCGCAGGAAAAACTCTGGCCGAGGCAGTCAAGCGATCGATCAGGGCGCAGCCGGAACTTGCCCCGGCCGTCGTCTTGGGACTGCCGCGCGGCGGCGTGCCCGTGGCCTTTGAGGTGGCGATGGCCTCTAGCCTGCCGCTCGACGTGCTGGTTGTGCGCAAGCTTGGGGCTCCCGGCGAACCCGAGCTGGCGATGGGCGCGATCACCAGCGATGGAACCGTTGTGCTCAACGACGATATCGTGCGCGAACTGCGCATTCGCGAAGAGACGCTGAAGACCGCGATGCGGCGCGAGCAGGAACAAGCCCAGATGCAGGAGCGGACCTACCGCCAGGGTAGTCCGCCACTCGTGCTCGACGGCCTGACTGTCATTCTCGTGGATGATGGCCTGGCCACGGGGGCAACGATGCGGGCTGCGGTACGGGCTGTTCGGCTTCGCGCCCGCCGGGTCATCGTGGCTGTTCCAGTGGGGGCTGCACATGCATGCGAGGAATTGGCTGAGGAAGCCGACCTGGTGATCTGCCCGTACGTGCCACTTTCTTTCGGCGCGGTGGGGCAGTTCTATCAGAGCTTCGGGCCGACCAGCGAGCAGGAGGTCTGCATGCTGCTCGCCGAAACGCAGCCTGCACAGCCGGGGGCCACTAGGCCGCCGGACCGTTGAGAAATGCAGCCCATCGCAGCTCATTCGGCAGCTGGGGCGCGGCCTGTGCCTTGGCGATGGCGAGATCCGCCATCTCGCGCACAATCCAGTCGAAGTTCGCCCGACCGACCGACTCCAGGCCGGCGTCGGGCGCGGGATTCATGAAATCGATGGCGTAGGGGATGCCATCTTCCACGGCAAATTCCACCGTGTTGAGGTCGTAGCCGAGAGCTCGGCAGAGCGTGAGGGCATCGCTCTCGACTCGCGCGAGCAGCGCCGGATCATATGCGGGAGGGTTCTGGATGTAACGCTCGTGGTGGGGCCGTCGCGGATCGTAGGGCATGATGTGGACGTTCTGCTGCCCCACTACGTAGCAACGGAAGTACTCATTGAAGTCCACCGATTTCTGGTACATCATGCAGAGCTCGTGCGACTGGTTATAGGCATGGAAGAATTCGTCGCGATTGTGAATGTGATAGACGTCCTTCCAGCCGCCGCCGTCGACGGGCTTCATGAACCCGTGTTCCCCGACATACTCGAACACCGCGTCCCAGTTCAGTGGATACTCGAGGTTCCGCATCGAGCGGTCGGTGGTGCCTTCGGGATGCTCCTTGTGGGGCAGGATGACTGTGGGCGGCACGGCGACGCCGAGCTTCTCCGCCAGCGTGTAGTTGAAAAACTTGTCATCAGCCGACCACCAGAACGGATTGTTGACGATCGCTGTACCATTCAACGCGGCGTGCTTCAGATAGGCGCGATAGAAGGGGATGTCGTGCGAGATGCGGTCGATGAGGACGGCATAGCCGGTGAGATGATTCAGGCCGACAGCGCCGACTTTGACGAACTCGGCATGGATTCCCTCGACTCCCCGCGCATTGATCTCATCCACGAGGGCGCCGGGAAAGCTATCTTCCATGCCGAACAAAACGCCGACCTTCTTCTTCATGCCGCCTCCAGCAGACGCGATTCCGGAAAGAGTCCGAGTGCCTGCATTTTCCTCATCAGTGTAAGGGACGGTGCGGCGGATGCCCTGGTTCGTGAGAGCGCACCCTAACGATCACTCCCTCTGGGGAGATCCTCTACCTAGCTCATTCTTAATGCTTTGTCGATACAGCGAGGCCCCGTTCTCCGCGAGAGTTGTGCGCTCCGGCACTGCGATTATCGAGGGCTGGACGTAGATTGTTGTTGTTCGCAGAAATGGAGGCGAGTGTGGACTACCGGGTCTTGACGGTTTCAAGGGAATTCGGAAGCGGCGGCGGACGCATTGCAAAGATCGTGGCGGAGAAACTGAGCTGGAAGCTGCTGGACCGCGAGCTGATCGAAGAGATCGCCAAAGCGGCACGCGTCGACCCGCGCATTGTCACGCGTTTCGACGAGCGGCCCGAATCGTGGATGGGCCGGATGAACCGCCGTGCCATGCAAGGCGCCGCCCTGGCCGCAGGTGTTGCACCGGAAGAGGAGAACTGCTTCGACTGCGACGTGATGGCGGACTTGACCCGCAAGGTGATTGAGCGGGCGCACACGAAGGGAAACTGCGTGATTGTAGGGCGCGGTTCGCAATGCATTCTGCAGCACCCGAAAGACGTGTTCCATGTTTTCGTCTATGCGCCGTTTCACGTGCGGGTGAGCCGGCTGCGCAACAGGCTCGAGAAGGGCGTCAACATCGAGGAGCGCATCCATGCGGTCGACGGCGCACGGGCGCACTACCTCAAGCAGTTCCATGGCAAGGTTTGGAACGACCGGCACTTGTACGACCTGATGATTTCTTCGAGCGAAAATGAGGAGGCAACGGCCGAGGTCATTCTTGCAGCGATGAAAGTACCTCGCGCGACCGCAATGGAAAAGCGGGAAGCATCCGCAATCCGATAACGGGTCCGATTCTTGTCGCGAAGGGTGCTATTGCGCAATCCGGCGCAACTCGCCCATGCAGCGTCCCGACTAATCCGCGATGCGCTTCAGCTGGCCCAGGTGATTGAGATCGTGCCCGGCCATGGTCTCAACGATGGTCTTGAAGGTCATGGTGCCACGCTCGGGATGCGTAACCGTGCGTCCGGCCGCAGCCGGCAACGACTTGCGGATCAGGACCAGGTTCCAGCTGCGCATGGCGGCGAACGTCGCCAGCGCATCGGCGGCTGCAATCCCTGAGTAGGTTGCGGCCCATTTGTCCTGATCGAAGGGCTGAATCACGGGGCCGTCTTCCGCGAGAGTCTGCCGCAGGCGAAAGGCGAACACCAGCTCACAGTCGGCGAGGTGTGCGACGATCTCCGCCGGAGACCACTTGCCTGGCGCAGGAGCCTTGGTCGACTTCTCTACGCCGATCTTGTCGAGCACGGTCGAAATCGTCGACGTGGTCGAGCCCAGGATCGTTTCCAGCGGTCGGCCATCCAGAAATTTGTCGTATGGATTCGCTTCGCTCATTCCTGTTGTCTCCGAAGTGCTTCAGCAGCCCGTTCAGTCGTCTGATACTTCTTGCTTTCCCAGGTCTCAGAATCGAGACCTGGGGTACCCAGGTTCACGCGAACTGACGGCTTACAAGTACTCGCGCATCATGCCCTGCCACGTCGGCCAGTCGTGCGAGTTCCATGTCTCCCACGTATAGAGCTTGTGGGGAATGCCCTTGGCGCTCATGATGCGGTCAAGATTCTGGTTCTGCCCGAGGCACTGATCGTCCCAACCCGTGCCCAAGATGTAGGTATTGCGGCGATAGCGCTCGAAAAACCACGGATCGGACAGATTCGGCAAGTAGTGCGTGGGCAGGTTGAAGTAGCAATCCTGGTCATAGTAGCCGTCGAGGAAATTCGACATATCGAATGCACCCGACATCGACAGCAGCCCGGTGAACACATCGGGGTGGCGCAGCGCGATGTTCGTCGCGTGATAACCGCCGAAACTACAGCCCAGCGAGACAAAGTGCGGGTCATGGTTTTTCTGGCGCACCAGCGGCACGACTTCGTGGATGAGGTAGTCCTCATACTGCACGTGGCGCGCGATACGCCAGCGCGGCGGCACGTTCCGGTTGTACCAGCTCTCCATATCGACCGAGTCGACGCAGAAGAACTGCAGATGTCCTGCTTCGACTTGGTTCCACACCGCGCCGATCATGCCGCGGTCTTCAAACTCGTAGAAGCGCCCACCCGAGGTGGGAAAAACCAAAACCGGTAAGCCGCTGTGGCCAAAGACGAGCAACTCCATGTCGCGCCCAAGGCGGCTGGAATACCACTTGTGATATTCGCGGTTCATGGCGCGTGTTTCGCTCCCGGTCTGTGCAATTGGAGAAAGGCGGATTTCTTGATACTGTAACAGCCGCGGCCTTGTGATTTGGGTGGCTGAGACAACTGGGTCTCGGAGTGCGTAAGTCGCGCCTTTGAGATTCGTGCTTTCCCAGGTCTCAAACGCGAGACCTGGGGCACCCATTTTCGTGCGGGATTAAGCGGTCGAAAACCGTACGCGGATCGAGAGGAATCGCAAGGATTGGAACCGGAGCAACAACCCGACGCTGAGGCCGCGGAAGCGTTGGCAAGAGAAAACGAGACACCCCATCCGCGTCTGCGCCTACACAGCCACTTCCCCAGCGTCTATCTTCCCGATGCGCGCGACATCATTGTCTATCTGCCGCCCGGGTACGACGAACAGCCGGAGCGGTCGTACCCCGTGCTCTACATGCATGACGGCCAGAATCTCTTCGACGGCCGAACCTCATTTATCCCGGGCCGCACCTGGCAGGTGCGTGAGAACGCCGACGAAGCGATCGAGGCCGGCGAAGTGGAGCCGCTGCTCATCGTCGGCCTCTACAACACCGGCGAACACCGGCTGGCGGAGTACACCCACGATGAGAACCAGAAGATGGGCGGCGGCGAGGCCGACTGCTACGGACTGATGATTACGCGCGAGCTGATGCCCTGGATTGCCTCGCAGTATCGTGTTCGGCAGGACCGCGCCTCGACGGGGATGGGCGGCTCATCATTGGGTGGCCTGGTGTCGCTCTTTCTCGGGCTGCGTCATCCGGAGCACTTCGGCAAACTTGCCGTGATGTCTCCGAGCGTCTGGTGGAACCACAAGAGCATTGTTGGGTACGTGAACGAGCACTCCCCGCAACTGTGGGAGCGGCCCCGGATCTGGCTCGATGTGGGCGATCACGAGGGCCACAAGACCTGCCGCGACGTGGAACTGCTGGCGCGGCGGCTGAAGGCCAACGGCTGGCGTCCCGGCGAGAATCTGCACTTTGAGAAGGTCCACGGCGGGACGCATGATGAGGCCAGCTGGGCGACGCGGGTACGGCCGATGCTGCGGTTTTTGTTTCCCGCCTAGTTCACGCGATTAACCATGCCCGAGAATGCCTTGTAGACTCGCCAATCGTCCGCGGGCTCCATCGCAAATTCAACTTCAAATCCCTTGAAAATCGAGATGCTCCTATCGATCTTCTCCTGGGTCGCTCTTGGGTCACGGGTATAGAAGATGAAATCTCTGAGGCCATTGTTCGTAACAACCAACGCACTTAGCACGTAATTCCCCGTTTCAAGCAGGCTGCACATGTTGAGCTCAACTGCCTGGAGATCGTCGCCTTCCTCACTTGAGGGAAACCCATTAGATTTCGGAGCACGGAAGTGGACAGAAACGATCAGGTGGTGGTCATATCCCGGAAGTGGCGCCAAGCCGCCGTATGCATTGGCTATTCGCACGAGCATGGGAAATCCGTCGCGCTTCCTTGGCCGATCGTCCAATCATCCGGTCTCGGATTCCGTGGAGGTTTACTCGCATTTTGATTGAATGGCCACATAAGCCCTAAGTTTAGTCGGGCTCCGCCTAGAGCGACTCGCCCTTGCCTGAACCCCCATTTTCAGCGATACTTAGGTGTTGAGTCTTGCCGAGGCCGGACTGTCCAGTCTGGCCTTTCGTTTGCGCCTGCTGCTGAAGATGCGCAGGCCATCCTGAAACTCCAGACAGGCTCCAACAATGGATTTGAAAGGAACTGTATCGCCGTGGTCATGATTCGTTTGGCGCGCGTTGGCGCCCGCAAGCAGCCCTACTACCGCATCGTCGCGATTGAGAAGGATCGGGCCCGCAATGGCCGTTCCATCGAGGTTGTCGGCACCTACAATCCCCGCACCAACCCCGCTTCCGTGGAGCTCAAGCACGAGCGCATCGCCTACTGGCGCAGCGTGGGCGCCCAGTTCTCGCCGACCGTCGCCAAGATCGTCGCAAAGCATCCGGCTCCCGTCGCGGCCTAGTTTCACCGATCCCTATCCTGCCCGCTCTCCGGTATTTGGCGTGGAGACCGTTGCTGACGGCGGCGCACAGGTGTGCTACTATTCGGCACGATCCAAGCCGGTTGATTCCCGGTTGCAGACGGTCAGAGGCAAGTAGATGACCCAACACGATATGGTCGCAGTCGATGAGCTGGTCCGCGAAATAGCGCGAGCCTTAGTGGATGAGCCAGGAGCAGTCGAGGTTCAGGCAGTAGGACGGGAAGAAAACACGGTGCTGAGGCTGAAAGTGGCGCCTCAGGATGTGGGTAAGGTGATCGGCAAGCAGGGTCGCACGGCTCGCTCCGTGCGCACGATCCTGGGAGCCGTCAGCATGAAGCTGCACCACCGCTACACACTCGACATTCTGGAAGAGGACGACCAGCCTCAGGGTTGAGAGGGCGCGTCGGGCCACGGAGACATGGATGGGCGCGGCTGAACAATGGGTGTGGCTTGCGCGCATCAGGCGAACCCAGGGACGCAAAGGCGAGGTCTTCGCCGATATTCTCACTGACTTTCCTGAAAAGTTTGCCGAGCGCAGACGCTTGTGGCTGCTCTCGGATGGGACCGGCTCTTCTCCGGCCAAGAGCTTGCGCTCGGAGCCGCGCGAAGTGGAGCTCATCAACCACTGGCTCCATAAGGGCGGGATCGTCCTCCATTTTGCAGGAGTTGACTCGATTTCGGCTGCAGAGGGATTGATCGGGCTGGCCGTGGCCATTCCGCGAGAGCAGCGCACAGCGCTGGGTGACGACGAGGCTTACATCGGCGATTTGATCGGCTGCACGCTCGTGGATGTGGCAGGGGCCGAGCCTGTTCTAGTCGGCGCAATCGAAGACGTGGACACCACGGCCGGAGCAGCTCCGCTGCTGATCGCGCGCGCGGCAAAAAGTGCGGCGGGTGAGCCGAAGGAAGGCCGCGAGATTCTAATTCCGTTTGCGAAGAGCTACCTGCGGCGACTTGATGTGGACGGCAGGCGTGTCGAGATGGCGCTGCCCGAGGGCCTGGTCGAGTTGAACGACGTCAAGTAGGCTTTAGTCTCTTGGTTCCCGCTTAATTTGTCGCTAGCGGCTTCCACACACCGTTGTCCTTAAGCGCAAGCTGAATGGGCCGTGGCGGGCCGTGCGGAGGAACCGTCACCTCGACCCAGAGCTCCTGCCCAAGCCTCGCCGGCCATGGGCTCTGCGCGTGTTCGGCGATGTAGAAGTTGACGGGGTTGTTGAGACGCATCTGATCGCAGGGTGCGCCGGAAGTGGCGAGCACGCTCTCCCCTCGCGCGCTGTCTTCCGTGTCAGGAATTCGAATCGCGACCAGCTTGTTGTTGCGGACCGCCAGCTTCGCCGAGAAAGAGACCTGCCCCGCGGCAACAGAGAAATCGCGCCCATTCGGCACGCCATCCGGATTGCGCGGGAACTGCGCCTGTTTGGCCGAAGGCAGCGTGCTCTGGCACCCATCCACGGTGAGCTCCATGCTCAGGTAGCGTCCGCGCATCACAAGGTTGGGATCGTACATTGCGGTCCGTGTCCACACGCGCGAACAATGCCAGCGCTGGTAGAGGTACTTTGCTGCGACCGACGAGACCAGCGCAAGCTGAATCGCAAGGACGGCGAGCGAAGCCCCCGACAACGAAGTCCTGGCAAGCCTCATGCCCTGGCCTCCTCAGCTTCGGTCAGGCTAGCGATCAGCCTTCGCCGCATCTTCTCGAGGCCCCAGCCGCCGGCGAGAAAGAGAATCCCCATTGCGATCAGGCCAAGCGAGCGGCCCACTTTGTCGAAGATGCTGCTGAAGAAGAACCACACGACAGTGATCGCGAATCCGACGACGCCCAAGTTGACAAGTGCTCGGCTTAGCTGGCGCACGCCCCACCAAATGACGAAGACTGAAAATGCGGCCACCAGCGCATACGCCAGGAGATTCGGCTCGCTTTGGGTGTAGGAGCGCGCTTTGCCGTTCCCCCATTGCATTTGTGTCACCCAGGTGCGGTTGCACAAGGGCAGCAATCCGCAGAAGACGCACGCGGCCGCAACAGGGATCATGCTTTTGCCGAATCGGAACAACGCAAAGAACAGCGGCAGCGCAGCAAACGCGATCCAGGCCCACACACGCACGTGCAACGGAATGGAGACGATCTCGCCCCACGAGACCCAACTTGCGAGCATGAACACGATACCGGTCACCGACGCGATGGCCGCTGCTGCAAACAGAATTCCCTGCTCTGCCCTGCGCTTCGATCCCAGGAAGGCAGTCAGGTAGAGTACGGACCAGACAAACAGGAATCGCCCAAGATAGACATCCTGGCCGATTTGCCGTTCTGTGGCGTATTCGAGTTCCGAGAACAACCACGCCGGTGCGAGCAGCAGCGTGATCGTCTGCTGCGCCTCGTCATAGAGAAAAACCCATCCGGCCAGCGCGGCCAACGCCCACAACAGGATCGCGGCTGGCCAGTGCTCCTGGATGTTGAAAATCTGACCGACGAGAGCGATGGCTGCCCCGGTGGCTGCGGTTCCTACGGCGTGCAAAGCCGTGGACATGGCCTGGTAACTCGCGCGCGTCGCCGCTCCGGCGGCATGAAATACGCCGACCATGGCGAGCACGAGGGTGAACCGCGCGCCAGGCCCGAGTTCGTCCCAATGGGCGGAGACAAACAGCACGACGCCGCCGGCCAGCAGAATCGCTCCGAGGATCAGGGCAACCACACCCTGCCAGCGCAGGCCCGTCGGGCGCTTCTGGTCTGCCTCCCAGCCGCGGATACGATCGGCCGCTGCTGCGTCCAGAACGCCTGCCGACTGCCAGCGGGTGATCAGCGATTCAATATCGGGCATTTGGGTCGGGCATACTTTGCTGCGCGTATTAGACCATAGACCCATCAATGCCGCTGTGCGGGTGCGCCCCTTCGATACGTTGTTTGGGTCAAAGCGAGCGGGGTCGCTTCCTTCTCTCTCGCTCTGCACGCGCCAGCCAACGAGCCCGCCTTCTATCATTGAGGGAAGAGCCATGCGCTTCGATGTTCTCACCATCTTCCCGGGTTTCTTCACCGGCTTCCTGGAGCACGGCATCGTGCGCCGCGCTCAGGCCGATGGGCTTGTCTCGGTGGACGTCCACGATCTGCGCGCATTCACGCACGATCGCCACCGCACCGTCGACGATCGCCCGTTTGGCGGCGGCGAAGGCATGGTTCTGAAACCGGAACCTCTTGCCGAGGCACTCGAAAACCTCGGCGTCCACGCTAAGAACGCGGACAAAACCGACCTGCCCAACGTGACGACGAGGACGATATTGCTTTCGGCGCAGGGCCTGCCCCTCACGCAATCGGTGGTGCGCGAGCTGGCGGCTTTCGAGCGACTGGTCCTGATCTGCGGCCGTTATGAAGGAGTGGACGAGCGCGTCAATGAGTTGTATTGCGACGAAGAGATCTCTATCGGAGACTACGTGTTGAGCGGCGGAGAACTCGCAGCCGCGGTCGTCATGGACACCGTGATTCGGCTCGTTCCTGGCGTGCTGGGCAACGAAGCTTCCAGCGAGTTCGAGAGCTTTGGCGCTGAAGATGCAGCCATCACGGCAGATGAGATGGGTGTCCCGCGTTCGCAGCATGGGTCCGGGGGACTGCTGGACTATCCGCACTACACCCGGCCTGCGGACTTTCAGGGGTTGGCCGCACCGCAGGTACTTCTCAACGGCGACCACGCCCAGATTCGGCGCTGGCGCCGGGAACAGCAACTGCGCAAGACTCTGGCCAATCGGCCGGATCTGCTTGCACACGCAAAGTTGAGCGACGAGGACAGGCGGCTGCTCGCGTCCTGGGGCTGGGAACCGAGTCGGCAGGCCAATTAGGCGCGGGAGTCGATTCTCTGTTAAAATTAGAGACTCTGAGTTCAACGTAGGAAAGAAACCATGTCAATTCATCCAGTTATGCAGCGCCTGGCCGACAAGCTGAAGCGCACCGATCTGCCCGACTTCGTCCCCGGCGATCAGGTCCGTGTCCAGGTCAAGATTAAGGAAGGCGACAAAGAGCGCCTCCAGGCCTTTGAAGGCCTCGTCATCGCCATCAACAAAGGACCCCAGGGCACCTTCACGGTGCGCAAGATGAGCTTCGGTCAAGGCGTAGAGCGCATCTTCCCCTTCAACTCCAAGGTTGTCGACAAGGTTGAGAAGATTCGCAGCTACAAGGTCCGCCGAGCCAAGCTGTTCTACATCCGCGGACTGCGCGGCAAGGCCGCCCGTCTCAAGGAAGTGGATCGCACCACCGCACACGCCTAGTTTTCAACAACACTTTCCCATCGAGCGCCCCTGGCTCACGCGGCCAGGGGTTTTCGTTTCTATACTGAGACCGATGGCGAAGGTCGCAGTCTCGGAGCGCAGATCAAAAGGTCGGCGGATCAAGTCGCCTGTGTGCAGCTGGAAACTCGAAGCCGAAGCGCTCAAGTCCGGAGCCCTTCGCGTCGCCGGCCTGGACGAAGTGGGGCGCGGTCCGATGTTTGGCCCAGTCGTCGCGGCGGCCGTCATCCTCGACCGCAACACACGCTTTCGCGGTCTGAATGACTCGAAAAAACTCTGCGAAGCCACACGCATCGAGCTGGACGCGCAGATTCGCGCCAAAGCTGTCGCCTGGGCAATCGCTGCTGTCGACGTCGAGACCATCGATCGCATCAACATTCGCCGTGCATCGCTGCTCGCCATGCGTCTCGCCGTCGAACAACTGGCGATCGAGCCCGACTACCTGCTCATCGACGGCATCGACACCATCGAGTGGCCCTGCCCGCAGCAGTCCGTCATCCAAGGCGACGGGACCAGCTACTCCATCGCCGCTGCCAGCGTGCTCGCGAAGGTCTATCGCGACGCTTTGATTGTCGAACTGGATCGCCAGTATCCTGGTTACGGCCTGGCGAGCCACAAGGGCTACTGTTCCCGCGAACACATGGACGCGCTCGCCAAACTCGGCCCCACGCCACTGCACCGCAAGAATTGGAGCCCTGTTGCGCAGCGGGTGCTCGACTTCGGCGACGAGGCATTAGACCTGGTTGCACAATAGGTGCGTGCAGCGAGAAGAGCGCACCTCTCGGGGGCTAAAGCCCAAGATTCAATGAGCAATGATCGGCACGACTAAAGTCGTGCCCTTTCACAAGATCATTTGTGCAACGAGTTCCGAGACCAATCACGCCCTAACAGTAACGGCGCGCGCCTTCCATCTCTGCATCCACGCCAGCACCGGCCGCGCCAGCAGCAGCACCGAGAGCACAATCGTCAAGCGCAGCGGGCTCAAGACCCCGGGCTTCACCTGCCACCAGTAGTGCACAATCCCGCAGGCCGCAGCGACGTAGACAAGCTTGTGCAGCTGGTTCCAGCGCTTGCCACCCAGCTTGCGAATCGCCCACGTGGTAGACGTCACCGCCAGCGGCACCAGCAGGAGCCACGCCGCGACGCCGATTGTGATAAACCGCCGCTTCGCAACATCGGCAAGCATAGTGTTCACGTCGAATCCCGCGTAGAGCGCGACATACGTCAGTAGATGTACCGTGCCGTAGAAGAATGCGAACAGCCCCAGCAGCCGCCGAAACTGGATAAGCCAGCTTAGTTTCGACCACACTCTGCGCAACGGTGTGATCGCCAGCGAGAGGATAAGCAGCAAGAGGGTGTTGTAGCCCGTGGTCAGCTCGATCTTCGCGGTCGGGTCTGCCCCAAGCGTATTCGTGACCGCACCATAGACGAGCAAACCGAAGGGCCAGAGGCATGCGACCCACACGAGAGCCTTCAACGAGATGATTGTCGAGCGTTTCATGGTTCCTAAGCGGAGTTAGCAGTGCTTCGCGCTTGTTAGCGAAGTTATCGGTTGTCGTAATGCCCGAGAGGAGTTACGATTCGGCTGAGTAATCACGAAGACCGCGATCGGGCGTGAGGCGCCGCACTTCGCCAACTCCGCCTTCGATTCAGTAGTTCTTCTTCAGATCCATCCCGTTATAGAGCGACGCTACCTGATCGCCATAGCCATTGAACACCAGCGTCGGCCTGCGCTGCGCATAAAACGGCAGGCCTATACGGCGCTCCGTCTTCTGGCTCCAGCGCGGATGATCGACATTGGGATTGACGTTGGAGTAGAACCCGTACTCGTTCGAGGCCATGTCATTCCAGGTCGTCGGCGGTTGCTTGTCGAGGAAGCGCACCTCCACGATCGACTTGGCTGATTTGAATCCATACTTCCAAGGCAGAACCACGCGCACCGGTGCGCCGTCCTGGTTCGGCAGCACCTCTCCGTAGAGGCCAAACGTGAATAGCGCAAGCGGATTCATCGCCTCGTCCATGCGCAGTCCCTCGGAGTACGGCCAGTAGATCGTCGACTCGCCCGCCCACTTCTCCACCTTGCTGTTGTAGTAGGAGAGGAACTGCACGTACTTCGCTTTGCTCAACGGGTCGCACTCTTTGATGAACTCCGAAAGCGAGTACCCCACCCACGGAATGACCATGCTCCACGCCTCGACACAGCGATGCCGATACACGCGCTCCTCGAGCGGCCGCAGCTTCAGCAGCGTGTCGATATCGAATATCTTGGGCTGCTTGACCTGGCCGGTCACCTTCACCGTCCAGGGACGTGTAGGCAATCCTCCGGCATTCTGCGAAGGGTCGCCTTTGTTCACGCCAAACTCGTAGAAGTTGTTGTAGTGCGTGATGTCCTCGTAGCTCGTCAACTGCTCGCCCGTGGTGGAAAGCGGGCTCTTGACCGTTTCGAGCTTGGTGCCTGCGTGCGCTGTGGTTCGCGGCGAAACCACGTCCATCATCCGCGCGGCGCCAGTTGCAGCAACACCAAACGCCGCAGCACCCTTCATGAACCTGCGCCGATTCAGATAGCGATCCTTGGGAGTAATTGCCGATGAGGGGATCTCGGGCGGCTTGCCTATGAGCATGGTGCGACCTCGGGGAATCAACTTCACCCATTAGACACGAGCAGGCCGGACAAGTTACAAGACGACAGCTAGTCCCTGTCGGCGTGTTTGGCGCGCGCGCCACCCACCATCGCCGGAAGGCTTCCGCGGGGGAATGCCGAAGACTGCCGCACCACCAAGCGGGTCGAGATCTGCCACTCACGCTTGCCGTGCTGGGGATGGTCAGGCTCGATGCCGGCGCGCAGACCTTCGACGGCGGCTGCCGCCAGATCTCTGCAGGACATCTGTACCGTGGTCAAGGGCGGCAGCATGAACTGCGCCAGGTGAATATCGTCGAAGCCCACGACGGAGATATCTTCCGGAACCCGATGCGTGGTGCGATAGAGCGCGTGCAGTGCACCGATGGCGGTCATGTCGTTCGAGCACATCACGGCTGTTGGCAACTCCGGCAATGCAATCAAGCGCTCCATTGCCGTGATACCGCTCTCCATGGTGTGGCTGCCCTCGACCAAGTGCTCTGCAGGAACCTTGAGCCCCAACTCGGCCATGGCACGGACGAATGCGTGGCGCCGCGCCGTGGGCGAACGCTGGGACAACGGGCCACTGATGAAAGCGATGCTGCGATGCCCCAGCGCCGCCAGATGCTGCACGCTCTGGCGGATTCCCTCCGCATAGTCCACCTTGAGGATGTGAATGTTGGGCAGGTCCGGCCCTGCGTCCACGAAAACCAGTGGAAACTCCCGCTCCACGAGCTTCTTGACCAACTCCTCTTCCACACCGAAAGTCATCACGGCAACGCCGTCGACGCTGCGCTGCAGCAGACGGCGCATCAGGCTTTCCGTACGGGCCGGGTCGTAGTTGGTCGAACCAATCAGAACTTCATAGCCCTGCGCTACGGCCAGGCTTTCAAACTCCTGCACCAGTTCGGGGAAAAATGGATTCGTGATCTCCGAGACGATGAGGCCCAACATCCTGCTGCGCCCCGACACAAGGGCGCGCGCCTGCGTGTTCGGCAGGTATCCAACTTCTTCAATCGCCTTCCAGACGCGCTGGGCCAACTCCGGATTCACGGTCGAGATGTGATTAACCGTGCGCGATACCGTGGCGATCGAGACACCGGCCCGTTGAGCGACGTCGCGAATGCTGACGGCGCCAGGACGCCGGCGCTCGCCGAAGCTTTCTCTAGGAGAATTCACGATGGAAGGGATTCTACACGATTTTCTCGTGTTTCTCAGCAGAGGTTCACCGACACAGGTGCGCTTACGACGGGCCGAAAATGATATGGATCATAAGTTTCCAAAAGCCGCCCAGTCAGATCAAAGAGCGCAGCCAAACCCTGCCAAATCGATTTCCTGTAAGCGTTTCCCGCTTGCAAAGCAGTATCGACCGCGTGTCTTGCGGCTTAAGCGTGCTTCTCGGTACCCGCCATTGTTTCCAGCCCGTGCCGCAGCAGCGGCAGAATTGCCGTCAGGCTCTCCTGCGCTCCACGCGAACTTCCGGGCAGATTCACTATCAGCGTATTGTCTCTAGTCCCCGCAACAGCGCGGGAGAGCCAAGCCATGGGATTGCTGGCCGCACCGGCAATCCGCATCGCTTCTGCGATCCCCGGTGCTTCGCGATCGAGAACCCGGCGGGTCGCTTCAGGCGTTCGATCGCGCGGGCCAAGACCGGTTCCACCCACGGTGAGAATCAGGCGTACTCTCCGCTCTGCCCATTCTGTAAGTCGAGCGCCGATGCGGTCAGGCTCATCGGGCACAAGCGCCGCTTCGATCTCGCCCTCAGGCCACGCCTGACGCAGCAAGGCAACCACGGCGGGGCCAGCGGTGTCCTGTGCCTCTCCGCGCGAGCAACGATCCGAGACAGTGAGAACGGCGAGCAGCATGGGCCGATTTTAGCCTCTACGGCAGCACGTGAATTGTGTGCAGCCAGACCTCGGCACTCTGCGGCCATGCCGTCACGGGCAATTCGGTGCGACGCAGGCCATAGCCATGCCCGCCCTGCGAATAGATGTGCAACTCGGCCGGTACCTTGGCCTGCTTTAGCTGCAGGAAGTAGTTCGTTGCGTTTTCCACATGGACTGGATCGTCCTCGGCCTGCACGATGAACGAGGGCGGGGTATCTGCCGTCGGCCGGATCTCCGGGTTCGTCGCCATATTCTGAACCGCCAGCGCCAGATAGCCGGGATAAACAATCACCGCGAAGTCTGGCCGGCAACTCAATTGGTCGGCCGCATCGATGGGGTCATAGAGCCGCTTGTCGTAGTGCGTGCTCAGCGCGGCGGACAGATGTGCTCCCGCCGAGAACCCAAGAACACCGACACGCTTGGGATCGATTCCCCACTCCGCCGCGTGCTCCCGCACTATCCCCACCGCGCGCTGTGCGTCCTGCAGTGCGCCCGGCGACTTGGGATACGGCCCGGTATCGGGCACGCGATACTTCACCAGAACGCAGGTCACGCCGATCGAATTGAGCCAGTCGCAGACTTCCGTTCCTTCCAGGTCGATGGCCAGAATTCGGTACCCGCCACCGGGAAAGACGACCACCGCAGGCTTCGCGCCGCCAGTTGGAGCCTTATACAGCGTCAATGTGGGTGTTGCGACATTCCCGAGACGCATAACCGGCTTGCCCGCAATGAGCGGATCCTTCGCCGTCGTCATATCAGCTTCTGGCGGCAGGTTCGCAGGGCCGCCCGGCACGCCATTGGGCCACAGCGGCAGCGTGAGATGTCCTGGTGAGGGCTGCCATGCGGATTGTTGGGCGGCAAGATTCATCGAAAAGAAAACCAAAGGAAGAAGAACGCGGCTCGCGCGCATCGAATGGGCTCCTCAAAAGCCAGGAGCGATCATCGCAGTTGATCGCGGATTCCGCAAATCTCGAGCCCACTCGAATCCTCAGGGAGGGTTGCGAAACTACGGTTTCGCCCCTTGGGGAATCAAAAGCGTCAGGGTCTGATTCGCAATCTCCATCCGCGCCGGGAGTGTGCCGAGCACTTCTCCGTCCGCCTCGACGTAGATCGTTCTCTTCGAGCCATTCCGAGTCTGGCAGTCAACGGAGCTCGCTTCGAGCAGCTCGACATCGTCGGTGAAGGTGTGGCGGCCAGCGATGACAGCCAGCAGAAAGCGCATATAGCGAAACCGGTTCCGCGTCTTGAACGTAATCAAGTGCAACGCATCGTTGCACAAGCTGGCACCGGGCGCAAGCGTCCCCAACACGCCCCCGAAGGAACGAACGCGCACCGCGAGCAGTTGCGAGATATCGGCCTTGCGCGTCTCACCACTGCCATTCAACGAGAAGAGTGCGCTGAACAATGGGAATGGATTGGTCGCCCAGATTCTGGTTGCCTCGATCAGATAGAGCGCATACCCGAAGCGCCGTTTGAGCCCGGCGTCGAGACTGGCCATCAGCAACGCATCGGCTCCAATTCCTGCCGCAACCGTGAAGAAGCAGGACCGTTGCAGGCCATTGTTGTCGCGATAGAAGACACGTCCCACCGGCACCTGCGTCGGCGTAGCGGTTAGAAGCTTCCGCACGGCATTCACTGGCGATGTGCCCAGGCCAAGATCCTGCGCCAGTGCGTTGGCGGTGCCGAGAGGGACAACGCCCAACGCCACGTCAGACCCGACAAGCGCCTGCAGAGCTTCGTGGACTGTCCCGTCGCCGCCGCAGGCCAGAACGGTGTCATAGCCGTTGCGCATGGCAGCGCGGGCAAGATTCCTCGCGCTTCCCGGCCCGTCCGTCTCCAGCGCGTCGGCCTCCACCCCAGCCTCGCGCAAAGCGTCCACAGCGCGGTTAAGCGCCTTATCCCGCGCAAAGAACCGCTGCCCGGATTGAGGGTTGTGAATCAGTGCTACACGCCGCATGGCCGGCTTCCTCGCATTCGATACGCCCTCGCAGAGTGTGCTCATCTTTTCATTCTCTCAAGATCAAATCATTCTGCACTGCGATTGCCACCGTAATTCCGTGACCTTGGTATCAAATCCGGCAAACGCGAGCGGGAAGGCTCACGTGGGCACCGACGACGACTTCCCGAGAATCGAATAGGGTCATGGCGCAGCGACCTGGAAGTTTCAGTCGCGCTCGACCAGGTCGAGATGAAAATGGGTCCATCGCAGCGTGCAGCAGCGTATCCGGTCGTTCCGATGCCCTGCCGTACACTGAGGGGCATGAGCGCCGCCATCGAGTTCCGAGCCGTCTCCGTGGCCGCACCGCAGGGACGGCTGTTGCTCGAGAACATCTCTTTCTCTGTCGATTCGGGCTCCATGACCGTTTTGCTCGGCCGCAGCGGCTCAGGCAAAACCACCCTCTTGCGCACCGTCAATCGCATGGTGGTTCCGACGCAGGGTGAAGTCCTCGTTGACGGGACTCCAAACTCGGGCGCGGATCTCATCCCGTTGCGCCGCGGCATCGGCTATGTCATCCAGGAGACCGGTCTCTTCCCTCACTTTACCGTTGAGCGCAACGTCGGCATCGTTCTTGAAGCCGAAGGGCATCCGAGAGCCCGGCGCATTGAGAGAAGCCACGACCTGCTCGCCGCCGTCGGTCTCGATCCTGCCGTCTATGCCCTGCGCCGGCCCCATCAGCTCTCCGGCGGCCAGCGTCAACGGGTCGGTCTTGCTCGCGCACTCGCCGCCGATCCCGGCGTTCTCCTGATGGACGAGCCCTTCGGCGCACTTGATCCTCTGACCCGCTCTGACATGCAGGACATGCTGCGCGATCTTCTCTCCCGCTTTCGGAAGACCGTCCTGCTCGTCACCCACGATCTCAACGAAGCACTCTACCTCGGCGATCGAGTCGCACTTCTCAGCGAAGGCAGGCTGGTCGCCGCGCTCACACCGCACCAATTCCTTGCTTCCGACCGGCCCGACATCAAAACCTACATCGATGCCTTTCAACGGGGCGAGAAGGTTGCGCGCCGATGACATCAACCTTCCTCGCGCGCTACGGCGGAGAAATCGCCACGCTCACCATCGAGCACATCTGGCTGACCGCGGCAGCCATGCTGTTCTCTGCGAGCATCGCTGTTCCCGCCGGAATCTGGTTGACACGCGCGCCGCGCTGGGCCAGTCCGATTCTCGGCATCGCCAACGTCCTGCAGACGATTCCCTCGCTCGCGATGTTTGGATTCCTGCTGCCGCTACCGTGGTTGGGCGAGCGCGCCGCGCGCATTGCCATCGTTGCGCTCACGGCCTACGCGCTGTTGCCAATCCTGCGCAATACATACGCCGGCATCCGCGGCATCGATCCTTCGGTCATCGAAGTAGCGCGTGCTCTGGGCCTCACCGATACGCAGCGTCTTTTCAAATTGGAACTGCCATTGGCTGCCTCGTTCATCCTTGCCGGTCTCCGCACTGCCACTGTGACCTGCATCGGCATCGCCACCATCGCGGCCGCCGTTGGCGCCGGCGGTCTTGGCGAGTTCATCTTTCGCGGCGTCGCTTCTGTTGATAACCGCCTCGTGCTCGCGGGAGCAGTCCCCGCCGCGCTGCTCGCACTCGCTGCCGACGGAGTGTTGGGAATGATCGAGCGCCGCCTCAAGGTTGTCGCCCAATGAGGCGCTTCGCGTGGACCGCCGTCGCTTCTCTTCTCTCGGTCGCGTTGATTTCCTGCTCTCCGCCCCGCCCCGACCACCCGATCATCGGCGCGAAGAACTTCACCGAGCAGGTCGTTCTCGGCGAACTCCTCGCTCAGGAGATCGAAGCCAAATCGCAGCTCAAAGTGGAGCGCCGCTTCTATCTCGCTGGCAGCTACATTTGCCATCAGGCGCTGATCGCCGGCCGCATCGACGCCTACGTCGAATACACCGGTACCGCACTCACCGCCATCCTCAAGCAGCCCCTCCAACGCGATCCGCAATCGGTGCTCAACACCGTGCGCCGCCTTTACGCCTCGCAGTACGGCGTCACCGTAGGCCCGCCTCTCGGCTTCGATAACACTTTCGCGATGGTCATTCGCGGCGACGACGCGCGCCGCCTGCATCTATCGACGCTGACTCAGGCCGCTCAGTACACGCCACAATGGCGACTCGGCGTCGGCTATGAATTCGAGCAGCGCCCCGATGGCCTGCCCGGCCTCAGCGCGGCCTACGGCCTACACGTTGCCGAGCCGCCGCGCACCATGGACCTGGGTTTGCTCTATCGTGCTCTCAACGCGCATCAGGTGGACATGATCGCCGCCAACTCGACCGACGGCCCGATCCAGGAATTCGGGCTGACCGTCCTCGACGACGATCGCCACTATTTTCCACCTTACCAAGCGGTTCCACTCGTCCGCGACGATGCGCTCAAGCGGTGGCCGCGGATTCAGTCCGCACTCGATGCACTCGCTGGGAGAATTACCGCCGAAGACATGCGCGCGATGAACGAAGCGATTGACGGAGACCATCGCGACCCGACCGACGTCGTCGGGGAATTCCGCAGGAACAAAGGGCTCTAGCTTTTCACCCGAGCACATCACTCCACCCGCGCCAGTTTTTCAAGGAGCAGATCGCGTCGCGAATAGGCCAGCGCATCGGCCTTGCTCAGCACGACGACCCACCCCAGCACCGCCACGATCGCCATGGCAAGAAAGATGGGCACTGCGAGCCATATCCTGCCCCAGAAAGTGCAGAAACTCATGACGGAGGCGCCAGCGCCAAGAATCGTCGTCTGAATCAACATACTCAGCAGCGCGTTGGCCTGGGACCCGGATTGGCGGCCGATACGGCCGAGATTGATGCGATACGGCATCACGATCGACAAAACATTGCCCGCCGCCAGATTCGCGGGCAGGGCAAACAGCAGCCACGCCGCGGTGATGGCAACGACATCCGGATCGGGACGGCCGAGACGGAGGGTCGTGAATAACCCGGCAAGCAACGCGGCAAGAAGATACAGTGCGCCGTGAAAGAGATTCTTCGCCAAAAGAATCGTACGCACGGGCAGCGGAAATAGAAACACCATCTGGATCGCTCTTCCCTCCGCGCCGAGGCTGTTATAAATGAGTTGCGTGAATCCCAGCAGCCCATAGGCCACACACACCGGCAAGGCCAGATGAAAGACATGGCGCGCAAAAGGCGCGCCGCTTCGAAAAAGGCTGGCAATAATGACCACCATAATCGGCGGCACGCAGATGGCGTAGATCTGCGTCATCGACCGGAACAGCGTGATGAGTTCCTTCTCGATCTCGGCAACAATCGGTCCATGCCCGACAATGAGCCACGGTTGCTCCCGCTTCGCATCTTGTCCCGTGCTAGGCGCTTCTCCAAGGCTCTCGCCTCGATAGACTGCGCGAAGTCGAATGCCCAGCAATCCGGCTGCCCCGAGGGTGTAGATGCAAAGCAGGCCGAGAGCGCCTGCTTCCAAGGGCGTATCATGCTGGTCGGCGCTCTCCAACACTGCGTTGGCTAATCCCGGTGGCAGCCAGCTCTGCCAAGCTGCCGCCTTGCCGAGCAAGGACTCCGCATCTCCCGTCATCTTCTGCGCAGCAGCTGAGCGCCGGTGGGGATGGTCGCGCTCATGCCACGTCTCGTCGCGCAAGACCGGATTGAGCAATTGCAAGCTCAGCATCGACACCAGGAATACCGCGCTCACGATCTCGCGCGATCGCCTCTTTGCCAGCCAGCGGTCCAGCCACGCAAAGATTGCGCGGACCAGGAAGATGTTGAACGCGGCAAATCCAATCAGAGCCGCCAGGGTTGTTCCGAAGAGATCCGGACGGGCAAGGCTTATGCCGATCAGAACGCCCGCGCAAGACAGGCTCCCAGCCAACGTGGAAACGTCGAGGAAACCAAAGACGAGATGCAACAGAAAGAACGATCCGAAGTTGATCGGAAAACGGAGCAGGCTGCCCAGATCGAACTGCTCCAGAAACGATGCGAGCACAATCGAGATCGCCTGCCAAAGCAGGAAGAGAACCCAGAATTCGATCGCCAGGAGATGTAGTTCATGATTGGAGACCAGCGAATAGGCAGCGGCGCCCGCGCCAATCCCTAATCCAATTCCTATGACAGAGTAGACGAAAAAGGAAATGGCCCGAGCGCCAAACTCAAAGGCGCCCGATCCGGTGCGAAAGCTGTTCGCGAAAGCGTTGGATCGCATCAACGCCAGGGCAACATACTGCTTCCGGGCCAAACGATTGAAGAGACCTGCGCCGGTGGGCAGAGGCCGCTGATCCGGAGCCGCAACTAGGTCAGCCACGAGAGCTCCTGCACTGGCTCTCCGCCGTTCGCACCCACGATTGACAAGAAGATTTCTTCGAGCGTGAGCCTCTGACTGGTCTCTGTCCCAGGTAAGCTCGATGCCACGCCGGCGCGCAGATCTTCGATCGAACCGTTTGCCACCAGCCGCCCCTGATGAATGATGGCGACATGGCTGCAAAGCCGCTCGACAATCTCCAACACATGCGTAGTGAGAAAGATGGTCGCTCCGCGCTGAATCATCCCCTGCAACATCGTCTTCAGCATGCCTGCCGCCACGGCATCGACACCCTCGAACGGCTCATCGAGGAAGAGCACCTTCGGCCCGTGAATCACCGCCGCGGCCAGAGCCAGCTTCTTCTGCATGCCGTGGGAAAAGTCCGTGACCATTTTGCGGCGTTCGTTCGCCAGCTGCATGAACTCAAGCAGCTCTTCAGTACGGCGAGTCACGGTCTCGCGATCAAGCCCGTACATTCTTCCCACGAAGCGCAGGTATTCGGACGCAGTGAGCCTTCCCAGCAGCGCCATCCCCTCCGGCACCACACCGATCTCGCGTTTCAGATCGAGCGCGGCGGCGCTGAAGGGGCGACCCAGAATCTCGATCGTCCCGGCGCTCGGCTCAAGCAGCCCGGTCAACATTTTGATGGTGGTGGATTTCCCTGCTCCATTCGGCCCAAGAAAGCCGAAGAACTGGCCCTGCGTCACGCGGAGAGTTACATTCTCCACGGCTGTCATTTCGCCAAAGCGTCGAGTCAATCCGTATGTCTGAATCGCCGCTGTGCCCATCTGGGCAAGAATAGCAAGCTGAGTCGGTGGTGGCCAATGCACGTGGGCTACGAGTCACGCGACAGTAACGCACCGGCTTCACGATTTGCGATCCTGTTTTTACCCAAGCGGATCATTGTCCCGGTCCGTCACATCCACAAGTGACGCCAGCTCCGCTGCGAGCTCCGGCGTCCAGCTTCCCTCCGGCGCACGCCAGCTCCAGTTGCCATTTGCCACCGCCGGCGTATTCATGCGCGCCTCCGAGCCCAGCCCCAGAAGGTCCTGTGCGGGAACCATCGCTATCTCTGCGACGCTCGCCTCGACTCCACGAATCATCGAACCCACCGGCCGTTCCTGCACATCGCCGACGTACGCCTCGATCGCCTCGCGCTCGGCTTTGCTCTGGACACTCCACCATCCCTGCGTGGTGTCGTTGTCGTGCGTTCCTGTATACGCGACTGTGCGGGTCGTGTACCGGTGCGGAAGGTGAATGTGCGCACCCTTATCGCTGAAGCCGAACTGGATGACCTTCATCCCAGGAAAGCCCAGCTCCATCCGCAGCGCATCTACTTCCGGCGTGATGAGCCCGAGATCCTCGGCCACCAGGGGTAGCGGGCCCAGCACTTCCGCCAGCGTTCTGAAGAGTTCAAGACCGGGCGCCTTGATCCATTCCCCGTTGATGGCCGTGTCGTCGCTTGCGGGGATCGACCAATAGGCCTCGAAGCCGCGGAAGTGATCGAGCCGCACGATATCGTAGAGCTCGCGCGAGCGGCGGATGCGGTCCACCCACCAGTCGAATCGCCGGGCCTTCAGCACGTCCCAACGATAGAGCGGATTGCCCCACCGTTGTCCGGTCGCCGAAAAGTAATCCGGGGGCACGCCGGCGACGCGCGCCGGCTTCAGGTCTTCATCCAGTTCAAAGAGGTCCGGATGAACCCATACGTCCGAGGAATCGAGATTCACGAAGATCGCCACATCACCGAGAATTCGAATGGCATTTCGTACGGCGGATTCCCGCAGTCGATTCCACTGCACTGAAAACGCAAACTGCAGAGCCTGCTCCTGGGCCAGCGCACGTCCATGCTGTGCGGCGATCTCGGCCAGCGCCTGCGGATCGCGACGTCGCAGCGGCTCCAGCCATTCGGTCCATGCCCCCGTGTTCTGCTGGCGGCGCAGCTCGGCATAGAAGGCATAATCATTCAGCCAACCCTTCTGTGCCTGGCAAAACTCTTCGAACTGCTTCCACTGCTCGGCCAACTTGAGATCGCTCGGACCGCGATCGAGGAAGTTTCCCGCCGCCTCGTAGAGTAGCGGCAGCTTGCTCCGCTCTACGTCTTCGAAAGCCACGTTGCCGTTCTTGCCGACCAGCCCTGCAATTCGCTCCGCGGCGATCCATCCCCAGTCCGCAAGAAACTCCAGACTGATCAGATAGGGATTCCCGGCAAACGCCGACGACCCCGCATACGGCGAATTCCCGTACCCCGTCGGGCAAAGCGGGAGCACCTGCCACACGTGCTGCTTCGCGGCGGCGAGAAATGCCACAAACTCATGCGCCGCGGGACCAAGATCCCCAATCCCGCCGTAGGAAGGCAACGAACTGATGTGCAGAAGAACGCCGGACGAACGCTGGAATTGCATATCAGGATTATCTCCGGCGCGCGGCGCGTGTCGCGGCAGAATCGACACTCAAAAAAAGGAAAGGCCCGCATCCGATTGGAATGCGGGCCCGACAAAATCGTTGTAACCGGCTACTCTCCGGGTACCTCTTGGTTGCGCGCCTTGGCGTTGAAAAGCACGCGCCGATGTTTTTTGTAGTCGTCCATGATGTTGGTTGCAAAGATCTGGAAGGCCTCGCCGCGCCGCTGGTCGAGAAGCTGATCGCGCGTCTGATCGAGGCTCTTGGTAATCTCGTCCGCGCTCGGCTCCTGCTTGTCGACCAGCTTTGCTACGACGCCGGTCCGCCCGGCATTGATCGGCCCACTGATGTTGCCTACCGCCATGTCGAACAGCTGCGGAGCCACCTGGCCCACGTCGCCGAGTTGCGGCACCTGTCCCGTCATGCCCACAAGATCGCTCGTCTTCACCTCAGCGCCAACAGCCTTAGCTGCCTTGGCCAAATCGTTGGCGTTGCGTGCCTGAGTGGCGAGATCATTCGTCTTCTGCCGCAGCAAAGCGGGAACCTGCTCGGCGCGGAAGTCGTCGAGCACATGGCTCTTCCAGTCTGCAAAGGTCGGCGCGTGTGCCGGCGTGATGCCCGTGACCTGGAAGATCGCGTAGCCTTCGCCTGTCGGCGCCGACTGCGCCGGGTCACCCTGCTTCGATCTGAACGCGCCGGCCAACAGCCCCGTGCTGTCGGGCAGGCCAGCAATCGTGCCCTGCTCGCTCAGCGGCGGCGTTGTCACTAGTTGCAGGTGATGCGCCTCGGCCGTCTTCTGCAGCCCGTTCTTGATCGCATCCGAAGTCAGCGCCTGCGCATAGTTCTGCTGTGCTGCTGTCGTCTTCTGCCGGATCAGTGTCGCCTGAATCGTCGGCAGCACCTCATTCAGCGATTGCGCGTGCGCCGTCTGGCGCTCTTCCACCTGAACGATGTGATAACCGAACTGCGACTTCACAATTCTCGTGTCACCTATCTTCTGCGTGAAGATCGCATTGTCGAACTCAGGCACCATGCGTCCGCGCTGGGCAAAGCCGAGTTCGCCGCCCGAGTCCTTGCTTCCCGGGTCGTCCGAATTCTTCTTCGCGAGATCGGCAAAGTTCGCGCCGGCTTGAATCTGCTTCAGTAGAGCTTCGGCCTTCGCTTTGGCCGCTGCATCGGTCTTCGCATCCGCACCCGCAGCCACCTTGATGAGAATGTGGCGCGACCGCGCCTGCTCCGGCACCGAATACTCCGACTGATGCGCAGTGTAGTACTGCTGAATCTCCTGCTGCGTGGGCTGCGGAATGCCTCCGGGCACATCGCCGCCTGTGAACGCGAAGTAGGTGATCGTACGCGCTTCCGGCACAGCCGTCACATAGCGTGCGGCGTTCTTCTTGAAGAATGCTTCCAGATCGGCGTCCGAAGGATTGATCTGCTTGCCTAGATCGTCCGACGAAACCACCGCATAGTCGAACTTGATCTTGATGTTGTTCTTGCGGTAGGTATCCCGCACTTCCTGATCGCCCACCGTGACCCCGGCCGTAATTAACGATTCCAGCCGCCGGATCGCGATGTCCTTCTTGACGCTGTCTTCGAAGTCGGCGACGGTAATGTCGAAACGGCTCTGAATGAGTGCGGCATATTTGTCCTGGCCAATGAACTTGCCGTCCGGAAACAGCACCTGTCCCGGGGGCCCGGTCTGCAGATACGTCCGCACATCCGCGTCGGTCACGTGAATCCCCAGCTGATCCGCCGCGTCAAGCAGAACCTGCTGCTGCACCAGTTGCTGGCCGACCTGCGGCTCGATCATGTTCAGGATCATCGGATTGCCGGCGTACTGGGGATACTGCTGCTGCACCCGCTGCGACGCCAGTTGGGCCACTTTCTGCTGGCTGATCACCTCGCCGCCGGACAAGAACTTGCTGTACCAATGTGGATACACCACTGCAAACGTGTCAGCGCCCGACGCGCTCTGGCCGGTGAGCCCGGGAATCAGATAGACCACCATCGACACGGAGGCCGCAGCGATGATGACGACAAACAAGGCCTTGGTGAGGCGATTTTCTTTTTGCAGGAAACGAATCATGGAGGTACGTGAGCCTTCTACTCTCTCTGCGCGTGCTCAGGAACCGTGCTGGTAGGGCAAAAAGCAGCTTCCACGGACGCGCAAATCTCGCTCGGTGCGATCTTTGACATTATAGACGAGGGCGCGCCTGCTCTTGTCGCGCCCGCAGGTTCGGCAAGGTTCCAGCCGGAGGGCTAGCGGTCGGATAACTGAATGGGACTGCCGTCCGGGTCCTTGCCATCGCAGAGACAATACTCGCCCTGCCGGACCTTGCCGAAGCGTGCTCCTCTGGCTACAAGCGCAGCACGGAGCGCTTCGACATCCTTGGCGCGAAATACGATCTTCGGCCCCTTCCGGTCGGGGGATGACGGACCGGAATGAAGCGCGATCGTTGCGCCGCCAGCGGCAAACTCACGCCAACCCTTTTCGTTGGAAATCTGAGGAAGGCCGAGCACGTCTCTGTAGAACCTGCTCATCTCATCGATTTGCGCAGTAAACAAGATCACGCGCGCCATTTCCATCAAGGAAGCCTCCATCGGCGGTTGCTCAGCCTGTTCCACACAGCCTAGCAAACGCTCTCCGAGCAGGATGGCCACAAACACAAAACGGGCGCCCTTTTCCGGACGCCCGTTTCACTCAGCCTGAAGTCCCGAACTTACCGCCAATAGTAGTACCCGCCCACCACATAGTACGGACGGTAGTACACCGGCGCGTAGTAGTAGGGATACGGATAGGGAGCCGGCCCTCCATAGTAGCCGGGGCCGCGTCGATAGAGCGTCGGTCCGCCCGGATACAAGCCCTGCGCGAGACGCGCTGCTTCCTGTGGATCAACTGGGTTGACGGTCACCGGCGCTGCCAAGTGGAAGGTCACCAGCGCCTCCGCCGGAATCCACGCACGCGGTCCGGGAGTGGCCGCCGAAGCCGCCGTCCCCACGGTGCCGCCGGCTGCCGCACCGATCGCGGCACCACCACCGCCGCCGGCTGCTCCGCCAATCAACGCACCAATCAAGGCGCCGCCGATAATGTTCTCCGCGGAGCGACCACCCTTACCGGGCGCTTTCACCCTGAACAGGTCCGACTGCAGCGGATAAGTCTGTCCGTCGAGATCGAGCGAGGTTAGCTGCAGGGCTAGCTCCGAGCTACCTTCCAGCGTGCCCGAACCCACATTCTTCGAGTCTGCAATCACCCCGTGTACGGTTGCACCACGCGGAATCGCCAGAACGCCGCCGTAAGTCACGTCCTGGATCACCGTAAATTGAATTGGCTCGCCACCCTTTGCGCGCTTGCTGTCCACCGGCTCACTGGTGCGGAGCTGGATCATCGTTCCCTGCGGAATCGTCACCGGTCCCTTGGCGTATTTGTAGGGCGGCGGAGGAGCTGCAGGCGCATACCCCGGTCCCGGACCGTAGGGGCTGTTGTACTGCGGCCGCTG
>Ga0181535_10001616_pt1 | contig 29070 bp, 35 predicted proteins | sample PEATcosm2014_Bin_44_FD_119774 | JGI IMG/M metagenome (GOLD analysis project Ga0181535, IMG submission 119774) | Peatland microbial communities from MTU Mesocosm Facility, Houghton, MI, USA - PEATcosm2014_Bin17_30_metaG | ecosystem: Environmental > Terrestrial > Soil > Wetlands > Peat | place... | reverse complement strand
CGCGAAACTGCATGTCGTTCATTCTAAAGATGAAAACTAGTGCCGAGAGTGGGTTACGAGTAGACCATAAAATCCATGTAAATTATTGATTATAAATGACTTGGCGGAGAGAGTGGGATTCGATTCTTGTATTGAATCCAAAGCTACTTGGCACTGATTTCAATCGACTTGCTTAGAGCACCTAGCGATTTTGCCATCGTTGATGGCGGAATAAATATACGCCTCTCTGTAGCTTTCTTGTAGCTTCTTTGTAGCTTTCTTAGCTCTCTGGAGGAGAGGAATGTCTTCGAATCCACTGGAGGAGAGGGGATCATTCTAACCCACCGCTCCACCGCTCATAAGCTACACTTTAGCTACACTTCGGTGCCCCAGAGCGACTCTGAAACGTCTCGGCCGGACGAACGAACTGTGCCTGCACCAGTGGAGTGAAACCCAATGCCTCTCGTGCAGTCGATGGTCGGCGAACTCGCTCTGGTATGCGCCTTCTGAGAAGTAGGAGACGGTCAAGTGAAAGTGGTTCTCTTCGGAGCGACGGGAATGGTCGGGCAGGGCGCCTTGCGAGAGTGTCTGCTCGACCCTGATGTCGAGAGCGTCCTCGCGGTTGTCCGCAACGCCAGCCTGCCGGAGCATGACAAACTGCGCGAAGTCGTACACCAAGATGTTTCTGATCTCGCGGCGATTGAAGACAGGCTCTCAGGCTACGACGCATGTTTCTTCTGCCTCGGCGTCTCGTCAGTAGGGATGAAGGAGGAGGCGTATCAGCGCGTGACATACGATCTGACGGTCTCGGTGGCTAAAACCTTAGCCAAGCTGAATCCGACAATGACCTTCATCTACGTATCTGGGGCAGGAACCGACAGTACCGAGCGCGGGCGAAGCATGTGGGCGCGGGTAAAGGGCAGAACGGAAAACGCGCTATTGCAGATGCCGTTCAAGGCTGTGTTCCTGTTTCGCCCTGCGTACATTCAGCCCCTTCATGGAATTCGCACAAAGACCAGGTGGTACGGGGCGGCTTACGCTTTGATGAGACCCCTCTATCCGTTATGGAAGATGCTTTTCCCGAACTACGTGACAACGACTGAATGCCTCGGTCGCGCCATGTTGAGCGTAACGAAGCGCGGTTTTTCCAGACCTGTCCTTGAGAATCGCGACATCAACCGGATGTGTGGATGAATTTGTGCGGACGATTATCCTGCTAAACAGGTGCTTCTCCAGCTCAGTTGATCTGTTCCAACATGTTTGTCCGCTTCCCCTGTTTCATAGGCTGCTACAGCCTTTTTGACCACGCTAGGGTGGTACTCGGCGGCGCCGGTCGGTCAGCGTAAGCCCATTAGTGTGCGGTAAACAGCCCATACACCCATACGGCAATAGCGCAGGTGAGTAGTATGGCGCCAATCGTGGTCACGGTGGTGCCGATGGAAGCGCGGTTTGGCTGCCCCTTGACCATATGGAGAAGGAAACCTCCCGATTGAGCCAGGATGCCCGACACAAGCGTCGCGCACCCCGCATGCTTGAGGGCTGGGGACAAGGACGTCTTGTCCATGAATGTGTAGTACAGCAGCACCTGGGCATTCTACGCGCTCTAGACCTCGGCAAAACCACCGTCGACAAACGATTCGATTCCCGTTACGAAGTTGCTATCGTCCGATGTCGGGGTCGCATCGCTTTCCCGGCTGATTCATCTAAGCAACCATGGATAAGGGGTTAGCTGTTTCAGTACTTGATCTTGTGAGCATGCGAGCCAGTGAGTCCGCAGGCAGCGCGATTGCCCGATCGGTGAACCTGGCGCAGCACGTGGAGCAGTGGGGATACCAGCGCTATTGGCTGGCAGAACATCACTCCATTCCTGGACTGGCGTGCTCGGCGACGCCCGTGCTGATTGGGCATGTGGCGGCAGCGACCAAGACGATTCGAGTGGGCAGTGGTGGAGTGATGCTGCCAAACCACGCACCTCTGGTGGTGGCGGAACAGTTCGGGACGCTGGAGGCGCTGTACCCAGGTCGAATTGATTTAGGGCTGGGACGGGCTCCGGGCGGCGACTTTCAAACGATGCGGGCTTTGCGAAGAGATTTGCAGCAGAGTGGCGACGATTTTCCCGCACTCCTCGCCGAATTGCAGACCTACCTGGGCCCGGAGCGGCCAGGGCAAGTGGTGAAAGCGATTCCCGGACAGGGGAGCAATGTGCCGATCACGTTGCTCGGGTCGAGCGGCTTCAGCGCACAACTGGCGGGGATGCACGGACTCCCGTTCGCATTCGCGGCGCACTTTGCTCCCGAGCACTTATACGCAGCAGCTCAGCTATACCGCGAAGAATTCCGGCCAAGCGAAGTACTGCGGAAGCCCTACTTCATGGTAGCGGTACAGGTGATTGCGGCGGAGACGGATGCGGCGGCCCGACGGCTGTTCACCACGCCGCAACAGCGGTTTCTGCGGCTAATTCGAAACCAGCCAGTCGAACTGTTGCCCCCAGTCGATTCCATGAAGCCGCTATGGCAGGACCATGAGCGTGCGGCCGTGGAGAGCAAGCTGCGCGCGGCGATTGTGGGATCGGATGCGACAGTGAAGGCAGGGCTGGAGAAGTTGGTGGAAGATACGGCCGCCGACGAGGTGATCGTTGTAACTGACACCTACGAGCATACGGACAGGATTGAGTCGTATCGACGAGTGGCCGACGTTGCCACGATGATTGAGGTGAAGCCAACCGTAGTCGTGGAAGCCTGAAGTTCAGGTGAACGCCGGTCGCTCTGCCATGCCGTCTCACTGGCGAGTCAGTCCTTTCGGATACCCATTGCGCATCCAATCCTGAGTTTGAGAAGCTTCTCCAGAATATCCGAGTGGTTGGCTTCGATACAGGAGGATAAATGGCGCAGGTATGGTTGGTCACCGGCAGCTCTCGTGGTCTGGGTCGTGCAATTGTTGAAGCGGGCCTCGCTGCGGGCAATAAAGTGTTGGCGACGGCTCGGGACATTAAGTCGCTGGCTGATCTGTCGGAACGACATGGAGATCAGGTCAAGCTCTTCGCAATGGATGTGACCGACGAAGCAGCAGCAGCAAACGCGGTAATGGCGGCGGTCGATGTATTTGGCTCGCTGGATGTGGTCATTAACAATGCGGGATATGGCAATCTTTCGTCCGTCGAAGACACGCCTCTATCGGAATTCCGGGCACAGATCGAAACGAACCTCTTTGGAACGATTATTGTGACGAAGGCAGCTCTTAGGTATTTTCGCGAAAAGAAAGCAGGCCAGTTCATTCAGTTTTCATCGGTGGGCGGAAGGATTGGCCCTCCGGGACGTGGGCCTTATTCGGCGGCGAAGTGGGGTGTCGAAGGCTTCTCCGAGGTGCTTTCGCGCGAAGTGGCACCGCTCGGCATCAAGGTGACCATCGTTGAACCCGGTGGCTTTCGCACAGACTTCGCGGGCAGTTCCACCCAACTTAGCGAAGGTCATCCTGAATACGATTCGACGGTTGGAGCTACCGCAAGATTTCAGCGGAACTACAACGGCAAGCAGCCTGGTGACCCCAAAAAGGCAGCTCAGGCGATCGTGCAGTTGACGCAAGAACGGAACCCTCCGTTGCGACTCTTGCTGGGCAGCGATGCGTACGCCGCCGCGGAGAAGAATGATCTTGCGCGATTAGAGGAAGCACGAATTTGGAAGAAACTCAGCGTCTCCACCGATTTTGAGACGAAGTGAAGAAGCAGCAAATATTAAGCGGGAGAATCCGAACTGCGCGAAGGTGGCCAATGGTTCGACTTGGACTGGATTCTTTCCTTCTTCGTCTCACTTGACGATCAGCTTGCGCGAATCAGCCGCATGAAGGCGTCGATCTTCTTCGTAATTCGCGCCCGGTCGGGACCGAGATTCTGCTCTAGGCAAATTCCGCAAAAGAACGTGATGATTAGATCAGCCAGCGATTCATTGTCGTCGGTCCCTCCACGTGCTGCGGCTAGATTGTCGATCAGGAGCTGATGGGCTTTCGCTCTTCAGATTGGCGAGATCGAGTTCAATAAGTTCGAAACTTCCGCCAGTGGCTGCGCCGTCCCTTCGGACTTGTTCGGTTGCAGCCTTCGCCTTGATCAAATCCCGCGCCGCGCCTACAACCAGATCGCCGTGGGCGGCCAGGGCGCGCGGGCAGGGCTGGGATCAGGCGGTAGCTTTTGCCGAGGCGCTTGGCGCGCCTGTGTGGGCAGCGCCCGCTTCCGAACGCGCCCCCTTTCCAGAAAATCATCCTCTTTATTCCGGTGGCTTACCGTTTGCCATTCAGCCGCTCAGCAAAAAACTCGAAGGTCATGACGTAGCACTGGTCGTGGGCGCGCCGGTTTTTCGTTACTACCCCTACGTGCCCGGTCCTTACCTGCCAGCCGGATTGCGCCTGCTGCATATCTCCGATGATCCCGCAGAAACCGCGCGGGCCCCTATCGGAGACAGCTTGCTCGGAGATCCTGTCTTGTGTCTCGAAGCCCTCAAGCAGTTGCTCGGCGACTGCAGGCCCAAAACTACAAAGGCGCGCGAAACCGTACCGCACCGCATGGCGCCGCACGGATCAGGCGCAGCAAAAGCTCCCGGTGATGGCCGCCTGACAGCTGCGCAAGTCTTCGGCGCTCTGAACGAAATTCGGCCCGCAAACACGATCCTCGTCGAGGAAAGCCCATCGAATCTGGCCGATCTCCACGCGGCATGGCCAATAACCGAACCCGACACCTTCTATACGTTTGCCAGCGGAATCCTCGGCTGGAATCTTCCAGCGGCAGTGGGCATTGCCCTCGCCGAGCGCGATTCGGGACGCAACCGGCCTGTGATCACCATCATTGGCGACGGTTCATTCCAATACTCGATTCAATCTCTATGGACGGCTGCGCAGTTGCGTCTTCCGATTTTGATCGTCGTGCCTAAGAACGATGAATATTGCATTCTCAAATCGTTTGCCGTACTGGAGGAGACGCCGGGAGTTCCGGGCCTCGACATCCCTGGCTTTGACGTTGTCTCTATTGCGAAAGGGTATGGGTGCGATGCCGCCCGCCTCCACGACCTTGAGGCGATCAAGAAAGCTGCGGTCGCGGCCTGGAGCAAATCCAAGCCGACAGTACTTGAGATTCCGATATCTGCGCAAGTACCACCACTGATCTAACGGCAGGAGAGAGTGCGTGAAAGCATCGGAAAGGCTGCACTTGCGTGAGGCAGTGAAACTGAAGACCAATGTTCCGCAGGAAAGACGTTCGAGACTCATGGCCATCGTACTGTCAGTTCACCGGCGTCTCCAAAAAGGGCATACGCTGTTGGTATTTTGCGTTGATAACTCTTGTCATCGCGCTCTCGGCGTTGCCTGGCGAGGGCGCAGACACCAGATCCTCAGCCACCTGGTCCGGCTCCAGAGCCGGCGCGTCCCGCGTTGAATCCATTTCCTGCGGAACAAGAATTGGAGTTTTCTGGCAGACCCGTCGAAGCGCACCGACTTCTTCGACCCGGTCAAGTACATTCCATTCGATCACAACCCGCAAATGTACCTTTCGCTGGGCTTCGAATATCGCATTCAGTACGAGTACTACGATAACTGGATGTTTGGGGCCCCTCCTCAAGACCACGATGGATATGTGTTCAACCGGATGGTACTGGTCTGCGTCGCCCGCAGGGCTGGGTTTCGATGGGACGGAGGATCGCGCCGTCCGGTCGTCCGCTCATCTGTGAGCATCAGGGCAGGCGCTCGACATTCTTCTTACTCAGGACATAAATGACCCACGGGGCGACCGAGGTCTCGGTCAGCCACTCGTAGGGCTCATCCTCTCGCCCGAGTGGCGTGTAGTGAGCGATGGGGTCGAGTTCGGCTGAGGCGAACAGGTCCACGTAGTCTTGGTGGAACCAGACAAGGTCTACCACGGAGCGGTCGTCCTCGACGTCCTTCATGACGATCCGGACCGTATCTCCGCTCTTCGCATGCCGGTTTTCCGGGAAATCCTTCGTTGTGAACGACGCCCACTCGTGCGTGTAGATGTCAGGGGTGGAGCCGAGCAAGATGATGCGCCCTTCGTTTTTCAGCAAGCGCCCCAGGCCGCGTAACAAATCACCGCGCTCGGCAACACCGGGAATGTTGTCAAAGGCGAATGCAGACAGAACGAGGTCAAAGCGGGCGGGCTCGAAGGCGCTGAAGTCGCCGTCGGCGACCAGTCGATAGGTTCCGCTCGGATCGACGTTTCTAGCAAGCTGGATCATGCTGCTCGATATGTCAATTCCGATTGCACTGAAACCGAGGTCCTTCAGAAACCTCGTGGAGCGACCGGCACCGCAGCCGAAATCGAGAGCTACGCGGCCGGGGACGTACTTGGCGATGATCGCGGGCAAATCGCGGTATGCCAGATAGTAGGTGCCTGGGAACTTGAGAGTCGCATAGGCTTCCGCTCTCTCCCTATCGTCGTATACATTGGAAAATGACAAGATTGCCTCTCGTGTTAACGCGCAGCTGCGTCTGTTATGGCGCTCCTGAGGACCTTCATATCGCCTCCCTTTCGTTTCCATTGCACGCTATGCCCTTGCTGAGTCCGAATATTAGGTAGACAGTCGGGTTGTCGTCAAAAAATAATCGAACCGTCCGATGACCATCATAGTAAGCCACCGGTGAACACGGTAGGCTCGTCGACGAAACACAGTTTATTCCCGAAGGGATCGGTGCAGTAGAAACTGCGTTCACCCCAGGGCTGGGTTTCGATGGGACGGAGGATCGCGCCGTCCGGTCGTCCGCTCACGCGCTTGTAACAAGCTTCGAGATCGTCCACGGCGAAGTACACATGGTCCGGATTCGGCTTCGCGTCCCAGGGGTCGCCGTCAGCCCTCGGATCGACGCACGCGAGAATGGCGCTGCCACACCCGAAGTAATGCCGGCCGGGAGAGACCCGCTTTCCGGTTTGTTCCAGGACGGCAGAGTAAAAGGTTACGGCGTCCTCAATGTTTGATGCGGGAATGATGAAGCGGAATAGTCGAGTCGATCCCATGTTCCCTCCGGTCACAACAATGTATGTATGTTTGTTCGAGCACTTTGGCAATTGGGCTCTTTGAAAGTACCCCGTTCAATTGGTACCAAACATGAACAAACACGGTACCATCTACATCGAGCGAGACCAGTGCCCCGTTAGCTGCCCTTTGACAGGAGCAATTCTTCGCTTACTCTCCTGAATCCCGCCTGCGCCAAAGCCTCCTCGGCGCCGTTCACGGATATCGCTTTTGTTCCGAGGTACCTCGCCTTTCGGGAGCGAGATTGAGCAATGGCCGCGCCCAAACAAGAAACGAGTACGTCCGCAGCGGTAGGTTCCACGGCTACCGCAATCATCTCCGCGAAGCCGGTGTCTGACCGAATCGCGATACCCATGCAGGCGACGACCATGTCCCACCGTCTTGCTCTGATCGAGAAGTCGAAATCCACGGTTTGAAAATACTGCTCCCACATACTCAACTCTTGCGCAGGCAGACGATGCGCGGAGACTGCATGAAAATCATCCCAGGAAACTTGCGCTGAACACTCCACCTGAGATGTCACCCGAATCTGGGAAGGCGTGATGGTACGAAGATCCAAGACATAGATGGGGTCTTTTCGCTGTACGACGAATCCGTGTCGCTTGAAGAAGGAGACTTGATCGGTCCACTGCTCTCTGAAACGTTGCGCAAACCTCCTACCGTCATAGTCTGGGCCGGTGGCAAACCCGTAGACGGCATCATATAGTTCCTCTTGCAACTTGCCTTCATATCCTGGAAGCACCCACGGATAACCGAGCGAAACGAACTCTGCCTGCCCTGTGAAACTCATGTACCCGATCAGCCGATCTCCTTCGAAAGCAAAACATCGGCTTCGCGGATCGAATTGCTCCCCCTGCGAGTACAGGAGCGGCGAAATCGTTGGCTTCCAGCACCAAGGCAGATCCCGCGTGACCTGGACCCAGAAGGCGTTTTGCAGATGAATGTCTTCCGGGCCGCGATAGTTGCGCAAGCTTATAGTCATCGTCCCACGGCGAGGAGATTACGGTGGCGCATTGGTCGAGCCAAGATAATCTCAGGGAACGGCGTGGCTCATGCCGCCAGCGGCTTCGGCGTTTGCGAGTGTGGAGTGCCGACTCCCTTCGGTCATCAGTTTGACCGTTTTCATGAAACACCAGCATCGCATCGCGGTGAGCATTCAGCCGGCAAAGCGTCGAATCGCGGCCGCTACTTGCGCGCGCCGACGCCGACTGAGCGGCAGTTTCGCCCCATCTCGGAGTACGAGGGTGGCTTGTCCGATCAGGGGGGATCGGATTTCGCGTGCATGCGCGAGATTGACGAGCACCGACCGATGAATGCGAACAAATTGTGAGGGATCCAGCCGCGCTTCAAGCGAAGTCAAGGACTCGCGAATGAGATGCCGCCGCCGACCTATGTGGATGGCGGCATAGTAGTCCTCCGCTTCAATCCATTCGACCTCGCCGACATCGACAATCAGATGACCCCCATTGCTCGCTATCACCAGCCGCTGAACAATGTCAGGTTGAGCGAGGGGCTGCGGGGCACTGAAAGCGTCCGTTGACAGCAGTCCCGAGAGCTTGCGCGAAATCTCCAATGCCTGCTTAGACAGGAGGCGTTCTCGTGCTCTCTCCAGGGCGGTCTCAAACCGCTCCTCAAGGACTGGCTTTACAAGATAATCCAATGCGTGTGTTTCGAAAGCACGAACCGCGAACGTGTCGTAGGCGGTCACGAAGATCACAGCCGGTAGGTGCTCCCCATCTAACTGACGCAGCACCGCGAAGCCATCTAGTTCCGGCATCTGCACGTCGAGAAAAACGAGATCCACGGGAGCAAGTGCCGTCAGGAGGCGCACCGCTTCCTTACCGTTACGCGCCTCCGCCGCCACCTCAATATCCTGGTGCGGAGCCAACAGTTGCCTGATGCCACGACGTGCAAGCGGTTCATCATCGACGATCACCGCACGAATGGTTTTCATGGCGTTTTCGCTCGAAAGGGAATACTCAGAACCGCTTCTGTGCCTCCTTCCGCATTGGCCTTAATCGTCAGAGCGGCATCTTCTCCGTACAGAGTGCGCAATCGTTCTCTGGTATTCGACAGGCCCACGCCCTCGGCATAGCGCGAGCCTATGCCCACGCCGTCGTCTCGCACTGATAGCTCAAGGCGATCTTCCACCAGGCGTGCCGAGATGTCGATGCGGCCTGCATTGGCGCGCTTTGTAATCCCGTGTTTGATCGCATTTTCCGCGAGCGGCTGTAACAGAAAGCTCGGCACCATGGCGACACGCGCACGATCGTCGATCGACCAGTGTACGCGGAGCCTGTCGGAGAATCGGATCTGCTCGATGGCAAAGTATTGTTCCAGGAATTTCAGTTCTTCGGCCAGCAATACCTGAGGCCGCTGGTCGGCGGTCAACACCTGTCTGAGCACATCTGCAAGGAGCTCTAACATCCGCAAAGCATCAGGAATATTCTGTTCGCGCATGAGCACCGCGAGTGCGTTGAGGCTATTGAACAGGAAGTGCGGGTTCAGTTGCATCCGCAAGGCGCCCAGCCTGGCCTCGGCGAGTTGCGCCGTCAGCCGTGCTGCGTATGCCTCACGCTCCTGTGCGCGCGCAAAATAGGAAAAGGCATACACACAGCCTAGAACCGCGAAGTACATAAGAAACGAAAACGGAATAGTAATGAGTGTCCAGCTCAAGTATGCGTGCGCAAGAGGACCTACCGCGGGATACCGGTGGAGGAGCAATCCCAACAAAATGCCGAAGGAGGCCCACCCGATACAGAGCCCTATCGCTCCGGCAAGGTGCGCGCCGAGCTCGCGCATCCAGTGCTTGCGCCGGAGCGGGAAACGGGTCCCCAGATAGTAGGGAATGGGCGTCAATGCTCCGAGCACCAGCCAGTCGCCCGCCGCAAAGGCAAGGTCTTGCCATCTGGCAGCCCGGCCTCCGAGCTTTGCCTGCAGGAATTCCTGCAACACTGCAAGCATGGCGGGAACCACGCACCCTGCTGAAATCAGCAGCAGAATGCGCCGTTCTTTCGTGGAGTCGAGAGGAATTGCGCGGTCGCCGAAATCGTTGGACATTGATGTGGCAATACATTCGGACTACATGGCTTCTCAAGTCAACCCCATAGTATCCGCTAGTCTCCGCTCAACGCCATGTCGCACGGACCGCTGGCTGCAACGCACTCGCCGCCTGCTGAAGGGTTCTTGCCTGCGGCGCCGGCTGTTCGTAGTCTGTTTTTCGTCGATCGTGGAATCGCGTAGTTGCAGACAAGCGGAGCGCGACGAGAGTCCGATCGCGTTGGACTGGTCTATTGCAGGAGTGCATTCAAAACGGTGACTGCAACTACTGGGTTTTGTAAATAACTACAAAGGGAGATGCATATGTCGCGAATGATGCGTGGTGTGGTGGTATTACTTGTCGTAGCGGTAGCGATAGCTGTGTCGGCCGTCGCGCAACAATGGGATATTCCCCCGGTTTCTTCAGAGACACATGCCTTGGATTCTCTCTTGGGCAAGTGGACCTATGTAGAAGACCTCCATAACCCTCAGTATCCTCAGGTGAAGGGGGTGTGGACCTTTGATCGGAGTGCGGACGGTTTTATGGTTATCGACGAATTTCGCAACTTTAACGGTACGGGCGGGACGGCGGTGCTGGTCGAAACCTATCGCGCCTACAACCCCGATAAGAAAACATGGAGCTTCCAAACCGCGGGATACCAGTCTCGCATGATTGGCCTGAGAAACGGGGAGTGGGATGCCGGTGTAACCCGGATCCAAGATGGTCAAATCTTTGATGAAGTAACGAAGGGCTCCACGATTACCCGTGCGCGCTTTTACAACCTGAAGAAAGGCAGCTTTTCGTGCGTCTTTGAAACGTCGAACGACGGCGGAAAGACCTGGGTCAATCCTGTCGATGTTGAAGCGGTGCGCGCCCAGGACTGAGTGGGCCGTAGCTACAGCGAAAGTATCTGGCGATCACTTGCTCGTCTTGAGCCCTTTTTTCTTTTATCACGAAGGCCGTTGGCTGCAAAATACGTGCCGCCTGCTGAACGATCCTTGCCTCCAGTGCGCTTCCTTCGTAGCCTGCACACGTCGAGCCTGGAAGCGTGGAGCCGTACCTAATGGACCATGAGTATGCGATCTAGACAGCTCGTTGCGTGTTTCGGAGCGCTGTACCTGGTTGCAATGCTGGCGGTTTCGCTCGCGGGACAGGTTCCGCACCGGACGAATGAGCAGATCAAGGCGTCCTACGAAGCCCACAAGAGCGACTTCGACTATCTGCTCGGGGACTGGGAGTTCACGGCGGTGAACAAGCAGTACGGAAACATGCGGGGATACTGGAGCGCCGTGCGCCTTGCCGAAGGCGGAGAAATCGTCGATGAGTACCGCATCATTGGAGATAACGGGGAAACCTACTACTCCACAACAACGCTACGCGCGTTCAATGGAGCGCTTGACCAATGGGAGCTCGTATCCGTCGATAAAGGAAAAGGACTGCAGGACTTTGGAACTGGGCATCGAGAAGGCGGGGAAATGCTCATCGAGCAGAAGTTTGGCGTGATGACTCCTAATCCTTCCCTTTGGCGAATTCGGTACTACGACATCGGAGCAGATCGCTTTTCCTGGAGCGCCGATCGTTCTATGGACGGAGGAAAGACGTGGGAAAAGAATTTCCAGAATCTTGAGGCTCGGCGTATCGGTCCTCCGCGATCGATCGGACCGCTCGCGCCTGCTAGGAAGCCGACAGTCGCTCACTCACCATGACGATGTCCTCGCTGTTGTACCAGAATCGACTTTCCTTCAGAGTGGGTAGCGGGGAGGAACAACCCAGATGAATTGGATTCGCGCGGCATTGACGGTACTGGTCGGGGGTGTCACGACATCGCTGACCGATTGGCTGTTCATGGGTGATTTGATCTACAAACGATTCAACCAATACCCTGAGATTTGGCGGTTTCAGCATGGTCAGGGAGAAATGCAGGCTATCGTTTGGTCCGCCCCTCTGCCCTTCGTCACCTGCGCGGTCTTCACCCTGTTGTGCGCCCACCTGAATCTTCACTCGTACCGCGCGACTGTCGAACTGGCGCTCGCGATTTGGCTTATAGGGCCTCTACCGCTACTCATCGTGCACGGGATGTTCATCAAACTGCACCCCGCAATTATTGCGGCCTATTCCCTCGGATGGCTGGTGAAGTTAGTCGTGGCAGCGGTAGTTGTAACACTGATTCTGCACTAGGTTGGGGCATCTCGGGCTCGTTGATATTCGGAGTGGGACCCAGAGAGCTCGGGACCGATGACGCTTTACTCTGAAAGGTATGGATCATGTCTAACCGTGTCGCCGTTGTAACCGGCGCCAGTCGCGGCGTAGGGAAAGGGATCGCTATCGAACTCTGCGAGGCGCATTTCACCGTGTACATCACGGGGCGAAGCGTTAATGAGATGGCGTACCTAGCAGGCAGAGGCACAGCAATCCCTTGCGATCATCGCGAGGATCAACAGGTCTACCACGCATTTGACCGCATCGCCGAGGAGCAGGGACGCATCGATGTTCTCGTGAATAACGCCTGGGGCGGATATGAAAATATGATCGAGGAAGGCGAGTATACCTGGGAGCGTCCATTCTGGCAGCAGCCGCTCTGGCGTTGGGACGCGATGTTCCAAACTGGCGTCCGAGCCGCCTATGTGGCAAGTGGGCTGGCGGCACCAATAATGCTCGCCCAGCGTAGTGGCCTTATCGTAAACCTTTCGTATTGGGCAGCACAAAAGCATCTGGCCAACGTCTCGTACGGCGTTGCGAAGGCGGCGACGGATAAGCTGACGGTTGACATCGCCCATGAGCTTCGGGAGCACAATGTCGCGGTTGTTTCGCTTTATCCGGGACTGGTGAGAACGGAAAAAGTGATGGCTGCAGCCCAGTGGCTGGATCTAAGCAATTCGGAGTCCCCCAGGTTCATCGGCCGGGCTGTCGTGGCGCTCGCGAACGATAGCGACATCATGGACAAATCTGGAAGGGTGCTGGTGGCGGCCGCTCTTGCGCAAGAATATGGATTCACTGATCTCGACGGGAACACCCCGCAACCGCTCACCTTGGCTGAGGCTTAGAGCCGACAATGGCCCACCGCACTTACTGGTGAGGAGGTGAACCTGCCGCGAGGCGCAAACTGGCTGACCGGCGGCTCGGTCGGACCGGAAGGGCAGTTATCTGGTCTTTGGGGCGTCCTCGCTCTCGGAGCGCTGGGGATTCATTTTCTGTTCCCGCGCCCGTCGGCCGGATTCAATTCATTCAGGAGATTCTGATGAGCGGTCGGTACGTTTGAATCCCTCGTTGTCATGCGCTTGCATCGTGGAAGCCCACGTTCTCGGCGTCATTCCAAAAGTCCGCCGGAACAATTCGACGAAGGCGCTCGGCTGTCGATAACCTACCTCGGCGGCAGTTTCCTTTACGGAGCATCCTTCGACCAACAGCTCTATCCCTTTCATCAGCCGCGCCTGCCTCCGCCAAAACTTAAAAGTCGAGCCAATCTCTCTCTGAAAGGCTCTCTCGATCGTCCTGGCGCTCACGCCGGCCTTTTTGCAAAGTGCATGCAGCGACGGCGCATTTGCCTGGTTGGCCATAAATGCCTTAGCCACGGCAAGCGCTCTCGTGTCCCTGGGGAGCGTTAATAGCATGGGGACCGGTCGGGCATTCTGCAATTGGGACACGATCAAGTCTCGGAGGGAACAGTGGAGATGGTTCTTTACGCGCAGCTGTCCAGTCCGCACCGCCTCCACGATTAGTTCGCGGAGCAAGGGCGAGACGTGGAGTACTCCGCAACCGTCCGGCGGGCGGGTCACTAGCCCTCGCTTAAGATAGAGGGTTCGCATCGAAACGGCGCCTGACATGCGGATTTGATGCCGTGTGCGTGCTGGAACCCAAACGGCAAGATGAGGCGGCGTTAGCCAGAGGCTGTGACCCGCTGATATTTCCATGACTCCCCGCGTTGCGTAGATCACTTGATCGGAATCGTGAGAGTGTTCGGGCACAACGTAAGCAGCAGGATATTCGTAGGCGAGCGTGGAAATCGAAACACCGGGTTTCGGGTCGTATTCCTTGAGAATCCTGTGTCGCATCAGAGGTATATTATGGCGCAACCGCGGTCTAGCGCCAACACCGATTCGGTGGGATACTCACGTCATGCCAAGCGATCCAAGCTCAACAGCGAGGTGATTTCGTGAGCCAAAAGAAAAGCATTCTCGGTTCTCAAAAGCTCATGGCTTTCGTGGCCACAAGCGATCCGGCTCTCGCAAAGGCGTTCTATCGCGACACGCTGGGTCTTCCTCTGGTCAGCGAAGACCAATTCGCCCTGGTCTTCGATGTCGCTGGAACGATGCTGCGAGTTACAACGGTCCAAGAAGTCGGAGCAGCGAAGTACACGGTTTTGGGCTGGCAGGTCCCTGACATCATTCGGACGGCGAAAAGTCTTCATGAAGTGGGTATCACGCTCGAACAATATACAGGGATGCAGCAAGACGAGCTTGGGATTTGGAACTCGCCTGGCGGCGCAAAGGTCGCTTGGTTCAAAGACCCCGATGGAAATACGTTGGGCATCACGCAGTTTTAGGTGGAGGTATTTCGCCGCGATGAATCTTGCACACCGCTGGCTTGCCGGTCTGATTATTGGCGGAAGGCCGTCGAAACCTATATCTTTCCCTGGGTCCTTGACGGTCTCGACATCGGCCCGAGTGTTCTCGAAATTGGTCCGGGCCCCGGCGTGACGACGGATCTCCTGCGAACTCGGGTCGATCGTCTTACCTGCGTAGAAATCGATCAGCGATGCGCCGATTCCCTGCAGCGGCGCATGGCGCGCCAGAATGTCACAGTGCTCCACCAGGATGCTACGGCCATGCGTTTGCCGGAAGCGACATTCGATACCGCGTTGAGTTTCACGATGCTCCATCACGTTGCTTCGGAAGGTTTGCAGAATCGCCTGCTGGCCGAAGTATGTCGCGTTCTGCGTCCCGGCGGCGTCTTCGCAGGTACGGACAGCCTTTACAGCCGCACATTTCGATTGCTCCACCTGTTCGACACCATGGTGGTGGTGGACCCATGTGCATTCCCCGAACGCCTGAAAGTAGCAGGTTTTGATGAGGTACAAGTAGATATATTGCAGCCGTACGCGTTCCGGTTCCGAGCGCGGAAGCCCAGAGAACGTCGCGAGTAAGACCGTACTCAAAGGCTGGCTTTACGCGAAAGCCGCCAGGCTGCCCTTGTTGATCCGAACCTGAATATCGCTGTTCCGCACGCCCTTGAGATAGACCATCGTCGACGCGATATCGCGGTGCCCCATCCATTGCTGCAACGTCCGGATGTCGATGCCGTCCTGCAGGTGGCGCGTGGCGTAGGTGTGGCGGAACTTGTGAAGGAACCATCGTCCGCAGAAAGGTCCTTCCACGCAGCGGTTGATCCGGACTGCGCCGTCGTCGAGCTTGTGCGGCACAGCGCAGTGACCGCAGTTGAGTTTGCCGCGGTGCGCGACGGCCTTTAGTTTTTCCAGCATCGCGCCGTCAGGCCGGCCGGTCGTGCTTGGAAATAGCGGATCATCCGGGCTGGTATTTGCCGGGCGGAATTTCTGAAGCATCGTGATCAGCTTCTGCGGAACCGGGACTTCGCGCTCTTCCCAGTTCTTCGGATGAAATCCCCAGTGCGGTTTCGCCGTGACGCGCACGGCCATGTGCTTGAAGTCCACATCTCGCCAGGTGACGAAGCGCCCTTCGGCGTCGCGAAATCCCGACATGAGATAAAACTTGAACCGCATTTCCTCGTGCGGCGCGCAGGCCTTGAACAGTTTCTCCAGTTCGGCATTTTCGTAGATCGGGCGCATAGTTTCGACGAAGCTCGGCCAGTCCGCGGTGTTCAGGAGCTTGGCCTTGCCATGCTGCTTCATCACCTGCGAGATGACCACCAGCTTGTTGTAGACACTCTTGCCCTTCTGTCTCTTCTTGAGGCACTCAGTAGCGAAGTCGAGCAGGTCCTGGCGCTCCACGTCGTCAACATAGGTCTTCGCGCAGAAGGATTTGAAACTGGCAAGGATCGGCCGGTAGGTGCGGAAGGTCCGCAGCGAGCGGTGGTACTTGATGTATTCGGAATAGTGGTCGAGCGCCGCGGCGACAGTGATGCGTTCCGGTTCAGGCTCCGGCGCCGCTTGCGCCGGGATGATCCCGTTCCGGACGGCGGAAAGTTCGGCCTGTTTGCGGCGGGCGAGATCGGCGGCAACGAAAGCATCGGGACCGGCGGCCTGCTTGATGCGCTTACCATCCTCCCGCCACTCGATAAAATAGCCGCCCTCGGGATGGACTTCATCCCCGCCCTGGACACGGACGTGATCGCGGCGGACACGACCCTTGCTGTCGAACAAAGCGGGAGCGGGAATCCATCTGTCGTGGTGCTTGATCTGCTTGAGGAGGATGACGCGCGCCTGTCTTGGCATCTGGCGATTCCTTGAGACAGGGCCGTTGGCTGGCTCCCGTCCTAACGGCCTATAGAATCGCCTATACGGGCGCTAAACGCAAGATACTTATGGAATACCGTGACAGGGCAGCGTTCTAACCAACTGAACTACGTCCCCACTTTGTTTTCTTACCTTTATCGGAAACCCGCGTCTTTAGTGGCTTTCCTCAGGTTCAATCGATTCGCCGGCGTCGCCCGTTTCAACCTTCCAACCATCAGGTACCACATACTGTAGATTTAGGTACAAACGTCGCACGGCAGTTTGTGCGGCGTGAAGCAGCGTGTTTTCAACGCGGGGCGGAAGTGGATGAAGCGGAGGATTGTGGCACAGCGATCTCTGGTCAATAAGGTATGCTGGCTGACCAGCCGAAAAGTGAAAAGCCGGCGTTGACAACAAGAGGTTTTGGGGTGGCTGCGGGAGACCCCTTTTGAGCCACCTGGGCTAAGAGCCTATTTCCGCCCTGGTTGCTGCGGATAACTTCCGGTCAGCCCGTCATCCGCCCAGAAGACCAACCCAGCATTACGAGCAGAAACCTGAGCGATCCCCAAACGACCAAGAACAAGGCGAAAACTCCTGCCCTCTACAAGATTGTGACGATCCTGGGCATCATCATTTCTCGGCAGTTGGCTTATGGACGTAACGCAGCGGGGCCTATAATGCGTGAGTCCTATATCCAAATCAGGAATTCCGGTTCATTAGTGGGGTGCTTTAACATTGATTACAGCTCAATCGCCGAAAGTGTCTGGTGTCGCGCAGTTGCAGGCGCCACATCGATTTCGTTTTCTGAACCGCGCTCATTTGATGCAGTAGGACACAGGAGAACCACAGAATTTGAAACCCGAACTGGCTAACGTGAAGGCGCTGGTCTTCGATATATTCGGCACCGTAGTGGACTGGCGCGGTTCAGTAATTACCGAGGGCATGGCCTGGGGCAAGGGCAAAGACCTGAACATCGACTGGGCGGCCTTTGCCGACCGCTGGCGCCTCGGATACAAACCGACGATGGACAAGATACGTAAGGGCGAGATGCCCTGGACCAGACTGGATGATGTGCATCGAATGATCCTCGAAGAGCTGCTCAGTGAATTCAAAATTGACGGGCTCACCGAAGAAGAAAAAGTTTCTTGGACTCACGTCTGGCGCCGGCTCAAGCCTTGGCCTGACTCCGTCGAGGGGCTGACGCGAATAAAAAAGAAGTACGTGATCGCGCCGCTTTCGAACGGCAATCTCGCCCTAATGACGAACCTGGCCAAATTCGGCGGTTTGCCATGGGACGCCATCTTGGGAGCCGAATTGGTCCGGCACTATAAACCGGACCCGTGGAGCGTCGCACTGGCCGTTTCCACGGATTGCCACCTAAATGCAAGGATGCAACCATGCTGAGGGATAACCTGGTGGGCTCATCGAGACGATGATCGGCAGCGCGGAAATCAGTTTCTTGTGCTGCTTGCGAAACTCATCGGATCGAAAGACCCCACGCCTGGAAAATCCCCGCCCCGAAGGGGCGGAATCTACACTAACGGAAAATGTCGCTTCTCCATTTCAGGCTGAGCCAACACAGGGTGGGCATATCACACACTTTCAGATAGAAAGAGTCATCGGTCCCGAGCCTTCTCTTTTACACTCCAAGCATGAACAAACCCAAGGATGCCGGGGGCATGCTCTTGGGGTTTTAGTTGAAAAGCCCTCCCATCTATCCTCTGAATACGGTTGCCTCGTCCACAAAACAAATTAGATTGTTGAACGGGTCTTTCGCATAAAATAAGCGCTCGCCCCAGGGCATTGTTCTAATGGCTTTATCTATGCGCTTACATCTGAGATTCTTTGCTTTCTCAAAGGTGCTATCGAGATCCGCAACGGAGAAATAAATGTATTGCTTTGGATGCAGATTCCACCTACTGTGCAAAGAATCGCCATCAGCAACGGGGTCATAGCAGGCAAGGATTGTTTGGCCGCATTCAAAATATACTCTGCCGGGCGATACCTTCTTGCCCTTCAGATCAAGCAGCTTTGAATAAAAGATTGAAGCTTTCTTAATATCCTTCACCGGCAGGATAATACGATAAAGTTCAGGCGGTCTTTGGGCCTGTTTGCCCATAGCCACAGCTCCTTTGATTGACGATTCCCCAGTTAGCGGCTCGTCGCTTGCGTTGAACTCGACTGTCGGGACGAATCGAATTTTGCCAAATCCGGCGCTACTTTATCGGCGAAAAATCCGTCGGACGCATGTACGTCGAGTCTATTTTTTCCACCAGCTTGTTGGCCTGCTCGGATTTGATCACTTCTTGAAACTCCGGGTCGGCCATCATCGCATCCCAGTTCTTGTTCGCTTCCTCCCGGCTGGCATAGGCCGTAATATCGACGATTGTATTGTCCCAAGCGTGGGCATCCTCGGGTACCCAGTAGCCCACAACCTTCAGATCGTGTTTGGCGAGTAGCTTTGAAGTCGTGTCGCGAAAGCGTGACTCCAGCGCCGGCAGTTTGCCCGGCAACGCATGATAAACGCGAAGCTCGAAAACGCGATTGCTATCGGCCCTCACCTGATTCACGTGCATCAAGCGGGCAGTAATGAGCGATCCAGCGGCGAAGGCGACTAAACCGATACCGCAAGCGGTCCACCGTTTCGATTTCCAGAAGTTGAGTGTCATAGCTATTTTTCCTCGTAATTTGTGAGTATTGGCCATCCCAGGTCTTACTGCCTTAAGGTGGCAGATCCGTCAGCAAGTGGGTTTGAGCACCCCAAATACCGCCGGTGTGAGTAACACCGACAGAGGTCCTAGAGTAAGAAAGCCAAACTGATACCACCACGGTACCGGTATTGTGCAGACCTTTGCCGCGATCAAAACGGCAACCGTAATCATTACGATTAATGCGAGAAATATCGTTGCGCCGCGACGAATTCGCGCCGCGACGCAACCGCCGATTGAGGTGGTCGCGAGAAACACAATCGGCGCAAGAATGACGTATGTCGTTTGCTGCGGGGTAGCGAACTTCGAGATGGTCAAGTCGGCGGCAAACTTGAGCGTTCCCATGATGATGTACACGCCCATCGCGATGCTCATACTGATAAGCCAATCCCGGCTTCGCAGCGAGGACCAGACCATCGACGGGACAGAACGACAGGCTTGACTCCAAAACCATCGTGACGCAGCGACGGGCGAAGCAGATTCGGCGCGAAGAGTGTATTCTTCGATGAGGTCGCCTAGCATAGCCTCTCGATAGGGCGCGGGTACAACAGATGCGAGAAGCCAGCAAGCGAAAGCGGGCGGCGAATTGCGCCTCATATGCGCTCCCAGCGGCTCTTTAATCCAGCCGTCATGTTGCGAATGGTTTGTTCTGATACTTGCAGCGCTTGCTTGCCGGCAGCCTCGAAACGAAACAACCGTTTCGCCCGGCCTCCACGTTCCGGGGTGGGCTCGCCGGTGAATGAACTAATGTATCCCTTCGCTTCGAGCCGCTCCAGAGTCGCGTACACTGCACCGATGGAGATGTCGCGGCCGGTACGTTCTTCAATCTCGCGTCGCACGATCATTCCATGGGCGCTTCCGTCCAGACGCGCCAGCGCCAGCAGGATTATGTGCTCCAGCGATCCGAGAAGTTCGCCACGTTTCATTTGTTTTGCAATATAGAACAAATAAGCCGAGAAGGTCAAGGGGTCAAGGCTCGTTTCCTATCATTCGTTGCTCCGGATCGTTGGGTCCAAGTTAGGACATCGCCACCCTCCGGCAGGGCCTCGGCTCATGTCCCCAGCGGACCAGTTGCTACTTCGAATGATCCAGCGGCTGCGGGACTGCCTCGGGCCGATCAAGAAAAAAGGTTGTGACTCCTTCAAATGATTCCTTCCCGACGTTTACCGCACGGTGAACGCGATCGCTCGGTTCCGACCAATCTACTTCGCCAACACTGATTTCCCACGCTTGAGTTTCTCCTCCATCGCGGAACTCAATTTCGAGAAGGTCCCCGTTCAACACCACGGTCACCCGATGAAAGGGATCACGATGCCAAGGTGTCGCGTCCCCGGGCGCAAGACGTATTCGCCAGACCTGGTAATTTCCACGATGATGCAGTACCTGCTGATTCGCCGTCAGGGTCATAATTAACTTCTCAAGCTCAAAGCAAAATCTCTTGCGTCGCTTAACGTCTTTGTCGCGACACAAAAATTATCGGCACCGCTACAGCGCGTGCCGTTGCGTGCCGCTCCGGTTTTCTGCATTCCCTGAAAGGAACCAGGAAGCCCGGACTCCTAAATGTGTTAGGCGATAACATGGTACTCGGTCTTAACCAAGCCGCTCGGATAGTGCTGCGTCGCCACATGACGGAGCCGGACGTCGCGCGGCAGTGTGCCGAAGAGAGGAATCCCGTCTCCAATCAGCACAGGCACTTGCGTGATGATCAGCCGCTGAATGAGCCCTGCACGCAGGAACCCCTGAATCGTGATCCCTCCGTCAACGTAGAGGTGATGGACGCCGCGGGCAGCGAGTTTCGCAACGATCTCGGCGGGAGGCCCGGCCATCTGCTCCACAACGCCTCCGCGCACCGTGGACAAATCCACCGGTCGGCTGCTCAGGACTACGACACGCTTCTTACCATAGGGCCAGACCGGAAAAGCCAGAACCGTCTCGAAGGTTTTGCGGCCTATAACGAGCGCGTCGACGCTGGCTATGAACTCGTCGTAGCCGTGGGGTTCACCGCCGCCCGCCGGCAGAAAGTCGAGATCGCCGTTCGGTCGCGCAATGAAGCCGTCCACGCTTGTCCCGATAAAAACAGATACCGTCATCGTAAACTCCTCACCCGTGGCTGTCCGAAACCGAGGCGCGCTAGGAAGCCGTGATCCACCTTCCGTCGCAGCCAAGCTCATTATTGAACGGTCGTTCAGTAATGTCAAGTGGATAATAAACATGCATTCAGTTATTCTCATCTTACCGGCACCTGCATTCTCTTGCCGGAAAGGTGGACTCACAACAATGTCGCCCCGCCCCCGCGAAACTTCCGACGCAGAGATCCTCGCCGCCGCCGCCCGCGTCATGCAGCGTCGCAGTCCGGTTCAACTCACTCTTGCCGAGGTTGCCAAAGAGGCCGGAGTCGTGCCCGCTACGCTCATCCAGCGGTTCGGTACCAAGCGCCAGTTGCTCCTGGCCAACTGCAAAGCGTGGACCTCGGATGTGGCCGGTCAATTCGCCGCGGCCCGCACGAAGTACAACTCTCCGCTCAAGACGCTCATTGAGTTTCTTGTGGAGTGCAGCGGCTTCGCCGCAACTCCCGAGTCCATTGCGAACTTTCTCGCTTATCTTCAAATCGATCTTACTGACCCCGAATTCCACGTCGTCCTCCTGGCCCAGTCTGTGACCATGCACGAAGAGACCAAGAAGCTGCTAGACAACGCCATCGCACTGCGGGAATTAAGGGCATGTGACACCGCCGCGCTTGCCCGCCTCATCCAGCAAGTCAACAGCGGGTCGATGCTCGACTGGGCCGTCCATCGCAAAGGTCCCCTTGCCGCATGGATTCGCCGTTCTCTCGACGCCCTGCTCCGTCCCTATCGGCTTTCGCGCAATCCCAAGGAGGGACGAAGGAAGCGAAGACCGTAGGAAGAGGGCCAACCGGATTGTGTCTGGACGACGTTATGCAGACCGTTTCTATTCTTGTCGCTGCTGATTGCGGTCGTCTGCACGACAGCGTCGAAATAACCTGAAGGCTCTCGGGGTTAGAATAATCGTTCGACTTTGCCTCAAGAGTTGTGTTCCGTTGTACGGGTTAATGCTTGTTCGCAGAAACACACAGGGGAGAATGAACCTATGAAGACTCACCTCAAACTGGCGCTGGCAGTGCTGGCTGGGCTCTCGATCGGTGTTGCTGGCGCCGCGGCGGATTCACGCGCAGCGAACGAAGACGCCACCTGGCTATGTCATCGCGGAAGTCGAAGTAACGGACCCCACTACCTTACAAAAATATGGTGACAAGGCGCCGCAAATAGTGGCGTCTTTCAATGGACACTATGTCGTTCGGGGCGGCGATGTCCAGGCTCTCGAGGGCGAACCACCAAAGGGCTACATCGTGGTAATCGGTTTCGACAGCGTGCAGAAAGCGCGTGAGTGGTATGATTCGCCAGCCTATGCGGCGATCAGGCCGTTCAGGCAAAACTCAACCAAGAGCCGGCTATTTATTGTCGAAGGCGAGGCCCCCCAGTGACGAGGCTGACGAGGCAGGTCAGAGTGGCTTTCACTGTCGCTCAAAGATCGAAGTCCTGAGGTCGGATCATGAATACAGCGTACGTTCTCCTGCGGACCGGCTACGCCGATTAGGAAGCTGCTTCGGCTCTAGCCGAGTTGCGACGGATGTTTGGATTCGCTGTGAAGGCAGTTGGTCTGGCGGCAGAAACGGTCGTGACCATGGGTGGCCTCAAAGTGATGCCGGACCTCCCTCTGTCGGCCTTTGTGCCCGAATCAGCAGATATTCTCATTCTCCCCGGTGGTGAGTCCTGGACGGACGGAGAGGTACCTCAGGTTTCTGAAGTGGTGCGGGCCATGGTCGCTCTGAGCCGGCCTGTTGCCGCGATTTGTGCTGCGACTCTGGCCTGGCTCACGGCGGGCTGCTCGACGATCGTCTGCATACGAGCAACGGCAAGAACTTCATCGGGAAGTATGTCCACGAGTTATCGCGGGGAAGAATTCTATCGGGCGTCGCCAGCGGCGCGTGATCGATGTGTTATCACAGCAAATGGTCTGGCTCCTTTTGCATTCGCAGTTGAGACATTCCGGGCCTCGGCAACTGAACGAGAACGCGATATCGAGACCTACGGGAAACTCTACTCGCATGGGGTTGCTTGATTGACTGAGCTTTACGCTAGAGGCCTCATACGTGCGTGAGAGCTGGGCGCGACATGAGCGCTTTCGAACATTCCTGGCGGATGACGGGCAATCCGGGAGTTATCAGGTCGCCCGTCGGGTTAGTACCGAGAAACGCGCTTGTGGTCATTGACGAGTTGTTTGCGGACTATCGGAGAGCCCGAAAGACGGAGCAATTGGACATCATCTGGCCCACAACCGGCACACCGAATAGCACAGATGCCCCCGGAAGACCGCTGTTTTCGAATGATTGGCAGTCAGTCTACTTGGCTGGCACGAATCAACCTTCCTTCACCTCAAGAAGACATCGCACACCGGAGGCACACCAGTAACCACGAAAAGCCGTACCTTGCGGGCCTTTCCCGCTCACCGACAGTAAGCCGTAATGGCGGAACCGACCGCTGCCGTGACAGTCCACACATTTAGCGTGGCTTAGTTCACTCTTCCCGCTCGGCACCTGCTAAGTACTCGCGGCACCATTCAATTTGTCCCCCACGCAGAAAGAAATGACTACAGCATCGTTGGCGGCGCCATACGGAGGGCCTAAGACTGACTAACCCGTCGGGATGCTCTTGAACGGTCCAGCACGGACGGGCTTTCTTCAACAGGTTCAGTTCGATCACATCACCGCAGCTGCAGGGGCACAACATGGCGGCGGCCCAGAAGTAGCCATTTTCGCCCGCGATATAGAGCTTGTTAGCGTCCAGAGCATCCGGAAATTCCTCGACGTGCACATAGCGGTAAGGCTTGAGTTTGCGCCGTCCGAGGTGATGCCACCAGCGAGCAGGGAGTGCAACGATCTCTCGTAAACCGCCAACCTGGAGTCGACGCCCACCCACAGCCTGTCCGCGTGATCTTCGAACAAAGACGTTACATCGCGACCTGGTAGTCCATCCCGCGCGGTGAGTCTCGACAGGACGTTCTGCCGAATGAAATCCAACGCGCCTTCATTTCCAATCCAGACTGTGCCGTCCCGTGCCGCGAGCACCGAAGAGACAGCATCTGTTGTTAACCCTTCAGCTGCCGAAAAGCTCGCCACTACAACGTCATGAAAGCGATCGATTCCCTTCGAAGTAGCAACCCAGATGTTGCCTTCGATATCTTCATAAATATTCGAGACGACATCGCTCGAAAGGCCGTCCGCGCTGCGAAAATGTTCGGCTCTACCGTCGAAGACGCGATAGATGCCTTGGTTAACCGTTCCAACCCACAAGGCGTTGCTCCGGTCGATCAGCAGCGAATTGACCGCTACGGTAGCTCCGTCAAGTCCCGGCACTTTATAAGTTCTCCAGCTTCCATCCACAAATTGCTGAAGTCCAAGTTCCTTTCCCGCACGCGCTATCCCAGTCCAGAGAGAACTGCCCTTGGTGATGAGAGCCCCTACCCCCGTCAGTCCTTCAGTTTGTTTTAGTGCTTGCTGCAAGTAGGTTCGGGAAAAACTCGGCGTCCACCGGCAGATCGCCTCCGAACTTCCGACCCACAGGTTGCCACCGTCGTCGTTGGCCAATGTATTTCCGTACTTGCATGACAAACCGTCGGGGACGCCATAGCAGCGAAGCGCGCCGCCGGAGATCTTACAAATCGGCCCAACTGGTGGATCGATTCTTGTACGGGCAATCCAGATAGCACCCGACCTGTCTTCCAGGATGGCGTTAATTCGTCCAGCTGTGTCCGCATAGTTGGTGAGGGAGCCATCCTTCCATCGAGACAACCTGTGGCCGCTACCGATCCATAAGCTTCCATCGGTCGTGCCCAAAAGTGAGTAGATGTCCGAACCGAGCAGGGTCTTTTTGTCAGGCGTAGTCCACGGGACGAATCGAACGCCGTCGAAGCGAACGAGCCCGGCAAGTGTTCCGATCCACAGATACCCGTCTGCAGTCTGTGTAATCGCGTTAGGTGCACCGGCAAAAGCTCCATCCTGTATACGCCAGGCCGTATGGGTGTATTGGGAGATATGTTTGGTCGGATCGAGCGCAGCGAGCGGGCTGACCGCAAGTAAAAACCAGATTATGCAGCGCCGGATTGACCGTGGAATGTGCATGCGAATTTAGATCTCAAGCAAGCTGCGTCGTAAGGCAATGATTACGGCGTGTGTTCTATCGTTTGCACCTAACTTGTCGACGAGATTCTTGATGTGAAAATTCACTGTCGTTTCCGAGATTGCAAGTTCGCAGGCGATTTGCTTGTTACGATAGCCATCCCGAATGAGCCGCAACAGCTCGAGTTCCCGAGGCGTCAGATCGTTATCCAACAAGTGGGCGGCCAAACGAGATGCAACTTCCGCTGGAATGTGTCGCCGTCCCGATTTAACAGCGCGGATTACGGCCAGCATTTCAGCCTTAGGCATGCTTTTCAAGACATAACTCGCGGCTCCGGCGCGTAACGCACGATCGATCTCAGCATTGCCATCCGAACTGGTCAGCATGATCACGAGTGCATTTGGAAACTCTTTTCGAATCGCAATCAAGGCATCTGTGCCATTCATTCCGGGGAGGCGAATATCCATCAGCGTGATGTCGGGCTTATGAACACGGAACTCTGCGATAGCTTGGTCGGCGTTTACGGCCTGGGCGACAAGGACCATGTCCGGTTGTGAGCCAACAATCGTCACGAGTCCTTCACGAACGAGCGGATGATCCTCAACACTAAGAATGCGAATTGGATTGCCGAAAGGCATCGCCATCACCTGCGCGCGGAACGTCTATCGCTCTCGAACCATCCACTCTCGTATGTATCGTGAGCAGTGAACGATTTTCGCGCCCTGCGCCTTACATACGACGAGGAACCGAACCACCTCAACATCCACGATTGTCACTTCTCTTAAGTCCAAAGCTATCTGCGTGCTGCTCATCGAAATTTGCGTTTTCAATTCTTCAAGGTGCTCCGAATCAAATCGGCCAATCAGGAAAATCGTGGTCTTTCCTTTGCGGGAATCTCTTTCTATTTTCAACTTCAACTCATAAGACCAATGGTGTTGGCACTGACACCCGTGCATTTGGCTGGCCGTTCGAATTCATTGAATTTGCAGGATTTATAGTTCAGATTATTGCCGAGACTTCAGGAATTACTGAGTTATCAGGACGGAAGAGGGCGTACAGGCGCCGGTTTCACTTTGTTGCAGTTTGTTTCTTGCGTGGCCCCACGAAACGGCGTTTGTCGATGCCCAGCTTCGTAATCTTTGATTCGAGAGTCTGGTGCGGAATTCCAAGCTTCGCGGCCGCCCCTGATGGGCCCGAAACACGGCCACGACACGCGTCCAGTGCGGCCTCGATTACTTTTCTTTCACGATTAGAAAACTCGCGCTCATCTTCGGCGAGAACACCGGAGCGCAGAAGGACGCTGTCGCCGGTTCGGTCCGATTTGCTCCGCAACCAAGATTCATCGATAGAGAACGTATCTTCCTCGCAAAGAATCACGGCGCGTTCAATCACGTTCTGAAGTTCACGAACATTGCCTGGCCAGTCGTATCCCTGAAACAGATCAAGCGTCTTCTTTTTTACACGGCTGATTTTTTTCCCAATCCTTTTCGCGTAGCGTTCTACCAGATACTCCACAAGGAGGGGAATATCGCTCTTGCGCTCCCGCAAAGACGGCACGCGTAGTGGGAATACGTTAAGGCGGTAGAAGAGATCTTGGCGGAAAGTTCCCGCCGCGACCGCCGCTTCCAAGTCACGATTTGTTGCAGCGACCACGCGAACGTCTACAAAGATTGGCTTGCTACTGCCAGCTCGTTCGAATTCGCGCTCCTGCAACACCCGCAAGAGCGCAATCTGCGTCTCCGCGGGAAGATCACCGATCTCATCCAGAAAAATCGTTCCACCATCGGCCGATTCGAAGCGCCCCAAGCGCCTCTGAATGGCGCCGGTGAAGGCGCCTTTCTCGTGACCGAAAAGCTCGGATGCTATCAGCGAAGGCGGGATTGCAGCACAATTGACGCGAACAAACGGCCTTGACGACCGGTTCGATCGTTTGTGAATAGCGGCGGCAATTAATTCCTTTCCTGTTCCGGTCTCGCCCAGAATCAGGACAGTGGAATCTGTAGGCGCCACTTTGCTGACCTGCGAGAGTATCTTGCGTAACGGCTCAGAAGATCCCACAATCTCCTCAAACATCGAAGAATGGTCGATCTCCTCCCGCAGAGCCAGGTTTTCCTCGCGAAGTCTCTCCTCGTCCCGTTTGCGCTTATCGATGTCCGTTCCGGCGGCGCACCAACGAACGACATGCCCACGATCATCCACGAGCGGGCTGTAGCGGATTAGAAACCACCGATACTGGCCGTCCTTTCCCCGCACGCGTATTTCGTTCTCCCACGGAAGGCCCCGAGAAAATCCGAGTCGACGCGTTTCGCGTAACCTTTCCATGTCTTCTCGATGAAAAACCTTCGGTCGAAAGTCCGACCCCCTCAAGTCGTCCGGGGACAGCCCGGTGTAATCGAGCACCGTCCGATTGGCATACTCGATGCTACCGTCTGAACCCAGAACGACGATGGTCTGGGGAATCGCATCCACCGTTTGTTGAAGTTGTCGCTCCGATTTCTTAACTTCCTCGAACGCCCTTATGAGTTCCACCTGGGACCGCTCGCGCTCGATAGCGATTCCGGCAATGCTGCTGGCATGTTGAATCAGTTGAATGTCAGACGGTTCCGGGTAGCGCACTTCGCGGTAATACATTCCAAACGTCCCCAACACCTCGGACTCGTGCGACATGATCGGACTCGACCAAGCCGCACGCAAACCCGCCGCCGCGGCAGCATTCCTGAACTTCGCCCAGTTCGGGTCAGAAAGGATGTCTGAGGTGAAGACCGGCTGCCGCAGGAACGCCGCTCTTCCGCATGATCCGATGTTCGGGCCAATGACCATTCCGTCAGTCGCCGCTCGGTATGCCTCGGGTAAATTCGGGGCCGCTGCGTATCGCAAGTGAAGACCTTCTTCTTCTAGCAGGAAAATTGAACATAACGTGCCCGGACTTTGGCCTTCAATAAGGCGAGCAATGGACGTTAGAACTTCTCCCAGCGGGGCATCGGCGAGGATCAGCTTGAGAGAATCGAGGATGCTCTCACGCGATAGGGTCTGCGAAAGACTCGATGAGCTTTGAGATGCTTGCCCCGATGTGTTTGTGAGCATGCTGGGATCGTCCATAAGCACACATGCCACTGCGGCGAATGCACAAAGTATCGCATATCAGGTGGGACCCGTAAGTACTCGACAGCGGATCAGCACCGGGAAATCGTCTAATTGCTTACGGAAGGAGCGATGCGGGGGTTGCTGGTTCCGCCTGAGTCACGGTCGAACCCTGGAGCTATCCCCGGCTGTCTCTGTTCGCCGCTCAGGCGGGAATCGGCTCTTAGCCCCGGTGGTTCAAAAGGGGTCTCCCGCTGCGGCCGCAAGCCGTTTGCTGTCAATGCCGCTTTCTTGTTTTTTCGCTGGTCAGCCAGCATACCTTCTTGACCAGTGTGTCTGTACCACAATCCTCGGTTCCGCCAAAACTGTCTCGCGCTGAAAACACACTATTCGCGCCGCGCTGACTGCGGTCCGACGCTGTGCCGGAATTTGCACTTTCAGGTACACAGCGTAGCGGCTTAACCGGCGCCCAACGACTGGAGATTCTTACGCACCACCGCGAATCGTTGATCGGCTATTCGGAAAATGGCGCATTTGCCACGAGGTCGGCAAAATTCGGAGGCGCGAACCCCTCGACGTAACGAATGCCGAAATCTCTGAGAATGTTGTCTATGGTGGTCATCGGCTTCTG
>Ga0181535_10001615_pt1 | contig 29091 bp, 27 predicted proteins | sample PEATcosm2014_Bin_44_FD_119774 | JGI IMG/M metagenome (GOLD analysis project Ga0181535, IMG submission 119774) | Peatland microbial communities from MTU Mesocosm Facility, Houghton, MI, USA - PEATcosm2014_Bin17_30_metaG | ecosystem: Environmental > Terrestrial > Soil > Wetlands > Peat | place... | reverse complement strand
GGGCACCCTTTTCTTGTGCTGGATTAAGAGGGGCGGACGGACGTTCGTGCTGTCCCACCCTAGCCGCAAAAACAAAGGCGCGGCGAGGGTGGGGCACCCAATTCCAGTGGTCAGTGATCATGGATCAGTGGTCAGAAACTGCTCCTCGCTGATTCCTTCCAATTCCCTGTAACTCTGACTCCCCCACATTGTCTAATGAGTGCAGCCGCAAGCTTCCCCTTGCTGAGGTCAAAATGCTGATCGGCAAACCGCCCGACATACCGTCCTCCGAGATTACCTCGCGCGACGACTATTTCCGCTATCTGAGCCGACGCCGCTTCCTCAAGCGAGCGGCTGCGGCTGGCGCCGCAGTTCTGGGCGCAGACCGTCTCAGCCGGCTCATCTCGCCGCGCATCACAGCACGCGCGGGCACAAAGCTCCAGACGGTCCCCAGCCAGCTCACGACGACCGGCGAGCAGCTCACTCCCTACGACGACATCACCCACTACAACAACTTTTACGAATTCGGCGTCGACAAGGGCGCTCCGGCCAGAAACGCCGCAGGCCTGCCGACGCGTCCCTGGGCAGTGAAGGTGGAAGGCAAAGTGGCCAAGCCGCTGACCTTCGATATCGAAGACCTGCTCAAGCTGCGCCCGCTCGAGGATCGCGTCTACCGTCATCGCTGCGTCGAGGCCTGGAGCATGGTGATTCCGTGGGTGGGCTACTCACTCTCCGAATTCATCAAGCAGTGCAACCCGCTGCCCAGCGCCAAATATGTTCAGTTCCTCTCCTACTTCAATTGGCGCGTGGAGCAATGGGCCAGAGAGGATCCGGGCATCTACTGGCCGTACTCCGAAGGCCTGCGCATGGACGAAGCCATGAACCCGCTGACGCTTCTGACGTTCGGGCTCTACGGAGAGACGCTCCCGAACCAGGACGGCGCGCCTGTCCGCATCGTCGTCCCGTGGAAGTACGGCTACAAATCGGCCAAGTCCATCGTCACCGTCCGCTTCCTCGATAAGCAGCCGTCGACCACATGGAACGATCAGGCTCCTGATGAATACGGCTTCTACTCCAATGTGAATCCCAATGTGGATACCGTTCCGTGGAGCCAGAAGACAGAGCGCCGGATCGGCCTGCCCTTCTATGAACAGAGCCGCACGACCCTCATGTTCAATGGCTACACCGACCAGGTGGGACCAATGTACGCGGGCATGGATCTGAAGAAGTACTACTGAATCGGTGAGCGGTGGACGGTGGACGGTGGACGGTGAGCATGAAAACAGAGAATTGCGCAATGCGAATAAAGAACTGCGAACCAACTCCTAACGAATGAATCGCTCGACTCTCATCGCTCTCAAGACGCTCGTCTGGATCGCGTGCCTCGCGCCGTTCTGCTGGCTCGTGTGGGGAGCGCTTACCAATAACCTCGGTCCCGATGAAACCGGCGCTATGGCGTTCGCTACCGGCCGCGCCACTCTGCGCCTGCTGGCCATTACCCTGGCAATCTCGCCGTTGCGCCGCTTGATTCCACGGCTCGCGTGGCTCATCCGTTTTCGCAGATTGCTGGGGCTCTTCGCGTTCTTTTACGCGACGGTACATGTGCTGACGTGGGTCGCGCTCTACAACAACTTCGACGTGCATAACATGGTCGTCGATGTCGCGCGCCGCCGCTACATCACCGCAGGTATGGCCGCATATTTGTCACTCGTGCCCCTGGCGCTCACGTCGACCGCGTGGGCAATCCGCAAGCTTGGCGGCAGGAACTGGAATCGCCTGCACACGCTGATCTACGTGGCGGCAATCTGTGGAGTGGCTCACTACTGGTGGCAGATGAAGCCCGGCGTTCTTACGCCGCTGGCCATGACGGTTGTCATCGCTGCGTTGCTTCTTGCTCGGCCCATTCTGGCGTGGAGGCAGCGCCGGAAGGCGCGTGCCGTGGTTGCGGTCTAAACGCCGCATTTCCAGAACTGGTTGCATCAATCCCCCAAGCCGACTTCAAAACTTCCCTCAGGGGCTAAAGCCCCGCTATTTATGCGGCTTGTGAGGCACGACTGAAGTCGTGCCCTGATACAAAACCTATTTCGCGACCAGTTTCAGGTTTGGCGGTTCACGGCTGTCTTAGAGTAGCGGTTTATTAATCCAGAATCTCTTGAAGGTCGATCATCTGCCGAAGATCGGCCGTCTGCGGAAAATCGAGCAACCGCTGCGCGACCGGCGCATAGCTCTTGCGGTGCAACGGCGTCGGGCCCAGCCGCTGAAGCGCGTCAAGGTGCTCGCGCGAGCAGTAGCCCTTGTGCCGCGCCAGTCCATACCCCGGATATACGGCATCCAGATCCACGAGGAGCCGATCACGATGCACCTTGGCCAGCACGCTCGCCGCGGCAATTGAAATGCTCCGCGCGTCGCCGCCCACGACCGCCTGCTGCGCGCAGGGCCAGTCGATCGTGTCGCACCCATCGATGAGCAGATAATCGGGCTGGAGATCCGACGTGACGGCCAATTGCTCGACGGCCAGCCGCATGGCCAGCAAAGACGCGCGCCTGATATTGATTCGGTCGATCGTCTCGACGTCCACTGCCGCAATGGCCCAGGCCACGGCGCACGCGCGGATCGCCGCGTCGAATTCGTTTCTCTGTTTTTCGGTGAGTTGCTTTGAATCCGTCAGGCCTTGCAGACGGACGCCTTGGTGAAGAATGACTGCCGACGCAACCACCGGACCGAACATCGGCCCGCGGCCCACTTCGTCGAGGCCGGCAACGCGCTGCGCCCCGCCCCGCCGCGCCGCGTTCTCCAGCGCCCATCCGCACACCGGAGCTTTGGTCATGCACACAGTATAAGAATCATCAGCAGGTCATTGGGTGGAAAAGGAGGGCGTCAACCGTTCATTTCCGCTCGAAGCTGTAATCGCGCTCGACGCGGCAAATGCGCACCCTGAACTCTTCATACCACGTATCGCGTCCACGCTGCTGCGCGACGAGGTGCTGGGCGTTCTGCTTCCACGCGGCAATCGACTCCAGGCTCTCCCAGTAAGAGACCGTGATTCCCAGCCCGTCGCGAGCCGATTCGATACCGAGGAATCCCGGCTGCGTGGCGGCGAGTTTTTCCATGGCCTCGGCCATGCGCCCGTAACCCAAATCTCCCTCGGTGCGCAGGGAGGTGAAGATCACCGCATAATACGGAGCCGCCGGTGTTGCTGCGATTGCCATGCACGCCTCCTCGCGTTGACCGATCCATCAGGGGAATGCCAGCCTATCACGCCGCCGGAGCGGACTGCTTTGTTGCGGTGCGCGACATGCGACAGACGGCCAGGCGGATTACCGAGCAGCAAAAACCCCGACCGAGGCCGGGGTCCTTCTTGCATTGCAAATTGTGCTTCACGTCCAACGAGCCGGGATCCATGAATCCTTGACACCCGATCAAGGAAGCCTGTTCCTACACCCGCGCTTTGCCGGTTACGCGGTCCACTTCCTTGAGCCGCGCCGCCTTGCCGCGCAGTCCGCGGAGATAAAACAGCTTGGCGCGCCGCACTTTGTAGCTGCGCACGATTTCAACCTTATCGACCACTTTGGAGTTGAAGGGGAAGATGCGCTCGACGCCCTGGCCGAAGCTCATCTTGCGAACGGTAAAGGTGCCCTGCGGGCCCTGGTTGATGGCGATGACCAGGCCCTCAAAGGCCTGAAGGCGCTCTTTATCGCCTTCCTTGATCTTTACTTGAACGCGAATCTGGTCACCGGGCACAAAGGCCGGCAAATCGGTGCGCTTGAGCTTGTCGGCCAGGCGCTGCATTACGGGATGAATGGACATTGTGGTTTCCTGCGATTGAAGTCAGAATGTTTAGTTTATCAAAGATCGCCGACCTCTGCCTCGCCCGGCGCCCTTCATTTTGCAGGTGTTGAGGCCGCCATCTTTCATGTTTCGAGCCCACGATCCGGTGCGATATAGTTCCGCAATGGACGAAAAACGAGATCTTCTTCGCCACACCCTTGCTACGCTGGCTTACCGTACCGCTCGTGCCCTGGAATATGCTCCCGCCGAATTTGCGGACTTCGACAATGCCGGCCGCCGACCCGTGCAGATCCTGGCTCACATGGGAGACCTCCTTCAATGGGGTCTCTCGATGGCTCAAGGCAATCCCAACTGGCACAGCTCTCAAACGCTGGCGTGGCCGCAGGAGCAGCAGCGGTTTTTTGGGGCGCTCTCCGCGTTCGATGCGTACCTCGCGTCGTCGAATCCTGTTCACGCGCCCATTGAGCGCCTGATGCAGGGGCCCATTGCCGACGCGCTGACGCATGCGGGCCAGCTAGCCATGCTGCGACGCCTGGCAGGCTCGCCGACGCGCGGCGAGAATTTCTACGTTGCCGCGATCGCGATCGGGCAGGTCAATTCGGTCCAGCCCGAGCCGGTAAAGCCCTTCTAGCGCCGGTTGCATAAATTCGCTTAGGCGACTTCAAAAGCTCCCTCAGGGGCTAAAGCCCCGCTGTTTATTCGCCTGATGCGTCACGACTGAAGTCGTGCCCTGATACAAAACCATTTAAGCAAGCGGTTGCAGGTCCGGAGTCATTCTTTCGTCCCACAATCTTTCGCCCACGATCAGGCGGCGGAAATGCAGGTCCTTCGACTTCGGTCGCCGCGGCGACCTTCGCTCAGGATGACCGCGTATTTATTTGGCGAACTTCAGGCTCGCGACACGAGCAGCGCTTTTGCTGAAGGTTTTCCACTGCGGCTTGATCGCCGGCGGCGAATCGGTGCGCGCCCGCGCGTTGCCGATTGGGATCGACTTGACCTGTGGAAAACTATGAATTTTTCGGGGCTGATTTTAATAATCGAGCCATTCTAATCGACTTAACTCATTGAAAATTAAAATTGCGTCGATTTTGCTTGACAACTGTATATATTAAATACGAGAATGATGACGGTGACTATTGTCGCCATGGAGGTATTTTATGCGCCGTATACTCGCGACCAGCACACTGCTCTCCTCGCTGATTCTTCCCGCAGCGGCATTTGCCAGCACGCCCGTGGACGACGCCACTGCCCCAACCCCCATTCGTGTCAGCTCCGGTGTTACGCAGCCGGTCCTCGTCAACTCCGCCTACCTCGACGTTCCTCAAGGTTACTCAATTGACTCCATCCCCGCGGGCGCCCAGGTGGGCCTAGCGGTCACCATCGACGAAAAGGGCGAACCTGAAAACATCCAGGTGGTGAAGTCCTACGGCAAGTTCTGGGACGAACGGGTCATCGACGCCGTTCGCCAGTTCAAGTTCAAGCCGGCCACGGTCGACGGCGAGCCCACGCAGGTCGACATGAACCTGACAGTCAACATCGCTCGCTAAACAACCGACACTCCGCCGGGATGCTGCGCCCGAAAGCACCAGGGGTCGAGCCCAACCAGCTTGGCCACAGGAAAGCTGCACCTTCAGCCCAGCATCCCTTCGGCTTCACAATTTTTCGGGACCACGAATCGCATCGAGTATCAGCACGTCATCCGCTGTGAGCGCCGCACGGTCCAGCAGCTCAGGCCGATTCTTCAAAGTCTTGCGCAGTTGCTGCTCCCGCCGCCAGCGCCTGATGTGGGCGTGATCTCCGTTCATCAGGACTTCCGGCGCGCGCAGGCCGCCAAACTCAGCCGGCCGCGTGTACTGCGGGTAATCGAGCAGGCCACCAGCTCCGTGCTGCGATCGCGGAACCTTTGCCCCATCCACGTCGATCGCGGCAGCGAATTCCGCTTCGATTTCGGCGTCGGGCGCGCCAAAGCTCTCATACTGGCCTGAGGCCTCGTTGCCCAGCACTCCGGGAATCAGGCGCATCGTCGCATCAACGACCACCGCTGCCGCCAGCTCGCCCCCGCTCAGCACGTAGTCGCCGATCGAGAGCTCCATGTCGCAATAGAGATCGTTGATGCGCTCGTCCACGCCCTCATAGCGCCCGCAGACGAGCACCAAGCGTTCGTAGCCGGTCAGCTCGCGCGCGACCTGTTGCGTAAAAAGCCGACCCTGAGCTGAGAGCAGGATGACCTGGGTCCTGGAGCTGTCGACCTCCGATCTCCGATCTCTGCTCTCTGCGTGCGTCTTTTCGCGGACACCGAGAGCCCGGAGCGCCTCGGCCAGAGGCTCAGGCTTGAGAACCATCCCTTCGCCGCCGCCGAACGGACGGTCGTCGACGGTGCGATGGCGATCGTGCGCGTACTCGCGCAGATCGTGCGCCTCGACTGTGACCAGTCCATTCTTCAGTGCCCTGCTCACGATGCCGTGGGCAAAGACGCTTTCGAAGAAGCCCGGGAAGATGGTGACAATGTCGAACCGCATGATTCTGATGATAGAAGCTCTACCCCGTTCAAACTGTCTCAATTGGATGCGCACGAGAAGCTTCTGCCAACGGTCGAACGTGGGTTAGCAGCAGGTTGAGGAATTTGTCCGGCTGCAGGAAAGCCGCGAAGTGGCCGGCATCGGAAACCAAGATCATTCGCTTGACCGGCGCAACCACATCATTGAAGTAAGCAAGGGCCAAGGCCGGTGTGGTGAGTACGTCGTCTTCTCCCTGAAAGATAAAGACGGGGATTTCGAATCGGACGCCCTGCTGCCACGCGTCGTATCGTGATATTTCGGGCAGGAGGCGCCCGAGAGAGAAGTGCATCCCGCGAACAAACGCGCGAATGTCGGTCAGTTTCCACCCTGGAGCGAACCAGACTGCGTCCTTGAGGAGCCTCATGGTCCGGCGATATCCAGACGGATCGGATTTCATGGTCCAGCGCGCGAAGGCATTGAAATCGTCGCATGTCCAAAGGGTGGGATCGGTGGCGATCCGTTGAATCGCCTTGATGCCCCTGCCCAGCCCCAAGTGGCGCAGCCGTTCCAGCACTTCGCGATGATTCTCATCTCTTCCACGCACCATTCCGACATTCTGGTCGACGCCGACGTAGGCATAAAAAAGATCCGGACGGCGGCGGGCAATCTGAAGGCCGAAAGTCGATCCGAATGAACTGGCCAGAAGGAAGAGCCGGCTTCTGCCCAAGCGGGAGCATAGAAACTCTGCAACCTCAATGCCGTCGCGCGTGAATTTGTCCATGCTCATCTCGCCGCTGGAGCGGGAGCTTGAGCGAGCCCAGGTTCTGCGGGTTCCCCGCTGGTCCCATTGCACGATGGTGAAGTGCTTCTCCCACGAACGCAGATGCGGCGTGAAGATGGAGTAACTACTTCCCGGGCCTCCATGGATCACCAGCATTACAGGGTTATCGCGATCTTCGCCACGGATTCCAATCCACTGGTCTATTCCGCCTATCCTGGCGAATCGCTCCTTAACAATCCCGCGAGGGCTTTCAATCCTCAGGGTTGACGCGATCCTTGCTTGGCGAATGGTTCTTTGGATAAGAAAACAAGCCGGAATACTGACGACGGCGAGTGCAGCCAGAACACAACCGATCAAGAACATGAGCTTCTCCAGTAATTGTGTATTATATACACAGTTATCGGATCGATGCACGGACAGGATTTGGGGAGCAGAGACGAGTAGCGGCGAATAGACTCGAAAACAAAGAATATGCCGAATGAAGACGCCAGGATAATGAATCGGGCATGGGGCAAGAGACGGCCTTCAAGCCGAGGTCCCAAGCCCACGCTAAGCACGACTGGGATTGCCCGCGCCGCCATCGAACTTGCCGATGCAGAGGGCCTGGAGGCAATCACCATGCAGCGGGTGGCACGAGAAGTGGGGGTGACAACCATGGCCCTCTACCGCTACTTCCCGGCAAAGACAGACCTTCTGGATCTGATGATCGATTCCGTCAGCGAAGGCGCGCCCGACCTGGGCAAATCCACGCTGCCCTGGAGCGTGCGATTGAAGAAATGGGCACGTCTCTGCCTGGCGATTTACGAGAGCCATCCCTGGTTTCTTGAGGCCACTTCGGCGCGCCGCAGCATCATGGGTCCAAATGAATTGCTTTGGATGGAGGCCGCATTGGCAACGTTAAGCGAATCAGGCCTGGGAGCAGCAGACAGACACTCTGCTTTTCTTGCCCTCATCGGCCAGGTGCGAGGACATGCAACGTTCCAGCAGATAAGAAGCTACTCTGACACCGCAGAAGGCTGGGATGACGACCTGGCGCAGATGCTCAAACCGGCAGCGGACCAGTACCCCGCGCTTGTGACGGCGCTTCGTTCGGGGACATTCTCGCGGAGCCCTGCGCGCGCCTTCGATTTTGCGCTTGAATGTTTCATCGACGGAATCTGCGCGCGCGTGAAACGGCGCCGAGCAAAACCCCGTCGCAGTTGATGGGTATTTGAAGGCTAGTAGCTGGAAGCTGCTTTTCGCACCCACAATCGCGCTGTCACGACTCCGAAGATGAATCCGCCGACATGGGCCAGGTATGCGACGCCGCCCGTCTGCACCGTCGCCACCGATCCGACCACGCTGAGTAGCTGAAACAAGAACCAAACGCCGATCAGCAGTATCGCGGGAATATACGTGACGCGGATGAAGATCAGGATCCACACCAATGTCCGAATCCGATCTCGAGGATAGATGACGATGAACGCGCCCATTACGGCCGCGATCGCACCGCTTGCGCCGAGACAAGGGATGCGCGAACCGGGGCTGCCCGCGACCTGGGCGAGCATCGCGATTACGCCGCCCAGCAGATAGAAGACGATGTAGCGGAACCGGCCCATCGCTTCTTCGATCGCAGGGCCAAAGGCCCAGAGAAAAACCATGTTGCCCAGAATGTGCAGCCAGCCCGCGTGCATAAACATCGCGGTCACGATGGTGATCAAGTGGCGGCCGTGCTCAATGCGCAGAGGTATCACAGCCCACCGATTCACGAACGCATCGCCGCCCTCGAGCTCCAGGAGAAACACATATGCGTTCGCGGCGATGATCAGCGCCGTCATCCACGCAAATCCGCGCCCGCGTCGCGATGCGTCTCCCAGAGGTATTACGGTTCCCACGTTTGCCCCCGCTGCACCTGAAGTTCGCTTAGTGAATGTTTTTTATCATGCCGGACGCCGCTCCCTTTCACTTTCGTTTCCTGGGGCACTTTGTGCTGGGAGCGGAGATGGTGGCGGGTGTGAGATGGGCTAGCCGGATTGCGGGGGCACGAATGGCCATTGGCGTAGACGATGGGCGCGGAAGAGATAGATAGCGGTTCCGCTGATGGCGATGGCGATAGCGCCGTAAAGCTCGAAGAGGCCGCTGCCACCTTTTGCCTGGGCGCGGCGGGGATCGAAGAGCATGAAGGCAAAGCCGGCCATGGCGGCGAGGGGCGGGAGCGGGTAAAGGGGAATGCGGAAGGGGCGCGGAAGACTGGGGCGGCGGATTCGAAGCAGGATGACGCCGATCTGCTGCAAGGAAAACTGAAGCAGGATGCGCGTAATGACGAGCATGGTGATGACCTGCGCGAGCGAGAAAAAGCAGAAGAGCGCGCCGACGAGGCCGAGGGCGACGAGCGAACGGTGAGGAATGCCGTGCTTTGGATGGAGGGCGGCGAGGAAGTGGAAGTAGTTGCCGTCGCGAGCGGCGGCGTAAGGAACGCGCGAATAGCCGAGGAGCAGAGAGAAGACGCTGGCGAAGGCGGTCCAGACGATGAGGGCGGCGATCAAGTAGCCGGCCCATTTGCCGAAGGCGGAGGCGGCGATGTCGGCGACGAGCTGAACGCGGAGGGTTGCGGACTGCGCGGCGTGCGTTGCGGCGGATTGCAGCGAAGGCAGGACCGCGAGGTTCATGAGGACATAGAACGCAGCGACGAAGAGGATGGACAGAAGGATGGCGCGCGGGATGGTGCGCTCGGGACGACGCACTTCTCCGCCGAGGAAACAGATGTTGTAGTAGCCCCAGTAGCAATAGGTGGCGAGGAGTGTGGCCTGGGCGAGGCCACCGAATGAGCCAGAGGCTGGAGGGAAGGCAGGGCACGCGCCCACCCTAAACGCAAAAATCGCGTTTAGGATGGGGCACCCATTCGAAGCACCGGTGGCCGCGGCGTGCGCGAATCCAGAAACGATGACGCCGGTGAGAGCCGCAATGACTCCGACGAAGAGGACCCAGGCGAGTCGAGTGATGGAGCTGAGGTTGCGATAGAGGAGCGCTGTGACGAGAAGACACGCGGCGGCGGCGGCGAAGTTGGAGTAGTGGAGCGCGGGAAGAGCGGCGATGGGAGCCGCGTCGAGATGGGGCCAGAAGACGGCGAGAAAACCGGAGAGGCCGATGCAGCCGGAAGCGATGGAAAGCGGCGCGGTGAAACCGACCTGCCAAACGTAGAGAAAGCTGAGCCACCGGCCGGGGCCCTGGGGACCGTAGATCTCTTCGAGGAAGGCGTAGCTACCGCCGGCGCGCGGAAAGGCTGCGCCGAGCTCGGCCCAGACGAGACCGTCGGCGATGGCAATGACTGCGCCGATCACCCAGGCCCAGACGGACAGGCGATAACCGGCAGCGGCGATGACGAGCGGCAGAGTGATGAAGGGGCCGACGCCGATCATCTCAAGCATGTTGAAGAGGACGGCAGAGCGCAGGCCGATGCGGCGCTCGAGGGTGGCGGGGGGTGGGGTGGGTTGCAACATTTGCTGGTATTGAGATTACATGGCGCGAGAAACCATCCCGCCCAAGCAAAGCTTGGACGGGGCACCCAGGCAAAAGCAGGTCCTTCGACTTCGGTGGCTCGCCGCAGCGAGCGACCTTCGCTCAGGATGAGAATCTCTTCGACGGTGATTCTACCTTTGGGCCAGGGAACGTGTCGGGTATTGACGAGTGCGGGCGGGGACGCCCGCACGACAGCCGGCGAGACGCCGGCGCTACAGGCCGGCGGTGTTGACGAGTGCGGGCGCGGACGCCCGCACGACAGCCGGCGAGACGCCGGCGCTACAGGGCGGCGGGCATTGACGAGTGCGGGCGAGACGCCCGCACGACAGCCGGCGAGACGCCGGCGCTACAGGGGCGGGTGTTGGGGGTGCGGGCGAGGACGCCCGCACGACAGCCGGCGAGACGCCGGCGCTACAGGGCGGCGGGCATTGACGAGGAAGAGTGCGGTCGAGGAGACTAATTGCGATCGCAAACGTGTGCAATTGGGGTTTTGCGGATGATTGAGAAGGACAAAGGGGGCGCGGGGCGAGTCGCGCAGGTCGGGGCGGGACGGCGAGCGCCGCGGCAGACGTCCATCAAGGACATTGCAAGGATGGCGCGCGTGTCGCACCCGACGGTGTCGCGCGCGCTGCAAAACAGCCCGCTGGTGAATGCGGCGACGGCAGCGAAGATCCGCAAGATCGCCGAAGCCGCGGGGTACAGGCCGAGCGCGGTGGCACGCGGGTTGGTGACGCGGCGGACGAGGACGGTGGGGCTGGTGGTGACCACGGTTGCCGATCCTTTTGCCGGCGAGGTGGCGTGCGGGATTGAACAGGCAGCCAACGATCGCGGGTATGCGGTGTTTCTGGCGAACTCGAACGCCGACGCGGAGTGCGAGCGGAAGATGGTGCAAGCGCTGGCGGAGCGGCGCGTGGATGGGATCATCGTGACTTCGTCGCGAGTGGGGTCAGATTATCTGCCGATGCTGGCGCAACTGAACGTTCCGATGGTGCTGGTGAACGACCAGTATCCAGGAGAGTTTGTGCACTCGGTGATGATTGCGAACGAGGACGGAAGCAGGGCGGCGACGGAGCATTTGATCGAGCTCGGCCACCGGCGGATTGCATACGTAGGTGACCGGAGCGGCTATCAGACGGAGACGGAGAGGCTCGAAGGGTACAAACGAGCGCTGAGCGCGGCGGGAATTGAATTCGATGCGAAACTTGCGGTGCACGGAGATGGGCGGCCAGAGGCGGCGGTTGAGGCGATGGATGGGCTGCTGAAACTGGCCGATCCGCCGACGGCGGTGTGCTGCTACAACGACTTGACCGCGCTGGGAGCGATGCGGGCGATACGGGCGCGCGGGCTGCGCGTGCCGGAAGACGTTTCGGTGACGGGATTTGACGATTTGTTTTTCGCGGAGTATCTGGAGCCGCCGCTGACAACCGTGCGCCAACCGATGCGGCGCATGGGGCAGATAGCGATGGAAAACCTTTTGAAGCTGATGTCGGGAGAGGATTCGGTGGCGCAAGTGAAGGTGGATGCGGAGTTGATTGTGAGAGGTTCGACAGCGAAGGCAAGTGCACGGAGCGTGGGGCGCCGCAATGGGTGAGACAGGCGCGAGAAACGGAGGGCCAGCGACGCTGACGCCGCTCATCTCATTTTGCAGAGACACGCCGATTCTTCCTGCGATTCGCAAGCCGGAGTTTGTGGAGCAGGCGATTGCGTCGCGGGGCAAGCTGGTGTACCTGCTGACGGGCGATCCTGACAACGTGGAGATGATGATCCGGAAGATTGCGGCCGCGGGGAAGATTCCGCTGGTGAATCTGGATCTGCTGAACGGATTCTCGCGCGACAAGTACGCGGTGAATTACCTGAAGCGGGTGGGGGCGCAGGGAATTATTTCGACGCACCTCGATCCGCTGCGGCACGCGCTGGCGATCGGGCTGTACGGGATTCAGCGGACTTTCCTGCTGGATTCGGGCGCGATGGACACGATTTCGAATCAGCTCAAGAACACGCCGGTGCATGCGCTGGAGATTTTGCCGGCACTGGTGGCGCCGAAGATGCTGGCGCGGGTACGGGCGATTTCGCCCGATCTGCCGGTGGTGGGCGGAGGGCTGATCGAGACGATGAAGGAAGTGGAAGAGCTGCTGGCGCAGGGGTTGAGCGCGGTGTCGACGAGCAACCCGGTGATGTGGCTGAGGTGAGGCAGGGAGCGGCGGGGTTTCTTTCGCTCGCTGAAGCGAGCTGACTCGTTGTCGGATGGACTCTCCCCAGGATTGCGCCTGGGGCTACCGGATTTCGCTCGCTGAAGCTGGCTTTCACGCGGGAGATCGAAGCAAGGCCGCAAATCCACTTGCGGAAGACGATCGCAAACTTTGCAAAATGCAACCGCAGATCCTTCGACTCGTCACGCTTTGCGTGACTCGCTCAGGATGACATATTCATGGTTCCTCCAGGTCGCTCGGTCCTCGTCACTCAGTGTCGGGGTTGGGGAGGATGATGTCGCGGACGATGGAGTTCATCTCGACGACGGCGGAGATGAACTGGCGGAGCGTACGGCGGGTTGAGCCGAAGGTGTCGAACTCCGCGGGCGTGAGGCCGTTTTCAGAGTAGGCGCGCGCGAAATCAGGGAACTTGCTGAGCAATGCATCGACGATGCGTGGGTCGACTGGATTGTCGATGCGCGGAATGACTTCGATGTCGCTCTCGTTGTAGCGGCGCTGCCAGGCGCAGGGCGGAGAGATGACGACATCGCCGCCGATGAACTCGCTCCAGTGCATGTGATTGCGGAAGGCAGCCGAGAGCAGGCGCAGGCGGTAGCCGCGTTCGCGATAGATTTTGTAGGCCTTCTTGAAGACTGCGACGCCGGCCCATTCGAGGTAGCCGGGGTCAACGGAGAGATTGTGCTTGTCGTGGAGAACCTTGAGCCAGTCGTCGAGGCGGCCGACCATGATGGTGCAGATGGGGCCCATGTGGGAGATATCGAGGCCTTCGGCTTCGCGGCGACGGAGACCGCGCTCGACGGCCTCAGCGACAGCGATGGCCTGGGGAAGAGTGAAACTGACGGTGGCATTGATCGAGATGCCGCGCCAGGTGGCTTCTTCAATGGCAGGGATGCCGGCGCGCGTGGCGGCAATTTTGACGATCATGTTGGGCGCAAGCTGGCTGAAACGGACGGCCTGCGCGAGCATGGCTTCGGTGTTGCGGTAGTTGCGTGGGTCGGTTTGGATGGAGAGGCGGCCGTTTCGGCCTTTTTCGCGCTCAAAAATGGGCAGCAGCAGTCGCGCGGCGTTGGTGGAGATTTCTTCGACAATGCGCCAGGAAAGATCGTCTTCAGTCAGGTTAGGTTCACTCGCGGCAAGCTCGAGGATGCGCGGCTTCCAGACGGCAAGTTCCTGCTTGAGTACAGCGAAGGCGATGGACGGATTGCAGGTGGCGCCGACGGCGCCGTGAGAGATGGAGTAAGTTAGGTCCTCGACGGAAGCCGAGTCGTTCCACAGACAGGTGGGGGTGGTTTGCGTCATTTTGTGGAGCGGGCTTTTGAAGTTGGCCATAGGAGTGGCGGAAGTCCTGTACCCTCCGCGAGTTGCAAACGTGTGCGAAAAAACCCTAGCACCGGAGAAAGTTTACGGTCAAGAAATGAGAAAGGGGAACACGGAAATGAAAACTTTTTCATCATTGACACGAGGGGATAGGATATAGATGATCATAGAGGTGCACACGTGTGCAAGAGTGGCACTGTTTGACACAGCTTTATCGATTTACAACCGGTGAAGTGACAAGCCGGAAGCGGACCTTGCCTTGGACCTTTTTTCCCAGGAGAGATGATGAGTGAGTTGTTGATCCGACCGGAGAAATTCCGGAACCGGACTGAAGATTTTGGATACGAGTTTTTGTCGTTTGCGACGCGCAAGCTGGAGGCGGGCCAGGAATTCCGGAGCGAAACGGCCGGGAGAGAGCTGGCCATTGTGGCGCTGAGCGGTGTTTTCTCGGTGACAAGCTCGCGCGGCGAGTGGCTAGGGGTTGGCCAGCGCGAAACGGTTTTCAGTGGGCTGCCGTACACGCTTTACTTGCCGATCAAAACCACATTTACGGTTAGAGCGGACTCGGCATGCGATTTGGCTTTTTGTTATTGCAAGGCTGACGAAGAGTATCCGGCGCGGCTGGTGACACCGGCTCATGTGGGCATCGAGATTCGCGGAGGCGGAAATGCCACGCGACAGATTAACTCCATGCTGCCTCCGGGGTTCCTGGCGCAGAGGCTAATGGTGGTGGAGGTGTTCACACCGGCGGGAAACTGGTCAAGCTATCCGCCGCACAAACACGACGTACACAACCCGCCGGACGAAGTGGATCTGGAAGAGATTTATTACTACCGGATGGAGCGGCCGGAGGGTTTCGCGGTGCAGAAGGTGTACACGGGGGACCGTCGCATTGACGAGACGATGACGGTGCGCGACGGCGATCTGGTGCTGGTTCCGGAGGGATACCATCCGGTGGTGGCCGCTCACGGATACAACGTGTATTATCTGAACGCGCTGGCGGGTTCGGCGCGGTCGATGGCCTGCTCGGACGATCCGGATCATGCGTGGGTGAAGAACAGTTGGAAGGAAAAGGACCCGAGGCTGCCGATGGTGAAACGCTAAAAGCAGCTTTTAGCTGCTAGCCATTAGCTTCTAGCTCGACGAGCTGAGTTAGCAGTGTCGACGGGCGCACGGGGCTGAAGGATTGCGTGGGAGATCTCGCATGAAGACGCGGCGCATGACGATGGCTCAGGCGCTTATCGAGTTCCTGAAGCAGCAGCATGTGGAGCGGGATGGCCGCGAGCATGTGTTCTTCGCCGGAATGGTGGGGATCTTCGGCCACGGAAACGTGGCCGGGATCGGCCAGGCGCTGCAACAGAATCCAGATTTCCCTTACATCTTGATGCGCAACGAGCAGGCCGGCGTACACATGGCCGCGGGGTTCGCGAAGGCGACGAATCGGCTGCGTACGGTCGCGTGCACGACATCGATTGGGCCGGGCGCGACCAATATGATTACCGGCGCGGCGCTAGCGACGATCAACCGGCTGCCGGTGCTGCTGCTGCCGGGAGATATTTTTGCGCGGCGGAACGTGGCTCCGGTGCTGCAGCAATTGGAGTCGCCGGGGACGCAGGACACGAGCGTGAACGACTGCTTCAAGCCGGTGTCGCGCTACTGGGATCGTATCTACCGGCCGGAGCAACTGATCACTTCCCTTCCCGAGGCGATGCGCGTGCTGACTTCGCCGTCGGATTGTGGAGCGGTGACGCTGGCGCTGCCGCAGGATGTGCAGACCGAAGCCTACGATTACCCCGAAGAGCTTTTTCGCAAAAGAGTGTGGCTGATCCGGAGGGGCGAACCGGATTGCGAATCTATGGAGCGCGCGATGCAAGCGATCAAGCGCGCGGAGCGGCCGCTGATTGTTTGCGGAGGCGGCGTGCTGATGAGCGAAGCGTCGCAGGCCCTGGACCATTTTGCGGCGCGGACCGGCATTCCCGTGGCGGAGACGCAGGCAGGCAAAGGCGCGCTGGCGTGGAATCAGCGCCAAGTGGTGGGAGCAATCGGCGCAACGGGTTCGCTGGCGGCGAACCGGCTGGCGCATGAGGCGGATCTTGTGATCGGGATCGGGACACGGTATTCCGACTTCACGACGGCGTCGATGACGGCGTTCCAAAATCCAAACGTGAAGTTCGTGAACATCAACACCGCTGAGTTTGACGCGTACAAAGTGGGCGCGATCGCCGTGGTGGCCGACGCGCGCGTGGCGCTGGAACAAATTGGCGAGGCGCTTGGAGGACACAAAGTGAGCGCGGCGTACGAGGCGGAGATCGCGGAACTGAAGGCGAAGTGGGACGCGGAGGTCGACCGGTTGTTTTATCTAGGCACGGAGTCTTCGCTATCCCAGGTCTCAAAAACGAGACCTGGGGCACCCGTCGGCGACAGGAAGCCGGCGCAGAGCGAAGTGATTGGTGCGATGGGTGAGGCGGCGGGCGAGAAGGGCGTGCTGGTGTCGGCGGCGGGCAGCCATCCCGGCGACCTGCACAAGCTGTGGCGCACGCGCACGCCGAACGGATACCACATGGAGTACGGCTACTCGTGCATGGGATATGAGATTCCCGGAGCGATGGGCGCGAAGATGGCCGACCCGACGCGCGAGGTGTTTGTTTTTCTCGGCGATGGGACGTATCTGATGGCGCCGTCGGAGATCGCGACATCGGTGCAAGAAGGCATTAAGATCGTGATCGTATTGGTTGACAATGGCGGGTTCGCGAGCATCGGGAGCCTGAGCCGATCGCTGGGGCAGGGCGGGTTTGGAACGCGCTATCGCGCACGGGATGCGAAGAGCGGGCAGCTGGATGGCGAACCGCTGAAAGTTGATTTTGTCGCCAATGCGCGCAGCCTGGGCGCACACGCGATAAAGGCCGCAAATCTGGATGGGCTGAAAAAGGCGCTCGATGAAGCGAAAGCGATGGACCGGACGACGGTGATTGTAGTGGAGACGGACACTTCGCAGAGCGTGCCGGGCTACGATTCGTGGTGGGATGTTGCGGTCGCGGAAGTATCAGAGATGGAGAGCGTGCGCGAGGCGAGGGCAAAGTACGAAGAGGCGCGCAAGAGGGAACGGCAGTTTGTGTGATGCGGGGGGCGAGAAGCCAAGGGTCTTGCTATCCCAGGTCTCAAAATCGAGACCTGGGGCACCCGTTGGGAACGGTATTTTGTGTGAGGGCAGCGGAGGGATCTTCCCACCCTAGCCGCAAAGACAAAAGCGCGGCGAGGGTGGGGCACCCGCGCGAACGAAGTTTGTCATTTCGAGTGCGGGCGGGGACGCCCGCACGACAGCCGGCGAGACGCCGGCGCTACATGGGAGATCGGCGGTACATTTCGCGTTCTACGAGGAGGTCAGGATGGAACGGTTGCAGAATTTCATTGAAGGCGATTGGCGCACGTCGAGCGCGAGCGAAACGCTGAACGTGATCAATCCGGCGTCGGCGACGGTGTTGGCGGAGGTTCCCCTTTCGCCGGCGGCGGACGTGAACGCGGCGGTGGAAGTGGCGCAGCGCGCGTTTCTCGAGTGGCGACGGACGCCGGTGGTAGACCGCGTACAGCCGCTGTTCCGGCTGAAGACACTGCTGGAGCAGCACCGTGACGAGCTTGCGCTCTCGATCACCAATGAGTGCGGCAAGACGCTGACGGAGAGCAAGGCGGAGATTTTGCGCGCGGTGGAGAACGTGGAGACGGCGTGCGGGATGCCGATGATGATGCAGGGCACGAACTGCGAAGACATCGCCGCCGGCATCGACGAACACATGATCCGTCAGCCGCTGGGAGTGGTAGCGGCGATTGTGCCGTTCAATTTTCCGGGGATGATTGCGTTCTGGTTCTTCCCTTACGCGGTGGCGGCGGGAAATTGTTTTCTGCTGAAACCGTCGGAGCGCGTGCCGATTACTTCGCAAAAACTGTTTGCGCTGATTCAGGCGGCGGGGTTTCCGCCGGGCGTGATGCAACTGGTGAACGGCGGGCGCGAGACGGTCAACGCGATTCTCGACCATCCGGCGATTCGCGCGGTGAGCTTTGTGGGGTCGACGGCGACGGCCAAGTACATTTACAGCCGGGCGGCGGCCAACGGGAAACGCGCGCAGTGCCAGGGCGGCGCGAAGAACCCCGTAGTGGTGATGCCGGACGCTGATATGGAGATGACGACGAAGATTCTTGCCGATTCCGCGTTTGGTTGCGCAGGACAGCGGTGCCTGGCGGCAAGTGTGGCGATTACGGTGGGCGACGCGCGGCCGAATTTTACTGAGCAGATTGCGGCAGCGGCGAAGAATCGCAAGACCGGATACGGCGCGGCACCTGGCGTAGAAATGGGGCCGGTGATTTCTGCCGAGAGCAAAACGCGAATCGAAGGGCTGATTGCAAAAGGCGAGCAGGCCGGAGCGCGCGTGATTGTGGACGGGCGCGGGAAAAAAGTCCCCGAGTACGAGGACGGATATTTTGTGCTGCCGACGGTGCTTGATGATGTTCCGCCGGATTCCGAGACGGCGCGGACAGAGATTTTCGGGCCGGTGCTGAGCCTGATCCACGCCCAGACCATTGAAGAGGCGATCGCGCTGGTGAATGGGCGGAGCTACGGGAACATGGCATGCATTTTCACGACCGACGGCGCGAACGCACGGCGGTTCCGCTACGAGGTAAACGCTGGAAACGTGGGCATCAATGTTGGCGTGGCGGCACCGATGTCGACGTTTCCGTTTAGTGGATGGGGCGACAGCTTTTTCGGCGACCTGCACGCGCAGGCGCATCACGCGGTGGAGTTTTTTACGCAGACCAAGGTTGTGGTGGAGCGGTGGCCGAAGGAGTGGAGCAGGAAGTTCTAAAAGCAGCTGCTAGCCTCTAGCTTCCAGCCGCTAGCTTTTTCATGCTCGCGCGGGAGCCCGCGGTTCGAGCGGGCGATGCGGCGGAGCTAGAAGCTGGAAGCTAGAAGCTGAATTCGTAAGGAGAACAGATGAAAGAACTGTTGGTGGGGAATGCGCCGTGCTCGTGGGGCACGCTGGAAAATCAGGATCAAAGCCAAGCGATTCCGTTTGGCCAGATGCTGGACGAACTGGTGGAGACGGGTTACACGGGAACAGAGCTGGGCGACTGGGGCTACATGCCGACCGACGCCTCGCGGCTGAGCGAGGAGCTGACCAAGCGCGGCGTTGTCATGTTGGGCGCGTATGTGCCGGTGGCGATGAAGAATCCGGCGACGCACGTGGAGGGTCGACAGAGAGCGGTAAAGACGGCGAAGCTGATTGCCGCTGTTGCGACGACGCAGGCGCCGTACCTGGTGCTGGCGGACGATGCGGGCACCGACCCGGTTCGCACCAATCGCGCAGGGCGCATCAGGCCTGAAGATGGCTTGAGCAAGGACGAGTGGAAGACCTTTGCTCGCGGCGCGGACGAAATTGCGCATGCGGTGTTCGATGAGACGGGATTGCGGACGGTATTTCATCATCATTGCGCGGGGTATGTGGAGACGCCGGACGAGATTGAACAACTGCTGGACAAGACTCACCCGGATCGCCTGGGACTGGTGTTCGACGCTGGGCACTACGTGCATGGGACTGGTACAGAGGACGGCAATCTGTTGCCTGCGCTGGAGCGATTCAAGGAGCGGATCTGGTACATCCATTTGAAAGATCTGGAGCCAAACGTTGCACGGCGAAGCCGCGACAAGGGGTGGGATTACTTTACGGCGATGCGGAATGGGTTGTATCCGGAACTGGGCAAAGGGTGCATCGACTTCCCTGCCCTGTTGCGCTGGCTGGCTGCGCGCGACTACAAAGGATATGCCCTTGTGGAGCAGGATATTCTGCCGGGGATGGGAACGCCGAAGGAGAGCGCGGCGCGGAGCCGGGAGTATCTGAGGTCGATTGAGGCGAGTTTCACGCAGGAGCAGCCTTTAGCTGTTAGCCGTTAGCCTGTACGTGCAGGAGCGCATCGGGTTTTGGGGCAACTGCATTGTGTTGAAAAGCAACCGCAGATCCTTCGACTTCGTCCGCCACGGCGGACTTCGCTCAGGATGACATCGATGTTTTTCAGGAACATTGAAGACACAACACAGGCCACGTTTCGAGAGGGAAAATGAGCGGAAAGAAACTTCATTTCGGAATCATTGGTGCGGGACGGATCGGGAAGGTTCACGCGGAGACGCTGGCGTTCCGGTTGCCGGAGGCGGAGATTGTGTGCATCGCCGACGTGGATCGTGCAGCGGCGGAGGCGCTGGCGGCGCGGTGCGGGATTCCCAAGGTGGTTGCGACGGCCGAAGAAGTGATTGGCGACCCGAATGTGGAGGCGGTGCTGATTTGCACGCCCACCGGGACACACGCCGATTTGATTGTTCAGGCGGCGAAGGCCGGCAAGCAGATTTTCTGCGAAAAGCCGATCGCGTTCAGCCTGGACAAGATCGACATGGCGCTGGAGGCGGTGAAGAAGGCGGGCGTGAAGCTGCAGATCGGTTTCAATAGGCGGTTCGACTCGAATTTCAGGCGCGTACGCGGAGCTGTAGCGAGGGGCGAGATTGGACAGCCGTGCCTGATGCATCTGATCAGCCGCGATCCCGCGCCGCCGTCGATCGCGTATATTCGCACGTCGGGCGGATTATTTCTCGACATGATGATTCACGATTTCGACATGGCGCGTTTTTTGATCGGCGACGAGGTGGAAGAGATCTACACCACGGGAGGCGTGCTGGCCGAACCCGAAATCGGCGAGGCGGGCGATCTGGATATGGCGGTGGTGGTGTTGCGCTTCAAGAACGGAACGATCGGCACTATCGATAACAGCCGGAAGGCGGTGTTCGGGTACGACCAACGCGTGGAGATCCTGGGCACCAAGGGCAAGATCGCGACGGAGAATCGTTACCCCAACGAAGTGGTGGTGAGCACGGGCGAGACGGTGTACAGCGATCTGCCGCTGAAGTTCTTTATGGACCGGTATCCGGAGAGTTTTGCGCAGGAGGTTGCGGAGTTTGTTCATGCAGTGATCGACGATAAACCGACACCGGTTACGGGAGCCGACGGGCGCGTGCCGGTGGTGATGGCGCTGGCGGCGAAGAAATCGTTTGATGAACACCGGCCGGTGCGATTAGACAGCTTCTAGCTCCTAGCCTCTCGCTGTCAGCTTTCAGCCGTCAGCTCTTTGGGTGGGAGATCGGTTTTCGCGGCGGATTGGATGGGGCGGATGCGGAACGAATGGGCGTTGGGATGAGGAAGGGATTAAAGTGAAGCGATCGAGTCGCATTTTCACCGTGCTTGCCATCATCACCGATGTGCATTTCTGGGTACCGGTGGTTGTCCTGATCCTAGGAACCGCGCTGTTAATGATTTTGGGAAAGCTGGCTGCGTGAACGACCGGACCATTGGCACGTCAGCTCGGTCCACCATATCCCTGCACAAGCTGGGAGTTTTCTGCGGGCTCTCGGCGGCAGTGTGGCTGGGCAGCGCGGAAGCGCCGACGAAGCTGGTGAACGAGGGCTTCTCACCTTTCCTGATTTCGATGGGGATGGTGATGGGCGCGTTTGTGGCGCGCTGGACGATTCCCACGATGCTGAAGGGCACGGGATTCGTGTTCGACGACCTGCGCGAAAAACCGCATTTAGTGGTGTGGGCGCTGGTGGGCGGAATGCTTTGGGCGGTGGGCAATACGCTGACGATTTTTGCAGTGCGCAACGTGGGCCTGGCAATCGCATTTCCGTTGTGGAATACCAACAGCCTGGTGGGGCTCTTTTGGGGCTGCCTGCTATTTAAAGAGCTACGCGGATCGCGCACGAAGGACTGGGCCAAGGTGATCGGCGGAGCGGCGGCGATTGTGAGTGGAGCGGCGGTGCTGGCTGTGGCAACCGCGCAACAGAATGCAGGCACGCCGGGCAAGGCGGCGATCGGCATTATTGCGGCGCTGGGCGCGGGCGTTTTGCTGGGCACGATGTACATTCCCTATCGCAAGGCTTACATCAGCGGCATGAATCCACTGTCGTTCGTGACGATTTTTACGTTCGGCGAATTGGGAATGGTGTTTTTGCTGGGATGGATATTTTATGGCGGAATGGGACCGCTGCTGGCTGAGCTGAATCGCGCGCGACCGATGCTGTTTTGGCCTTTCGTCGGCGGATTCTGCTGGGTTATCGGAGACCTCTTCCAACAGTACGCGGCGAAATATATCGGCATCGGGCGCGGCATTCCGCTTTCGAATACGAATCAGCTTTGGGGCCTGGCGTGGGGCGCGCTGGTGTTCGGCGAGTTTATCGGGTTGTCGACGGGCGGGAAGGTTTTGATCCTGACGGGATCGATCATCATGATTGCGGGGGCGGTTTCAATCAGCATGGCCGCGCCGCCTCCCGGGGAGATGGAAAGCTGGAAGGCCGCGATGCATCGCGAGTGCGACCGCTACGCGCTGGATAAGGAAAACGTGGCCGCAGTGGTGGCCGGGAACGATCCGCTGGCCGACAACAAGCACCCGCGGCGGTGGTGGGAGATTCTGATTGTCACGGTTGCGAGCGGAGTTTTTGTGTGGCTCGCCGTGGGGACGCGCGCGCAGCACATTTTCGTGAACGTTCCGTGGATGATTGTGCTGATTATTGGCACCATTATTCCGCTGGGGCTGTGCGGAACGCTGCTTTGGAGACGGACGAGGTTTTCCTAGGTTTCGCGAGTTGGCGTGCGCCGGCGCGCACGTGAGCGAGTTGGCAAGCTGGCAGGTTCATGGGCACACCAACAATGCCAGCGAGCTGAGTGCGCCGAGTTGGCGTGAGCTCGAGCAAATTGACCACACTTGCCGGAGCGATCCCGTCAAACATAGATCTCTGTATCTGATTGTAAATAAATATCTTAAGTAGATTCTTGTCTGCACTCTCCCGGGGAGCGCTCTTCGATCTAATCGACTCCGCCGCGCCCACCAGAGCGGGCGTTTTCGGCGTTAGAAGCCCTGCGAATCTGCGGCTCTTGCGACGCTTAAGACGAGTGAACCTTGTCACATCTGGTCGTGCCTGCCGGGACATAGAATGACGGCGTGCAAGGCGCTCCGCGCTCCCGAGCTTTGGTGAAGGGTCGTGGCGGAATCCCCAGGTGCGGAAATGGCCACTGAATTAGAGATGGAAAAAAGGAAGACGATCGGCGACAAGATTGCCGAGTTGGCGGCGAAGCGCGCGGAGCTTGAGCTCGGCGGCGGGCGGGAGCGAATTGAGCGGCAGCATGCGACGGGGAAGCTGACGGCGCGCGAACGCGTGGAGCGGCTCGTGGATCGCGGCAGCTTTGAAGAGATTGGGCTGTTTTGCCGGCACCGCGCGACCTACTTCGGCATGGCGGAGAAGGAACTGCCGGCCGACGGAGTGGTGACGGGATGCGCGACCGTCGACGGGCGGCTGGTGCACCTGGCAAGCCAGGATTTTACGGTCGCCGGCGGGGCGGCGGGCGAGACACATTGCAACAAAGTGGCCGAGATGATGGCCATGAGCCTGAAGACAGGCAGCCCGTTCGTATTTATCAACGATTCGGGCGGCGCGCGAGTGCAGGAGGGGATCGACAGCCTGGCCGGATACGCGCGGGTCTTTTATCACAACGTGATGCTTTCAGGGACGGTGCCGCAGATCTCGCTGATTTGCGGACCGTGCGCGGGCGGGGCTGCGTATAGCCCGGCGCTGACGGATTTCGTAATCCAGACAGAACAGGCTCGGATGTTCATCACCGGTCCGCAGGTGATCAAACAGGTGACGGGCGAAGAGGTGAGCTCGGAGGAGCTGGGCGGAGCGCAATCGCAGATGCATTACTCGGGCGTGGTGCACCTTATCGCGCGCGATGACGATGAAGCGATCGAGCTTTGCCGGAGACTACTGAGTTTTCTGCCGGCGAATAACATGGAGGACCCGCCGCGACTGCCGTTTAGCGGAAAATTGCGCGCCGATGCGGAGATGAGCGAGACGGTTCCCGTGGATCCGAAGGTGGCCTACGATGTGCGCGACGTGATTGTGCGCGTAGTGGACAACCAGGATTTTCTGGAGATTCAACCGGAGTTTGCCGCGAATATTGTTATTGGTTTTGGACGGTTGCAAGGGCGACCCGTAGGGATTGTGGCCAACCAGCCGTGCGTGCAGGCGGGGGCTCTGGACATCGATGCTTCGGACAAGGCGGCGCGGTTCGTGCGGTTCTGCAACGCATTCAACATTCCTCTGCTGACGTTTGTCGATGTGCCGGGATTTTTGCCGGGTGTGGAACAGGAGCGCGGGGGAATCATTCGGCATGGAGCGAAGCTGCTGTTTGCGTATTCCGCAGCAACGGTGCCGAAGATCACCGTGGTTTTGCGCAAGGCGTATGGCGGAGCATACATCGCGATGTGCTCCAAGGGACTGGGCGCGGACCGCGTGGTGGCGTGGCCCACGGCGGAGATTGCAGTGATGGGCGCCGAGGGCGCGGCGGAGATTGTGTTCCGGCGGGAGATTGATGGAGCCGAGAACAAAGCCGAACGGCGCAAGGAACTGGTGGACGAGTACCGGGAGACGTTTTCGAATCCATACGTGGCGGCGGGGCGAAGACTGGTGGATGACATTATTGAGCCCGCGGAGACGCGGCGGTACCTGGCGCGGGCATTGGAATCGTTGCACGGGAAGCGGGAGCTGCGGCCGCAGAAAAAGCATGGATTGATTCCTCTGTAGGCGGAGACATGGCATGAAAATGCACTGGACAGAGTGGGCGGCGTTGACGGCTTTAGTGGGCGCGGTCGGAGTGGCTGTTTACGCCGCGATGGTGCGGGTGATGCGGCGCGCCGTGGCCGAGAAGCAACGGGAGACCGATCGCCAACTGAGCGCGATGGCCGCGACAGTGACCGCGTTGCAGGCCCGCGTGGCGGAGCTTGGCGGGCTGCAGGCAAAACGGGGCGAGGACGCAGCATTATCCGTGAAGGCAGACGCGACATCGCCGCAGAAACCGGAATCTCCGGAGGCCGAGACGGTTGCAGTGCTGACCGCGGCGGCGACGGCATTCCTGAGCAAGAAAGCGCGCATCCGCTCGGCACAGATCCTGGTTGCAGAGCAGGGCGCGGGGACATGGGCACAGCAGGGGCGCGCGTCTGTACAGACCTCGCACAATCCGCGCTCAAGAGGATGAGCGCGATGACAGGACTTGAGAGAAAGCGAGCGGAACGTTGAAGCTTCAGATCACGATCGACGGAAAGGCGTACGCGGTTGACGTGGAGGTTTTGGAAGATGACGAGGATGCAGCGCCGAGTTACGGCGCGCACCCCGTGGCGCACGCAACCGACAGCCATTCGCTCGCGCATGCGGACAGTTGGGACAGCGAGGGAGAGATTTGCCGCAGCCCGGTGATGGGTTTGGTGATCAAGGTGAACGTGGAACCGGGACAAGCCGTGCAAGCCGGCGAGCTGGTAGTGGTGCTGGAGGCGATGAAGATGGAGACGAACGTGACGGCGCCGCGAGCGGGAATCGTGAAGAGCGTGCACGTAAAGCCGGGCGATCCGGTGAAATTGAACCAGTTGATGATGGAGATGGAGTAAACAGGATCTGACTCAGGTCCCTCCGCCACGGCGGACGAGGGACATGGGGCACCCAGATCCGGGGTCGATTGAAGGGCCGAAATGAAAGAAGTGGACGAGGCGTTAAAGGGCGAGGAGTTAAAGCAGGTTCCTGGAATCAGGTTCGTGGATCACTTGGCTATCGCGGTGAAGCCGGGCGAACTTGAGGACCAGGTAAAAGCGTACGAGAGGCTCGGATTCAGGGAGATTCATCGTGAAGAAGTGCGCGGAACGGATCAAGTGCGCGAGGCGCTTTTGCAGATTGGCGAAGGACCGAATCTGATTCAGCTGCTGGAGCCGCTATCTGCAGATTCGCCGGTGCAGAGGCTCATCGACAAAAACGGCGGACGTGGCGGGCTGGCGCATGTGGCCTTTCGAGTGGAAAGCGCCCAACGCGCGTTCGACGCGATGCAGGCTGAGGGGTTCCAACTGATCGACAAGGCTCCACGCAAGGGCTCGCGGGGCACGACGGTTTTCTTTGTGCACCCCAAGTCGCGTGCCGATGGTGCATTTGGTTTCCTCATGGAGATGGTGGAGGAGCCTGAGAGCAAATGAGAGAAGGCGGCGATGGAACATTTGCTTGAGGAGTTTTCTCCGGTTAGCACGGCCGAGTGGGAAGCGGCGATTGCGCGTGACTTGAAGGGCGCGGACTACGAGAAGCGGCTGATCTGGCGTAGTGACGAGGGACTTGCGGTGAAGCCGTATTATCGCGCCGAGGATCCTGGGGATCTGGCATGCATGGATGCGGCTCCGGGAGAGTTTCCTTATAGGCGCGGCTCGCGCGCAACCGGGGATTGGCAAATTCGCGAAGAGATTGACGCGGTGGACGCAGAGGCAGCGAACCGGGAGGCGCGCGCCGCGGTTGCTGCCGGAGCCGAGGGAGTTTCATTCAGCGGGATCCGGGTTGAATGTGCCAAAGATTTAGACGTGCTGCTCGCGACTCTCGACGAGATTCCGATTCATTTCGAGCACGCCGACGAGGGACTGGTAACGCTGCTACTCGAGAGGCTTCGCGCGGGACGATACGCAGCGCGGGTTTCGACAAGATTCGACGCACTGGCCAATGTGGACTTCGCGGCGGAGGCGATTAACCGCGCGCCTGAAGGATTTGTGCCGTTCACGATTCATGGGGATGCTTTCGAGGAGGCTGGCGCGACCGCCGCGGAAGAGGTCGGATTCACCTTGGCGGCGGGAGTTGATTTTCTCGGCGCCGTGCAGGAACGAGGCGTGGATGCAGGCCGCGCGGCAGCAGCGATTGAGTTCGGTTTTGCGATGGGCTCCAACTATTTCTTTCAAGTTGCCAAGCTGCGCGCGTTTCGAATGGTGTGGGCGCGGGCGGTCGAGAGCTTTGGCGGGACGCGTGCGGAAGGGCAGGCATACATTGCGGCGCGCACTTCGCGGTGGAACAAAACGGTCTACGACCCTCACGTAAACATTTTGCGCGCCACGACCGAAGCGATGGCGGCGGTTCTGGGAGGCGCGGACTCGGTGATGGTGGCGCCCTTCGATGCTTGCTACAAGCGACCCGATGAGGCAGGCCGCAGGCTGGCGAGGAATACGCAGATCCTGCTCAGGCATGAAGCCGGGTTGGGACGCGTGGCGGATGCTGCCGGCGGATCGTACTACGTGGAAACGGTCACCGACTTTCTGGCGGGCGAGGGCTGGAAGATCATGCAGGGGATCGAGGCTCGCGGCGGCTTCCGAAAGGCCCAAGAGGATGGCGCAATCAAAGCGGCGCTGGAGCGATCCATGGCGGCGCGAGAAAAGGCGGTGGCGTTGCGGAGGCGGGTGTTCGTTGGAACGAATCAGTTCGCGAATCCTACCGAGCAGGCGCTGAGCCACTGCGAGACTGGGCGGATATGCGAGAGCAAGCGCGGAACGCACGCATACGAGGAGCTTCGGCTGCGAACCGAGCGACACGTGGCGGCAGGGGGCGTGACACCGCGCGTACTGCTGGCAGAGTTTGGAGATGTGAAGCTGCGCGCGGCGCGCTCGAACTTCGCGGCAAACCTTTTTGCTTGTGCCGGATTTGAGACGGTGACGCGACGGTTTCGGAGAGCACAAGAGATTGCGGCGGCAGAGGGCGACCTGATCGTGCTCTGCAGCGCGGATAAGGAGTACTCGGCGATTGCCTCGGAGCTGATGCCGAAGCTGAAGGCGATGAGCCGCAAAACGCCGGTGATCGTGGCCGGAAATCCCGAAGATGCGGCGGCGCTTGCAGCGGCGGGTGTTGCCGACTTTGTGCATGCGCGAAGCAATCCTGTGGAAGTCCTGACGAAGTGGCAGGAACGATTGGGGATGCCGGAGTTTGAGTTCTAGCTATCCCACCCTTGCGGCAAGAACAAAGACGCCGCAAGGATGGGGCACCCCGGAGTTGTGGTGAGTTGGGAATGAAAAAGAGCCCGGATTTTACGAAGATCGATTGGACTGTTCAGCGCGATCCCACCCTTGCGGCAAGAACAAATGCGCCGCAAGGATGGGGCACCCAACCGATTGCGCAAAAGCACTTTTATACGCGCGAGGATCTGGCGGGGCTGGAGCACCTAAATTATGCAGCAGGCATCCCACCCTATCTGCGCGGACCTTACACGACGATGTTTGCCATGCGGCCGTGGACGATCCGGCAATACGCGGGATTTTCAACGGCGGAGGATTCGAATGCGTTTTACCGCCGGAACCTGGCGGCAGGACAGCGCGGGCTTTCAGTGGCATTCGATCTGGCGACGCACCGCGGTTACGACTCCGATCATGAGCGCGTTACGGGCGACGTTGGCAAGGCCGGAGTAGCGATCGACTCGATTCTGGACATGAAGGTCCTGTTCCACCGAATCCCGCTCGACCAAATGTCGGTATCGATGACGATGAACGGCGCGGTGCTGCCGATCATGGCGTTCTATATTGTTGCCGCGGAGGAACAGGGCGTGAAGCCAGAGGCGCTGAGCGGGACCATCCAGAACGACATTCTGAAGGAGTTCATGGTCCGCAACACGTACATCTATCCGCCGGCAGGATCGATGCGTATTATCGGCGACATTTTTCGCTACTGCGCGGCGAAGATGCCGAGGTTCAACTGCATCAGCGTGAGCGGATACCACATACAGGAGGCGGGTGCGACGGCGGAGCTGGAGCTGGCATATACGCTGGCTGACGGGCTGGAGTATTTGCGCACAGGTGTTGAAGCTGGGCTCGATGTAGACGAGTTTGCGCCGCGGATTTCGTTTTTCTGGGGCGTGGGCATGGACCACTTCACGGAGATTGCCAAGATGCGTGCGGCGCGCCTGCTTTGGGCGAAGATCGTGAAGAGCTTCGGCGCAAAGAATCCCAAGTCGCTGGCGCTGCGGGCGCACTCGCAGACTTCGGGATGGAGCCTGACGGCGCAGGACCCGTATAACAACGTGGTGCGCACCTGCGTGGAGGCTTTGGCCGCGGCATTTGGAGGCACGCAATCGCTGCACACTAATGCACTGGACGAGGCGCT